>Ga0181520_10002637_pt1 | contig 32915 bp, 30 predicted proteins | sample PEATcosm2014_Bin_29_FD_132451 | JGI IMG/M metagenome (GOLD analysis project Ga0181520, IMG submission 132451) | Peatland microbial communities from MTU Mesocosm Facility, Houghton, MI, USA - PEATcosm2014_Bin02_30_metaG | ecosystem: Environmental > Terrestrial > Soil > Wetlands > Peat | place...
ATCATTAGTATACAAGTTTAATTCGGGACTTCAGGTATTATAATAGGACCGAATGGCCGAGACTTCATTCCTAAAACGTCGCTGGAAGCTGTTGCTGAATATTATTACTATCGCAGCCCTAGTTTTATTTGCTTGGGCAATTCGAGGTCAGTTAGTTAATACCTTGGATAATCTAACGAAAGTCAGAGCCTGGGTGCTTTTACTAATTATCCCGATTGAAGCGCTCAATTACCACGCTCAAGCAAAGCTCTATCAGAAACTATTCACGGTTTTAGACGAAAAAATATCTTATCGAAATCTTCTAAAACTATCGCTTGAGCTTAATTTTGTGAACCATGTTTTCCCGAGCGGTGGTGTCACTGGAATCTCGTATTTTGGGCTGAGACTGCGACAGTTTGGTATGCGCGGCTCCAAATCTACCCTAGTTCAAACCATGAAGCTCATGATGTACTTTGTTGCTTTTGCGCCGCTTCTGATGATAGGTATGCTCATATTAGCTCTTAACAACAGAGCCAATGATTTAACGATACTAATTGGCGGAGCAATGGCAATGTTGTTGGTTGTTGGAACAGGCATATTTATTTATGTCATCGGTAGCCGGACGAGGATAAATAGTTTCTTTACCACAGTTACTATGACCATTAACTGGCTAATTCATCTTGTCAGGCCCAAAAAACGAGAAACTATTAATGTTGCCAACGCCAGGTTGATGTTTGAAGATTTCCATGGTAACTATGTTTTGTTTAGATCACGCTACAAAGAGTTAAAACAGCCATTCTTGTGGTCAATTTTGGCCAACATTACTGAAATATCCGTGATTTATGTGGTGTATATAGCGTTTGGGACTTATGTTAACGTTGGGGCCATAATTCTGGCCTATGCCGTAGCTAATTTTGCCGGTCTAATCTCAGTCTTTCCCGGGGGTACTGGCATTTATGAAGCGCTTATGACAGCAGTTCTGGTGGCCGCCGGTATCCCGGCGCGGTTAAGCCTACCCGTGACTGTTATGTACCGGGTACTTAATACCTTGCTTCAATTACCGCCGGGCTATGTTTTATACCACCGCACGATAAAGGGTCGGCCAAAAGCGGTGGCTGAACATGGTTAACGACTCGTTGTCTGAGGTTATCCTTGAAGTCAGTGATTTTGTAGCACTGGTTAATCAGACCCTCGACTTTGCTTATCCTAGTGTTACCATTCGTGGTGAACTTGCCAACTTCAAGATAAGTAAAAATAAATGGGTATATTTTGATCTTAAGGATGAAGCCGCAACTGTCAGGTTTTTTGGTAATGTCTACCAACTGACTGGACCACTTGAAGACGGTATGTTACTTCGTGTCCGGGGTATACCAAAACTTCATGCCAAATTCGGCTTTAGCGTGACGATTACTAGTTTGCAGCCAGAAGGTGAAGGTGCTATTCGGCGAGCCGCTGATCTTTTATTGTCAAAACTCCAAGCTGAAGGTTTGTTCGATGAAGCCCGCAAACGCCAGATACCGTTTCCGCCGGTTAGTCTGGGTTTAATTACATCGACAGAATCAGCAGCCTACGCTGATTTTATAAAAGTTCTAAATAATCGCTGGGCGGGTATCGAAATCGAATGTGTTGATGTCCAAGTCCAAGGTGAATCTGCGCCGGGACAAATTGTGTCAGCTGTAGAGTACTTCAATCAAAAACAGCTATTGCCCGACGTTTTGGTCTTGACTCGTGGCGGCGGCAGTGCCGAGGACCTATATGCTTTCGATACCGAACAAGTCACTCGGGCGATAGCTTCTAGTCGGATTCCAACTGTGGTAGCGGTGGGTCATGAAAGAGATACAAGCCTGTCTGAGCTCGCTGCCGACAAGCGCGCCAGTACACCGAGTAATGCTGCAGAATTATTAGTGCCAGATAGACGGGAAATACGTCAACAGTTGTCTGATGTGTCCTTGCGCCTAGAAGAGCTCGCAGTGCTTAATCTACACAACCAAGAGCGAATGGTTACTCAATATCAATCTGAGATTGAACGTGGGTTGGTAAATGTTTTCGAGCGATCTCGTAATCAGCTAGTAGCTTATAAACAATTATTAGAAGCACTTAATCCAGCAGTAATTTTGGGGCGAGGCTACGCCATTGTCCGCCAATCTGGAGGAACAATCGTCCGTCATCTATCCCAGATAAAGAAGGGTGATATAGTTGACGTAGAGTTAAGTGATGGCCAGATCAACGCGACCGTTAATTACAAGAGGTAAGAATTTAACCATGACCGACAAAAAGCGTGACTACAAGAGCCTAATGCAAGAGTTGCAATCTTTGTTAACTGAAATGCAAGCAGAGAGTTTAGATGTTGATTCTGCAATGGCCAGATATAGACGTGGCCAGCAATTAATAACTGAGCTTAAGGTTTATCTTGAAACTGCGGAAAACGAGATTATTAAACACCAGCTACCCAATAAGGGAAAGAACACCTAAAAGTGTTGATCGTTACTATTGTCGCAATAGTTGCAGTCGTGACACTCTTGAGTTTTAGTTTTGTGCTCCTGTTTGGGGCACCGTTTTTACCAACTCTTAATAAGCAAATAGTTGAAGCTCTGGATCTTCTAGATTTAAAGCCGGGCGAAACCATGCTTGAGCTCGGCTGCGGGGATGGAAGAGTAATCATGGCTGCTACCCAACGCGGGCTATCGGTCGTGGGTTATGAGCTAAATCCAATTTTGGTTATTGTTGCCAAATTGAGAACCTGGCCTAATCGCCGCTCAGTGACAATAATATGGGGTGACTATTGGCGCCTCGATTGGCCGCCTGCCGATGGGATTTTTGGTTTTATATTGCCAAAATATATGGATAAATTGCATAAAAAAATTACTCAATATCAGTACCGTCCAATCAAAGTTGCCAGCTTTGCGTTCGCCATCCCAAATAAAAAACCAGCTAGGGTTAGGAATGGGATTTTTCTCTATAATTACGACACGTGACTGAGGCGTAGACTTGCGTTGGACATAAATCTCGTTTAACATGAGCGTTATGAGATCCTCTGAAGAAAGTGGTTTCAGTACGTTGATTGTGCCACTGGCCGTTACGGTGCTTTTGCTGATTGGCGCAGTCATATTTGGTGCCTGGGCTTATGGTAAAATGCTAGATTACAAGAACAACGTAAATACCAGGGTTAGTGCGGCAGTTAGCGTTGCCAAACAGCAAGAAGCAAGCGTTAAAAATGCACAATTTGCTCAAACCGAGAAATATCCTCTAAAAACCTATGCCAGTTCGGCGGCCTACGGCAGTGTCATAGTTAAGTATCCGAATACCTGGAGTGCTTATGTGATTGATGACACCAATACTACTCCGTATGTTGATGGGTATTTTTACCCAAACATAGTTCCAGATACACAAAGTTCCACGGCCGACTTTGCGCTGCGTATCCAAATATTACAAGACAGCTACAGTAGCGTCCTGAGTAGTGTCCAATCGGATGTGCAACAAGGGCTCACAACGGTTTCCCCATATAAAGCACCAAGTGTACCGAGCGTAGTTGGCTCTGAAATAGTAGGCCAGCTACCGTCAATCAGTCGAACCGGAACGATGGTTGTTCTACCACTTCGTACTCTAACCCTAGAGCTCTGGACTGAAGGACCGGAGTTTCTTACCGACTTCAACAACATCATCCTGCCCAACTTTACCTTCTCGCCCTAAAATGCGCCTCAAAGGAGGCACTTATCTAGCTTATTTAAATTTCCAGCTGCTCTTGGGGCGATGTGACTTTTAGGGAGTAACAGCTGATCGGTGCTATACTTTAACTGTGTAAGTACGGTGTAAGGAAAGGGTAACTCTGAGTGGCCCAACGCATTTTTGATAGGCATCCAGCCCTACGACAACAGTTGTTGCTTTCAGTGGTAGAACAATTAAAACTACCGCTCATGAACATTGCTCGTTATGCCGAACTTGTGGGCCGTCAACCGGATGCTGCTGAACTAGACACCATAAAAATTACAGCTGATGCAACATTGCAATTGCTGGATAGTTATATCTTGGGCATACAACTTGCAGGCCAAGAGAGTGAATCGTTTGAAATTGAACCTGTATCTGTGGCGTCGGTTTTATATGACGCCGGTAACCAACTTCAGCCAATTGCTAAAGCGTACGGTGTAGAACTTGATTTACAGATTGATGGAAAATATGGACCGGTTATGGCCCATCGACGAGGCCTCCAGGCGGCATTGGTGAGTCTTGGCTATTCGTTAGTTGAAGCTCTGCCGGCCATGGAAGTTCCACAGCTCAAGCTTGAATTGTCGGCTCACCGTTGTCGTTACGGTATTGTGGCGGGGCTGTATTGTGAGACTGAGCAAGTTACTACCCAGGCGCTTCGTCTTGGTAGACAGCTATACGGACGAGCTAGGCAGCCGTTGGGCGGGATTTCACATACTAGCGGGGCAGGGGTATTTGTAGCCGACGCTATCCTTCAAAGCATGAAGAGCCAATTGACTGTTTCACACCATCGTAAAATGCACGGTTTGGGGGCAGTGCTACCGCTTAATCCGCAGCTTCAATTTATTTAACATGTCTCAGATTCTTTTACTGGAGCCCGACAAAATTCTAGCCAAAACGTACTCAATGGCGCTTGAGTCTGCTGGGCACGTTGTTAGACACTGTGTCTCGGCCCAAACTGCAATAGTTCTTGCTGATGATATACACCCAGATATCGTTATTGTTGAGCTGCAGCTGGTTGATCATAGCGGAATTGAGTTTTTGTATGAGTTCCGTTCTTACACTGACTGGCAGCATATACCCGTAATTATCTTAACCAACGTACCCGAGACTGAATTCTCTGGCTCTCTATCACTGTTACGCAATGACCTCAATGTTCAAGCTTACCTATATAAACCACTGACAAATTTGCAAAAACTTATACAATGCGTTGAAGATCTGACCCAAGTTACGATAAAAAAATGAAGCAAGTTGTCACTTCGGGCATCGTCTTGACTCGCACAAACTTCGGTGAGGCTGCTCGAATACTGACTGTGTTAACTCCTGACTACGGTAAGAGACATCTTATGGCCAAGGGAGTAAGGAAGGTGCGATCCAAACTGGCTGGTGGCATCGAGCTCTTCAGTGTCAGCAATATTACTTTTATACCAGGTCGCGGTGATATAGATACACTGATTTCGACGCGTCTAATTAGGCACTACGGTCACATTGTGAGTGATATCCTAAGGGTTCAACTTGGTTATGAGTTAATTAAATTACTAAATCGGGTGACCGAAGATAATTTAGGTGGAGAGTATTTTGTTCTGCTTGATGAGGCATTCCAAGCCCTAGATGACATAACTATTGATGATGGCCTGGTCAGGACTTGGTTTTATGCGCAACTACTTCGTTCTAGTGGCCATAGTCCAAATTTACGAACTGCTTCATCAGGAGAAGTTCTGGACATTGACCAAAGCTTTAGTTTTAGCATAGAAAGTATGGCTTTTATGCCCCAAACTGAGGGCGAGTTTACAGCCGACCATATTAAATTTTTGCGTCTCGTTTTTAGCGATAATCGGCCCGCTATACTCCAAAAAATACGTAATATCTCTCAGTTACTAACGATCTGTGCCCCAATCGTTCAAGCTATGCTGAACACATACGTTCAGGTATAATGCGGGGATAGTGCATTAGCCTAAGCCGGTAATCAATAAACATGACAGATACCAATAATCATTCCCTAGAAGACATCGTTAGTCTCTGTAAGCGACGAGGGTTTATCTATCAGGGTAGTGAGATATATGGTGGCTTAGCTGGGACGTGGGACTATGGTCCACTCGGAGTCTTGCTTAAGCGAAATATCATGCAATTATGGTGGAAAATGTTCGTTGATGATCGGGACGATATGTTGGGTGTTGACTCGGCCATTCTGATGAACCAAAAAGTCTGGCAAGCCAGTGGCCACACCGAAACGTTCTCCGACCCGTTAGTCGAGTGCTCTAATTGTCATAATCGTTTTCGAGCGGATAAAATTGATATATCAAAATGCCCAGCCTGTGGGCAAAAAAGTACTTTTAGTGATCCAGAGCAGTTTAATATGATGCTCAAAACCATAATGGGCCCGAGATTTACGAGTATAGAAGGTCAGAAAACTGTCTCGCTTTCGGCAAGAGTAGAATTTACCAACAGCGATGGTACTAAAGGTGAGTTTACGGTTAAAGACGAAGATGAACTAAGTGGCGCAATGTTCTATGACAGGAATTCGATTTCATATTTACGACCAGAAACAGCTCAAGGTATCTTTACGAATTACAAGAATATAATCGACAGCTTTTACCCCGATGTTCCGTTCGGCATAGCCCAGCAGGGAAAGGCCTTTCGGAATGAAATTTCGCCGCGTGACTTTATTTTTCGTGATCGAGAACTCGAGGCCATGGAGATAGAATATTTTGTGCATCCTGATAAATGGGAAGAGGCCTTTGAAATGTGGCGAAAGCTAACCTGGGAATGGACTCGTGCACTTGGTCTACCCGATGATATGGTACACGAACTCGAAGTTCCAGAAGCTGACAGGGCACATTACAGCAAACGAACCATCGATTTTGAGTTCGACTTCCCGATTGGACGCGAAGAATTGCTTGGCTTAGCTTATCGCACAGATTTTGACCTGATGAATATTCAAAAAGCATCAGGCAAGAGTATGGAATACCGCCCAAAGGATGGAGGCAAAGCTTTTATACCACACGTCATTGAGCCGGCCTACGGGGTTGAGCGCGCCGTGATGGCCGTATTGAGTAGCGCCTACACAGAAGACGAGATAAACGGCGAAAAAAGACACGTTCTAAAGCTGCCGACACATCTTGCTCCTGTTAGAGTGGCAATATTCCCGCTTCTAAAGAACAAACCAGAATTAACAAACAAGGCCCGTGGCATATATAAGTTGCTTAAAAAGGAATTTGGCAATGTCATGTGGGATGATAATGGTAATATTGGCAAAAGATACCGTCGACAGGACGAGATTGGTACTCCGTGGTGTGTGACGATAGACTTCCAAACACTAGAAGATGATACCGTGACAGTTCGGAGCCGAGATACCACCCAACAGACACGCGTGGCGTCAGCGACTGATCTGGTTAGTGCGCTCAAGTAATCTAATTTTGACCAAAGAAACTCAAACTGTAGTTGTTGGGATGTTTGGGGTAGGCGGGAACTGGTAGTCGGGACCACCTGTTGGTTCCATAGTTTGAGTCTGATCAGCTTCCGTGACTTGGTTGCTCTCGGTGGCCGTAACTACCCCAGGTTCGTTAGCTTCCGGATTGATGACGGGAGGTACGGCTGGTGGTTGTGCATCAGGAGCTGGTTGATTTGTAAAGCTGCTGTCCATAGTTGTTGGCGCAACAGGGTCAGGTTGGGTAGTATCAACGGTTGGCGAGGTGCTTTCGGTACTTTGGCTGGTTCCTAAACTCGAATCAACTGCTGGCACCGTCAAGTCACCGGTAGATGTATCAGGAGATGCTACCGGAGAATATGGCATAGCAGCCGTTGCTGATGAGTCATCAGCAGTAGTTGTACCCGGGTTTAAGTCACTATCATTAGTTGATTGACTGGGTGTCGTGCTATCGTCTGCCACGAGACCTGTTGGTGGGGTGTAGCTTGCTACTGGAGTTGCTTGACCAGCGACGGGTGCGACGTAATCATTACTTGGGGTAATTGAAGAAGTAATGTCTTGAGAGACCATCGGAGGTGTGACAGAATTGTCTGAACTTGGCACTGGCGGAACATTAGCCGGCTCGTTAGTTGTGCCATTATTCCCTCCATTTGTGTTTTTAAATGCATCAAATAATCCCACGATATATCCTTTCTAACACCTTATTGTTAACTTTTACTGTTTATGATACTCCTTATGCTATTTAATATACACTACAAGTCTGGGGATAATCTAGGTTAGCCCAACTAACACCAAAGGACTTCTTCTATAACCCAGTTTAATCTAACTGGTTGCCGATAACTTAAGTGGAAGAGGTGCTATGATAAAAGCATGGAACAGTCCAAACAACAGCGAGTGTACACGTTCATCGACAGTCAAAATCTAAATGTTGGAACTCAAAAATTTGGCTGGAAAATGGACTGGGTGCGTTTTCGAGAGTTTTTGTCTGAACGTTACGGTGTTGAAAAAGCCTATATGTTCATAGGCTATCTTCCAGAGAATGAGGATTTATACGAAAAGATGCACGAAGCCGGCTACCTGGTGGTTCTTAAGCCGACTTTTGATGTAACTAAACCTCGTCCCGAAAACGAAAAGGGTGAAAAAGATGACGATAAGCCAGTGAAGGGTAATATCGACGCCGATCTAGTTCTCTGGGCCATGAAAGAAATGCCAAACTATCGAAAGGCGATTATTGTTTCTGGCGATGGTGACTTCTATTCGTTGGTCGAGTATCTGGCTAACAAAGGACGATTGCTTCATCTTTTGGCTCCGAGCGGCCACTATTCACAACTTTACAACCGCTTTGAAGAATACGTGGTGCGACTTGATCAGTTCAGAAACGAACTAGCCTATCGTGACCATAAGCGGTATACAAAAGTTATTCACAAAACAAAGCGATAATTTACGGGATTCTGATCAATCCTTAATAAGCCATCTCGGGCTATCTGTTTTGTGTCCAAAACTAGCCAATTATCGCCAAACTGATCTGAGAGGGTGTTGTAACAATACTAGTAATTTATTTCATAGAAGTAGTCTCTGAATCTGTTATGGTATGGTTTGCGTCTATTTAAGGGAGTAATCACTATTAAAACCAGAAAACTTAACAATGATCAAAACATTCCATCTGTCGGTTTTGGCACTTGGCAATTATCACCGGATAACCTTGCTCGAAGAAATGTCAGTATAGCCCTTGAAACCGGGTATCGATTAATTGACACGGCTAGAATATACGATAACGAAGCTGGGGTTGGTGAAGCCGTGCGAGGATCTAAGGTTGATCGCCAAGACCTCTTTATCACTTCCAAATTATGGAATGATGACCAAGGATATGACTCAACGATCAAAGCTTGCCAGGCATCGCTTAGTAAACTGGGGTTAGACTATCTCGATCTCTATTTAATACATTGGCCAGCTACGAGTCGTAGAAATGATAGTTGGAAAGCGCTGGTTGAGCTTCAAAAGCAAGGCAAGGCAAGGTCAATAGGTGTGTCTAACTATACCGTACGACATCTTGAGGAGTTAATGGTTAATAGTGGCGTGGTGCCAATGGTTAACCAGGTAGAATTCCACCCGTTTATCTATAAACAGCAGGAAAAATTATTAACTTTTTGCGGTTTGCACAATATTCAAGTCGAAGCCTACAGTCCCTTATCACGCCTAACAAAAGGGGTTCACCCAGCCATTCAAAAAATTGCAAATCAAATCGAGAAATCACCAAACCAAGTAGTCTTGCGCTGGTGTATTCAGCATGGTACAGTACCGTTGCCTCGGTCTCAAAATCCTTTACACATAGCAGCTAATTTTGACATTTTCGATTTTGTGCTCAGTGACAACGCCATGCTTGCCCTAGACAACATCAGTGACGGCGTACGGGTGACTTGGGATCCTGAAGGCATGAGATAAAATAACTATTGAACCATAATGGCGACATCAACTACGAGCTTAAAAAAGCTCCACCTCGTTGTGATAGGCGGCGGAACTGGCAGCTTTACTTTACTGCGGGCACTTAAGGATTTGACACCAAACATTACGGCATTAGTTAATATGACTGATGACGGCGGCTCAACGGGAATTCTGCGCGATGAACTGGGTGTTTTACCGCCAGGCGATGTCCGACAGTGCCTAGTTGCTCTGTCGCGGGCCAAAGAAATAAGAGAGTTGTTTAATTATAGATTTTCCGAGGGCACTCTGGTGGGCCATAGTTTTGGCAACCTATTTCTTACTGCTCTTGAAAAAATGACTGGCAGTTTTGCTACAGCCGTTGAGACAGCCAGCAAAGTTCTGAATATTAGAGGGACGGTAATACCAATTACGCTAGATAATGTTCGCTTGGTACTGCATAGCCATGACGGAAAACATACTAGCGGCGAACATCTTATAGATGTGGCAAGTTTTGACAAAGCCAGTTTACGACCCGAATTAACGCTCGATCCCAGTGCTATTATCAATCCCAAAGCCGAACGGGCCATAGCGGCGGCTGATCTGGTCATTATTGCACCGGGTGATCTGTACACCTCGCTCGGTTCTTTACTAATTGTCGATGGAGTAGCCGAGGCGCTAAAGCACACCCCAGCCAAAATTATTTATGTTTGTAACTTAGTCGCCAAACCTGGGCAAACAGACGGTTTTAGTGTTACTGATCACGCATCCGAAATTGAACGATTTGCTGGTGGGCCAATCTTAGATTACGTCTTATATAACACCGCAACACCACCACCGTCTCTGCTGAAATACTACTCCGAGCATCACGCCAATCTCGTACCTTATGCTCCGACAGATCTCAAGAGACAACACTACCAAGCGGTTGGTCGGGCACTAATCGCTAGGCAACCAGTTGTCCCTCAAATTCATGATGCGCTGGCTCCATATCGTTCGGTAATTCGCCACGATGGCCAAGCCGTCGCGCAGTTTATAAATAGTATTTGCTGAACATCGTTTGAAATTTCCAAACCAAAATAACAACCATATTAAGAGTGGGCAATAATTGTGTTATGTTGGCAAAGTCAGGCCCTACATGTTGTGTATAAATAAAGTCCTCGGTGTAATGCTGTGGATAAATATGATCAATCTAGTCCGAAATATGGGTAAGAAGGGTATTGCAGTGGGTGCGAGTGGGTAGTATAGTCAGGGAAGTGGGTAAGGTAGGTTAAGAGCCATCTTAACTACTAAAAAACAAAAACCACAGTAACTTAAACAAGAGGCTAAATGTCAACGGTCGATTATTTCGAAAGAAAGCTTGACGATAAGCGGCGGTTAACCATACCGCCCGAGCTACGCGACAAATTTCTCAGTGGCGCGGTGATCACTCGTGGCTTTAGCAACTATCTACATCTCTACCCAAAAGATGTATGGGACAACTTGGTTGAGCCCCGACTGGGTGGCGATATCCTCGATGAGCACATCGCTGATCTGAATGTTCAGTTCAGAACGGGCAAAGTCGAGACATCGCTTGACGGCAAGCAAGGGCGAATTACATTAGAACAGCACTTGCTGGATTACGCGGGTATTACCAAAGAAGTTGTTGCCATCGGTGTGGGCCACTACTGGCGTCTTATGTCACCAAAGCAAGTAGTCAGGAGTAGAGAATCAAACAGCCCGACCCGCTAGAGTTCCTTGACAATTTATCACGTAATTTCTCGGTTCAGATGCCCTGAACGGAGAAATGTCGAGATTAGCTAATCGGCAGTCAACAAGTGGAATTAGAAGGCACCACTCTAAAAACCTTCGTTCTTTCTCTAAACACCTCCCAAAACTCCACCTCACACATAAGTCTCTCAAACTAAAGAAGCTCGAAGCTGTAAGAAGTTTTAAGATTTTTAAAATCTCGTTTCTCGTAAACATCTTCTTTACATACCACTTCCCGCTTCACTAAAAACAAAAACTCAATAAAAATAAAAAGCTGGCTGCTGATTAGGTGACCTTGCACCAAAATAAAAACACTAATGTTTGCACCCAAAAGTGTAGACAGCAAAAATAAAAGCAAGATGCACCACAACCTAAACCAACACGTTCCAGTGTTGATCCAACAAGTATTGACCTATCTTGACCCAAAAGAAGGGGACTCATACCTCGACTTGACGGCAGGATATGGCGGTCATGCTGGTGATATATTGGAGCGAACAAAAAATCCAACCCAAGCGGTTCTCGTTGACAGAGATCAAAAAGCGATCGAAGTCCTCGAGGCGATGTTTGCTAGGCAGGGAACAAGAATTCTTCACACGGATTTCTTAGACGCTAGCCAGCAACTATTAGCTGAGGGTCGCGGATTTGACGTTATATTGTCGGATTTAGGGGTGTCGTCACCGCACCTTAACGATGCTAGTCGGGGGTTTGCAATCAACGCTGATGGCCCACTCGATATGCGCATGGATCAACGTCACGACCTAACTGCCTCAGATATTGTCAATCAATACTCCGAGGCCGAACTGTCGGATGTTATCAAGCGTTATGGGGAAGAACCAAAGGCCAGATTAATCGCTCAACTAATTGTGAAAAATCGCCCAATTGCAACAACCACTCAACTAGCCCGCATTGTCGCTCGCGCCTGGCCTGGGCGCAGTAAAGTCCACCCGGCGACGCGAACATTTCAAGCTATCCGTATCACGGTCAACGATGAACTCGGACAGTTAGAGAAGAGTTTGCCGTTATGGGTTGATTTGCTCAATCCCGGAGGCAGGCTAGCGGTAATTAGCTTCCAAAGTCTAGAGGACCGTTTAGTAAAGCAAACATTTGCCGAACTAAGCGGCGACCTCTATGACGCGAAGTTACAACTACTAGCCAAACATCCGGTCGTAGCGAACAAGCGTGAAATAGCTTTTAATCCGCGTGCCCGAAGCGCAAAACTTCGAGCCGTAGCGAAAATAAACACAAAAGAAAGGGGCCCTCATGCCTATACAGGTACGAAGTAGCTCCCGAGCGTATAAGGTTCATGTAAAAGTGATCTGATCGACGCCAAAGGCTGAAAATTGTGGCACCTGCCTCAAAACGGGTGCCACAACCCAAGCCAAACCTCAAAACAAACACAAAAAATAGAAAGAAAAATCATGACATACTCTAGTACACTAAGCGTTAGTCGAGGCTATTACGCTGGTCGTAACCAAAACGTCGTTCGGTTTAGTGCCCATTCGCGGACTCTTGGGCCGATTAGCAATACCATTATACTGGTTGTATTAGCGTGTCTACTCGGTCTGTTATACTTAACACAAGTGACAAAAACAAATGCCTACGGCTATCAGATCAATAACTTACAGCAGGAACAGAATCAGCTCCAAACCCAGCACGATAATCTTGAGCTAACGTCGGCTCAGTTGCAGTCACAAACCCGGGTGCAAAGTAGTCAGGTAGCCAGTACGCTTGTGCCCGTTGAACCAAGTGGTACCGTTCAGCACTAAACTAAACTCTGGTGCCAACTTTTAGTGAACGGTGTCTAACTGACGGAGATTGACAGCGTATGAGTCCTAAATATCGTCAAACTAAAGCTACTACACCACGTGATGAGAATCCCGCCTTCCGAGCAGTTTCGCGCGTGAGGCTGATGTATGGGATATTATTGGCTGTTGTGGCGCTTTTCGGAGTGAGGCTGTTCTACGTCCAGATTATTCGCTACGATTACTACAAAACAGCGGCGCTGGGTGATCAACTTAAACAATATGAAATTCCGGCCTCTCGAGGTATTATTGAGGGCCATGATGGTAGCAGTATCGTGCCCATCGTTCTCAATCAGGAGCTGTACACGCTTTACGCCGACCCAACATTTATAAAAAATCCCGATCAAATAGCTTTAAAAATAGTGCCCATCATAGGCGGTCAGGCCAGTAATTATGCAGAACAAATGCGCACCCCCAATACTCGCTACGTTGTTCTGGCCACTAAACTGAGTTCAGACCAAAGCCAAAAACTACTAGCCTTGGAAATACCAGGCTTAGGTACTCAAGGCCAGGATTATCGAGCTTACCCTGACGGTAGTCTAGCGGCCCAAGTGCTCGGCTTTGTGGATGATAACGGACAGGGGCAGTACGGCCTTGAACAGGCCATGAATAAAGACTTATCTGGAACTCCCGGCCAAGTTAAAGCCGTAACAGATGTTAATGGTATACCTTTAGCGGCGACTAAGGGTAATATTGAAACTGCGCCAGTCAACGGCGATAACATCGTGACGACGCTTAACTTACCAATGCAAGCCCAAGTTGAGCAGATTCTTAAGACTGAATATCAAAAGACCAATTCGCAGGGTCTAAGCGCCATAGTTATGGATCCGAACACTGGTCAAGTTGACGCCATGGCTAATTACCCAACTTATGACCCCAGTAATTATGAAAATGTTAGCAATACTAGTCTCTTTGAGAATGCTGCTATCGATGATGCTATTGAACCGGGCTCAAGCATGAAAACGCTGACAACCCCGGCCGCACTTGATCTAGGTGTCATACAGCCCAATACCAGTTTTTATGATCCTGCTCACTGGGTGATCGATGGTTTTAATATTACCGATATCGAACAAGACGGTGGACCGCGTGAACAGAATATCGCTAGTATTCTCTCGTTATCTTTAAATACCGGGGCTACTTGGATGTTAATGCAAATGAGCCAGCCTGGGGGGACTCAGATAAATCAGCATGGTATCGATGACTGGTATAACTACATGGTTAATCACTTTCGTCTTGGCCAAAAGACCGGTATTGAACAAGGTTATGAGTCGCCTGGTTATGTGCCACAGCCTGACATGTCAGATCCGAGCATTGACCTAACTTATGCGAACACCGCCTTTGGCCAAGGTGTGCAAGTCACGGCCATACAGATGGCTGCCGCTCTTTCGAGTATCATCAACGGCGGTACTTACTATAAACCCACACTGATTGACCAAATCATTGCTCCAAATGGTCAAATAACCGTCAATCAGCCCAAAGTAGTTGAACGGAATACCGTTAAAAGCAACATCGGACCCGAAATGATCCCGCTCATGGAAAATGTAGTCACGACTTATTTGAACGAGGGCTTCAGTTTCATGTCATTCCCGTCTGACTATATGGTTGGCGGTAAAACTGGCACCGCACAAATTGCCAATCCCAGCGGCGGTTATTATGCAAATAAATTTAATGGTACGTATGTCGGTTTCGTTGGAGGTGATGAACCGCAATACGTGATAGTGGTATTCAATATTCAGCCAGTTGTGCCTGGTTATGCCGGTGCTTACGGCGGACAGCCAGTTTTTGCTGATATTGCTCACATGTTAATTAATGATTCCTTCGTGGCGCCCAAGACTAACTAAGAGTGTTATACTGATAGGAAAGAAGAAAAAAACAGGACAAAATTTTATTATGCTTACTGGCTCGTTACATATTACGATTCTAAATGGCACGCTTATTCATATACTTGTGCTAGGTATTTTTAGCTTCTTAATAGCTATGGTACTAACGCCGCTCTATACCACTGCGGCCTATCGCTGGCAATGGTGGAAACGTCCCCGTACCGAAGCCTGGAATGGCGAAGCAGCAACTGTTTATACTGAATTACACGCCGAAAAACACAAACGAAATATCCCAACCATGGCCGGGCTTATTTTTGTCATTTCCATAGCTCTTGTCACGCTGGTGGCGAACTTACACAGAAGTCAGACTTGGCTACCCTTGGCAGGTATGGCAGCGTCCGGTTTTATCGGTTTGGTTGACGACGTTATTAATATTAGGGGCACTAACGGTATTGCCGGTATGCGCGTTAAAACAAAGTTTTTGCTTTATAGTCTAGTGGCCCTGGTAGGCGGATGGTGGTTCTATGCCAAACTCGGGGTTACCCACGTTTATATTCCGGGTATACACGAGATTTATATAGGTGTTTTCGTTATTTTACTATTCTGGTTGGTGGTTATCGCAACCGCCAATGCCGTAAACATTACTGATGGTCTAGACGGATTAGCTGGTGGCCTGCTAACCACGTCCTTCACGGTGTATGCCATTATCTGTGCTGTTGAGGGTGATTACGCACTGGCAGCCCTGTGTATGACAATCGTTGGAGCGCTACTAAGCTACACCTGGTTTAACATCTTCCCGGCGCGCTTTTTTATGGGTGATATAGGAGCCTTTGCGCTGGGAACAGCACTGGGCATTATTGCCATGCAAACCAATACTATTTATGTACTGCCAATTATAGGGGTAGTTTATCTTATTGAAACCGGATCGGTCATTATTAATCGTTTGTCTAAGAAACTTCGCCACGGTAAACGAGTCTTCCTTTCTTCACCGTTACACCATCACTTTGAAGCCATTGGCTGGCCAGAAGCAAAAGTTACCATGCGTTTTTGGATTCTCGGACAAATTGCCGGCAGCCTGGGGCTGATAGTCTTTTTGATCGGGAAGTATTAATGAGCATGTGGTCAGATGTTTTTAATTTTAAAAAACAAACAACACCATACACTTCTCAAGCAAGTAGTAACTCTGAGCAGTTATCAACATTAGGTCGCCGTCACCGGCCAGATTACTGGTTAATAGCTCTTTGTGTCATTTTATTACTGATTGGTTTGGTGGTTATCTACTCGATTAGCCCAGCCATGAGTGAGATCTATCACGTCGGTAACAATTATTATGTTTTTAAGCAACTAATTGCTATCGTGCTTGGGTTGCTGGCGTTTGTTGTGGCGGCCAAAATACCCTTGAATTGGTGGTATAAGTTTGTAACACCAGTATTAATCATTGCTACCTTAGCGACTCTGCTGGCGATTGTGATGCCTGTCAATCCAAGTTATCCGGCTCATCGCTGGGTTCGTCTTGGTAATTTTTCCTTTGAATCTGTTGAACTGGTTAAATTTGCGCTTCTTGTCTGGTTAGCCAAGATGCTGACAATCCGAATCCAGACCGGGACCATTAAGAATATAAGACTAACATTGAGGCCACTATTGATTGCCCTGGCAATTATTGGGGTAGTGGTTGCGGGTATTCAAAGTGATCTTGGGTCGGTTGGAGTAATTGTAGTGATTGTCGGTGCAATGCTGTTTGTTGCCGGTCTGCCACTTAAAAAACTGGCCATCATCGTTGCCGTCATAATCGCGGGGCTTATTTTATTGACTGCCGCTATCCCATACCGTCGAGAGCGGTTACTAACGTATTTGCATCCGACAGCGAACTGCCAAGGGTCAGGCTATCAGGCTTGTCAGGCTATTATCGGAGTTGGTTCGGGCGGTATGGTCGGTCTTGGGCTGGGCAGCAGTGTACAAGCCTATGGCTATTTACCCGAAGCGGTTAATGATTCGATTTTTGCTATTTATGCCGAAAAATTCGGATTCATAGGTGTCACAATACTTATGGCCATATTTGTGGCGCTGTTCTCGCGTCTAAAAAATATTGCTGAACGGGCTCCCGACGACTTCAGCCGGTTACTGGTGGTAGGTGTTTTAAGCTGGTTATGTGTCCAAACACTAATTAATGTAGGTGCGATGATCGGGCTTTTGCCGCTCAAGGGCATCACGTTGCCCTTTATTAGTTACGGCGGTACGAGTATTGTATTTGTCTTGGCTGCACTAGGGCTGGTCTTTCAAGTATCGGCCTATACGACGTATACTTCTATTGGTCAACGTAACAGAGGAGCAGGACATGACTATAGTTCTGACGGGCGGCGGGTCCGGGGGTCATATCACCCCTATATTGGCAGTAGCTCACGAGCTTAAACGTTTACGCCCAGATGTAACAATTGTCTATATCGGCCAAAAGGGCGATAAGTTAGGTGATTTACCGCAACACAATCCCGACATAGACCGGGCTTATAGTGTTAGAGCGGGGAAGTTTCGTCGCTATCACGGTGAGGGCGTTAAACAACTTCTAGATGTTAAAACAACGCTCAAGAATGTCCGAGATGTAGGTTTTGTGTTCGTTGGCTTCTTCCAAAGCTGGTTATTGCTACGAAAAATACGCCCCGACAGTTTATTTATTAAAGGGGGGTTTGTTGGAGTACCGGTTGGTCTGGCCGCGGCGATGCGTAAGATACCTTTTATCACACACGACTCGGATGCCATGCCAGGGTTAGCCAATCGAATTATTGGTCGCTGGGCGACCGTCCACACCGTGGCCTTACCCAAAGAAGCGTATCAATACCCACCACAAAAAACAGTTACAGTTGGTGTGCCGGTTCATACCAACTACAAACCCGTTACTACAGATATAAAGGCGGAGTTTCGAAAACTAATTGGTCTTAGTGAATACGATCAAGTTTTGCTTATTACCGGTGGAGGACTAGGAGCCAGACGGCTAAACACCGCTGCAGCGGCTATTATTCCGAACCTGCTCCGGGACTATGCCAAACTAGCTGTTGTTCACACTGTAGGGCGGGGGAATGAGGCGGCAATGCACCAGATTTATGAACAAAAACTTAGTTCAACTGACCTGAAGAGAGTTATAATTGACGGTTATCTAACAGATTTGTATAAATATAGTGGTGCGGCTGACGTAATTATAGCCAGGGCAGGGGCGACCAATTTAGCAGAATTTGCGGTTCAAGGTAAAGCTTGTGTAGTGGTACCAAACCCCCTGCTAACCGGCGGGCATCAACTTAAAAATGCCGCTTATTTAGCTGATCATAAAGCAATCGAAGTAGTATCCGAAACAGACACCCTGAGCCATAACGGTAAGTTTGAGTCAGTTGTTAGGGACATTTTAGACAACCCATCTTTAAGAATCAGTCTTAGTCAAAATCTATCAACTTTTGCAAAACCTGATGCCGCTTCTCAATTGGCCGAGTTGCTTATAAAACAGATGCCACAAAAGGCCAATCCCTAGGTATGTAATGCGGTTATTCTCAAAAAAACAGGACTCATCCAGTGAGATTTTTGGCCGGAGCCGTTTAAAGCACGATCAGGTTAAAGCGTCAAAGAATTTGTTTTATCACTCTCAACGTTCGACTGAGCCAGGCATGGTTAGCCGCCAACCATTTCGTAATCCTGTGAACATTCAAGTAGCGTCTCGAGCGGCTTCCTATTCGCTGCAACGCTTTGGCTTGCTGATTGTCATTATCGTGGCGGCAGTAAGTTTAGTTAATATTTTGATGGTAACTTCTGATCCGAATATTGTATTGCTTGACAAGAATCAGGTAGGCTATTTGCATAGCACTAGGGAGTATCAACAAGCCGCCCAAAAACTATTTAAGGGGTCTTTTACAAACAACAACAAGATTACGATTAATACCAGCGCAATCAGTTTAGCCCTTGAGAAAGAATTTCCTGAACTGTCGAATGTAACGATCAAACTACCCTTAATTGATCACAACCCGATCGTCTATCTGGAACCAAATAAGCCTCTACTGGCACTTTCAGTGAACGGCGGTTTAGTCTATGCTGTCGATAGTGCTGGATTGGCTTTAGGAGCTATCAATAACACTGTCGTAACCTCATTACACCTAATACTTGTTCAAGACCAAGGTACCATCGACATTCAGGCTGGCCAACCTATATTACCTAGCAACACAGTTTCGTTTATTCAGACCATTGTTTATCAACTTAGCCAAAAACAGCTGACTATCTCTAAACTAGTAATGCCGGCAGGTGAAAATGAATTAGATATGTATCTGGTAGGGCAGAGCTACTTTGTTAAGTTTAATCTTGCCGATAGTTCACCTCTACAGGAGGTTGGAACCTTTCTTGCTGTCCGACAAAATCTACAGCAGCAGGGCATTGCACCATCGCAGTATATTGATGTTCGGGTTGACGGCAGAGCATACTACAAATAATCTCGTTGGGTACTTGATAGACTAGCACCTCTCTACCACTCTACCCCATGTTCGTAAAATGTATATATTGTTGATAACTGGAAATATTCATAAATTAATATACAACTATATCAATAATGATAAATGTCAAATATAGGGAACTAGGGCAGTAAACAGGTAAGTTGATGAGTTTGCAATATAAATGCGAGAAAGCAAATTTCACGACACAACTGTGGATAAGTCAAATGGTCAAATATCTAGCATAGGCATATGGCACTAACCAGATAGCTATCTAATGGAACAAACGGCTAGTTGCATAGTGATGCAGGTTACTTGGATATGAAAACGATTAGAATAAGCAAGTATGCCAGAGTTCCCCTACTTAGGGGAGGCATACACAACTCACTGTAACAATAGAATACTGCGTCGTAAAAGATATATTGTGCGACAGTATAAATAGAAGTTGGTCCTGTGCTCTTTTGCTATATAACTATCAGGTTTTATTATTTCTAAATCCGCTTCTATTTTTGAAATTTTAAAATACCCTGCTTTTTGTTGTCATAGCAAAATTTATCACTCAAACGCCAGTAGCCTACAAACGTGGATCGTCTGCACTACAAAAGTTCTAAATAATTAATGTTCGTAAATTGTTTATTAACTTTCAGGAAAAGCAAATAACCGGAATGTCGGGTATAGCCGGTTTAGTCTTTGCTTATTTTTTAGCTTTAGCCTTAACGGGTTCAGCTAAGGTGTAGGTTGCTTTAGCGACACGCACGAACTGTGCTTTGCCTTGCAGGTTTAGCAAAACGGTTGTTTCTTTGACGTAGCGGGTTTTGAGGACTCGTTTAACGATTTCGTCTCGGTGAAGAGGTCCTTTGGCATTACGTAAGACTTGCGTGATGATATCAGCCACTGTGCCTTTTTCGTAACCCCATTCTTTAAGAGCGTAGATACCGCGACCGATTAAAACGAAGCGGTTGTCTTTGATGAGTTCGTTGTGAATGGCTTGGGTAGTGACATCTTTACGTTTAAAATCTGATGCCTTGATGGCCACAGCGATTTCGTTAAAGTGCATGTGCTTGCCGCTCTGGAATAGAATAACGTAAATCTTGTCTCGGATGTTCTTTGGGTTAACGGTTGGCCATTTGGTTAAGCCCCAAGTATTGTTTAGAGTGGCTAGGTGCTTAGAGGTCGACGCCAGAGCTCGAGCGTGGCTAGGATCCTTAATGCCGGCTCGTTCAGCAACGTCTTCAATGGCTTTGGCTTCGCCGATTGCCTTAGTAGCTTCGATGATTTTGGCAACCAATTTTCTCAATTGCTTTTCGTCGTGGACAGAATTAATGCCAACACTGCGATAGAAATCGTTGTCTTCATCAACCACCACTAATTTGGGGCACAATAGGGCTAGAAAAGCGATTCTAGACTGCTCGTCCCTACCGTTCTCTGCTACAACCTTAGCTGTTAGGTCACTTAAGCGAGCGGCACCACCAAGCAGCTGGAGTTCTGATACCAAACGAGCTTCGACCTCTGTCATATGAGGTACGGTTCCCTGCTCTGCGGCCTGTCGAAGTTTAGTCATAACTGATTTTTCAAGCTGTCGAACACGTTCTCGAGTAATGCCCAGGAGTTCACCGATCTGCTCAAGGGTCTCTTTGCGATCAAATAAACCGTAACGTCGTGTAATAATTTCGCGTTCTCGATCACGCTCAATAACAGCGGCAAGAATGTCGTTGGTAATTAATTTGGTTTGAAGTGGAGCTGCTGGTGCTTGTTTAGCCATCCCAAAAATCCTACTTATTGATTAAGTTAATGTAATTATATAACTTTAACTAGTTATAGTCAAGTCCCTCACCTCTACACCTATTGTAGCACGAAAATGACACGTCTGCAGACAATGTGTTGTGAAATATCTTTCACACCATACTTATACACAATCGTAAAAATAATTACTTGCTAGTCGATGAACGTTTCCGGCGGAAGCTACGCTTTTTGGAGGGTGCTTTATTCAGCAAATCTTGACAGTCTTTCTCGGTTAATTTCTCTGGTGAAATAGTCTTATCTAATCGGGCATTTTTCTTGCCGTCGCTAACATAAGGCCCATAGGGACCGCGCAAAACCCTTATACCGCTCGAGAAGGTTTGGATAACTCGCTTGGCATCCTGTTCAACTTTGGCTTGGTATAACTTTCGAGCCTCCGCCTCAGTTATGGTGTGTGGGTCAAGCGGCTTAATGGCCACAAAAGTTTTGTCAATCTGAATGTATGGTCCAAAGCGGCCGACATTAGCCTTAATCTCTTCTCCAGCAGCTGTTTTACCAACTACTCGTGGTAGTTTTAGCATCTTAAGAGCTTGCTCAAGCGTCACTGTTTCGATCTTGGTGTTGGGCGGTAAGGGCGCAAACGTCGGCTTTTCGTCGGTTTCGGTTTCACCACGTTGCAAAACTGGGCCGTAACGCCCAAATCGAGCGTAGATAGACTGTTTAGTAGCTGGATCAACCCCAACTAGCCGAGCTTGGGAAACTTCCTTGCGTGAAGCTGTGTTGGCTTCAAGTACCAACGGATGAAAATTTTTATAAAAAGCCCCCACCATTTTGTTCCAAACCTGCCGACCGCTGGCTATACGGTCAAGTTCATCTTCTGTTGTGGCCGTAAAAGTATAATCAACGATGCTCGGGAAATATTTAGCCAAGAAATCGGTAGTTACTTCCGCGAGGTGAGTTGGTACAAGTTTGTTACTATCAGCCCCTGTTATATCTTCGGTCGTGGACTCCTTTATAGTACCGTTTTGGAGCTTTAGCTGCCGGACTGATCGTTCGGTGCCTGGCAAGTCTGCCTTTTCGACATAGCCCCGGCTTTGAATGGTGGAAATGATCGAGGCATAAGTGCTCGGCCGCCCAATACCTAATTCCTCAAGTTTTTTGACTAAGGCTGCCTCAGAATAACGGACCGGTGGCCGACTATAGGTTTCGATAGCACTCATTGATAATAGTTTAAGAAGCTGACCTGTAGATAAAGCTGGCAGCAGAGTGTCGTCCTTAGCTCCGCCGTATACTTTCATAAAACCGTCAAACATTAAGACTTCACCTTTGGCAGCAAAGGTTTCTTGGCGATCCGAAATCTTGATTATGACGGCCGTTTTTTCCAAACGGGCGGCTGCCATTTGACTGGCTAAAGTACGTTGCCAAATAAGATGATAAAGTTTTTCCTCCTGGGCATTGTCGCCTAGACTTGGTTGCCTAAAGTCTGTCGGACGAATAGCTTCGTGGGCCTCCTGGGCATTTTGTGTTTTTGTCTTATATTGACGGCGGGCATAATAATTTGAGCCGTAGGTCTTATTTATATAGTCTTCGGCAGCAGTCATAGCGATTGACGATAGCGTTACACTATCCGTACGCATATAAGTGATATGACCATTTTCGTATAATCTTTGCGCTAAAATCATAGTTTGTTTGACACTAAAGCCCAGCTTTCGAGCAGCCTCTTGTTGTAGGCTACTGGTCGTAAATGGTGCACCCGGGCTGCGACTGGCAGGTTTTGTTTCAATGGCTGAGACGCTAAATTTAGCATCCGTTGTGGTTTTTATAAACGTTCTGGCCAGATCGATAGTGGCCAGTTTTTCACTTAGCTCGGCTGGTAATTCTTGACCATCGGCATCAAAAATAGCGTTGACTTTAAAGCTACTGGTGGGTTGGAAGGCATGAATCTCACGCTCCCTTTCGACGATTAAACGAACTCCAACCGATTGAACCCGGCCGGCACTCAGACCCGGCCTGACCTTTCGCCACAAGACCGGTGATATTTCGTAACCTACCAAACGGTCTAAAACTCGGCGCGCTTGATAAGAATCCACTAGATTTAAATCGACCGTTCGAGGATGTTTAATGGCGTGTTCAATGGCTGGTTCGGTAATTTCGTGGAAAACAATTCGCTTAGTCTTTTTGGGGTCGAGCTTCATGGCTTGGGTTAAATGCCAAGCAATCGCCTCACCTTCGCGGTCCTCATCACTGGCTAGCCAAACCTCGGCGTTTTTAGCGGCCTCTTTGAGTTCTCTAACTACTTTTTTCTTGTCGGGACTGATTTCATAATTGGGGTTAAATTCATGCTCAACATCGATGTTCAAATCTTTTTTGGGTAAATCACGAATATGACCAAAACTACTTTTGACCTCATAATCTTTGCCGAGGTAACGTTTAATCGTTCTGGCTTTTGTCGGACTTTCAACTATGACTAAGTTTTTTGACATGCACTACATCTTTATCGTAAAAGCTTTTAATATGCAACCTACAATTGGACAGCACCAGTGTTGGTTAAAAATATGTCTTGCCTATTTTATAGCCTGCCCACAAGCCAACAAACGAGCCAATCCCGCTAACCATAATACTCCAACCACCAAACCAATTACCGTGGTCAAAGAGTGCCCCTAAATATCCCCCGATTGTGGCGCCGACCGTTATGCCTATCCAAATCATAAGCTTCATGGCTTTTAGTCTAGCATACTCTAGAATTTTTAGAATTTGCTGAGGTGATAAGCGTGAGCTTGTTGCATTTTATTAAGAATCGTTATATAGGTATTGACAAATAGCATAATTTTGCTAAAATGGCAATTTGTGAACGTCATGATTGACGTTTAGTACCTTTACCCCATTCTAACGATTGATTTGTTTCACCAAAAGTGGATGAATCATTTAAGTTAGATTGCTTTAGAGCGACAGTTGCCAGTAGAAAGTTGTTACCCTCCACTTATCTCTTAGGTCGTTCCTAGTTTTCTAGGGACAGCGTTCTAAAGCATACTAACCCCTTTAACCCATTGCCCAGCAATGGATCCCCGTCAAGGTGAACCCCGAAGGTTCCGTATTACGGAGGCAAGGTGCTTTACGATTTATTAGCACCAGCTGCTTCACCGGGGTGGGTTGAAGGGTGTAATGAGCCTCCGGCGGTGCCCACCCCCTCCGGAGGCTCTTTAGATTGAGAAACTTATACTAAAAAGCTACGAGTCTCTTGGGATAATTGACCACTATAGAGGTATTCAATCAGGATCGCATTAACCTCCTGGGTGAGATTCGATAATTGATCACGTTCATTTTTGTCGAAAGCTTTTAATACGAAATCAGCGCTATCCAGCGTGGTTGGCTTTTTAGGACCAATGCCGATTCGAATCCGACCGTAATTTTCGCCGATGGATTGAGTCACCGACTTAATGCCGTTATGGCCAGCCGAAGAGCCACCAACACGTAAGCGAATCTGACCAAATGGAATGTCTAATTCGTCATGGATAACAACCACATTTTCGGGCGAAATTTTATAAAAATGGCAGACGGCCTGCACGGCTTCGCCGCTCAGATTCATGAAAGTTGTAGGTTTAATGGCTATCATTTGGGTTTCACCGAGACGACCTTGAATTAAATGACACTTCAAAGCCTTTTTGGTAGTCCAATTATCTAGTTCGGTGTGGGCAGCCACAAAAGCATCAAGACATCTAAAACCAAGATTGTGTCGGGTGCCGTCATATTCTGCCCCTGGATTGCCTAGACCAACGACTAGAACGATTCTCTGCTGGCCTAATGTATAAAGCTGCGTCGACGGGTTGACACTGAACTGCGGTTGTCGCATTAACCAGCCCATTATTTTGACAGCTTCCGATCTTTACGGTCGTTAATATGGGTTGGCGATTGACCATGCTTATGGCCAACGTGTTTCTCGATAAACCAGATAGCCAGCGGCGTTCCAGCGAAACCGAAGGCTTCACGCAGACTGCGCTCAAGATGACGACGATAACTCCAGTGGACGTACTGAGTCTGGCTGCCAAATATCTTGAAAGACGGCATCGGATTATCGTCTTCCTGAACCATGTAATTTAGTTTAGGATTGCGGTTTTTTAACCCAGCTGGTGGATGGGCATCAATCGTTTTTTGTAGCCATTGGTTGAGTTTGGCGGTACCAATTCGTCTTTTGCGTTGAACATCAATTTCAAGGGCCAAGTCAAATAATTTAGTAGCATTTTGACCGCTAAAGGCGCTTGTAAAAACTAACGGTGCCCACGGCACAAAATCAAAAGTTGCAGCTATTTCGGACGCTAGTTCGTCACGAGTAAAGGCGGTCTTGGATTCAGCAATATCCCACTTACTAACTGCTAGGATTAAACCTTTCCCGGCTTCTTTGACCATGCCGGCTATTTTTTGGTCGAGCTGGACGTTTAATTCATTAGCTTCCATCAAAACAACACAAACATCAGCTTGCTCGATAGCCGCTAAGGCTCGCAGTACACTAAAGTGCTCAACGCCTCGTTCGATTTTGCCTGAACGACGTATCCCGGCCGTATCCATTAATTCGATGTTATGCTTGTTAACTCTGACAGTTATCCGGTTGACGTCTCGAGTGGTACCGGCCCTTTCAGCTACAATGGCCTGTTGTTTTTCGGCTAAGGTATTAAAAAGAGCTGACTTGCCAACGTTTGGACGGCCCAGTAAGGCCACACTTAAATAAATATCATCATCTTTTACGGTAACTTTGGGGATCAAGCGGATCAAGTGTTCCAGCAAATCATTTAACCCTTCGCGGTGGGTGGCTGAGGTGCCGATAATCGGTTTAATGCCCAACCGCTCGAAATTCTTAACGATATCAGTTTTACGAGCTTGGTCGATTTTATTGACGACTAGAATAACCGGCTTACGACTTTTAAGAGCCATGGTAGCGACTTGGCGGTCTTCGACAGTAATCATGACATTGGCCTGGACAACGACCAAGATAACATCGGCGCTATCAGCCGCTTGAGTAATTTGCTCTTGAATGGTCATCTCAAAATCATCCTCTGGATTTTTCATGCCGGCGGTATCGACTAACCAAAAATTTCGATCATGAAATTCGGCCTTGGCGGTTGTACTATTTCTGGTTGTGCCAGGTTCGTCAGCCACAATTGCTTCACGGCGGCCCAAAACGGCGTTGAACAGGCTTGATTTGCCAACGTTGGTCCGTCCCACAATTGCTACGATCGGTAGCGGTTTACTCATCAGGGCTATTATACAACCTACAGATAGAATTCTTTGCTTTTGGCCTAGTCTAGGAAAAACTAGACCAACAGGTTTAGCACCTAATGGTCTGGCCGTTCGTGAGTTTGCCAAGCTCATAATCACCGAATTTTATTCGGTGGAGCAAGAAAACTTTATAACCAAGAAACTGGAAAGTTCGTCTGATTTGACGCTTACGTCCCTCGCTCATGACGATTTGCCAACTTAAGTCATGACCATTCGGTAATTCGTCGATCTGCAGTTTACTGATGCCGTCTTCCAACTGAACCCCACTAACTTCAATTGTCTGGCGATCGGCCGCTGCCAGCGGTTTATTAAGCGTTACTCGGTAGACTTTTGTTTTGTGCTGACTGGGATGAGTCAAGTCGTAAGCTAGCTGGCCATCGTTTGTTAAAAGCAATAAGCCACTGGAATTCTTGTCGAGCCGTCCCACCGGCTGAAGATTCTGATACTCTGAAGGCAATAGATCATAAATGGTTTTGCCGCCCTGGCCGTCGCGGCTAACAATATAGCCCGCCGGCTTATTGAGCATGACGACTAGTTGTGGCTGGCTGGTTAGGGCCGTAAAATCGAGCGGCTGACCATTGAAAGCGACGCGGTCAATTTCAGAAACGACTTGACCGGCTTGAGCAGCCACGCCGTTAACCGTGATTTGTCCGTCTGCTATCAACCCATCAGCCTTACGCCGGCTGGTATTGGTGGCTAGAGCAATGAATTTATTGATTCGCATAGCCTTAGCTTAACGCCAAGACTACTAAAGTGCCTAGTACTTCTTTATAGGGCAATATTGTTGGGATCGGTGTCAGCTAACCCGCTGGGTGTCGGAGACGTGACTGGTGCTGGGTTGGGTCCTAAGGTACTGCCTATTTGAGGAGATTGATTGTTAAAGCCAGCACTTGATGTGCCTGAAGCAGGACTTTCTGTATTGTTCTCGGAAGACCCGGTTACTGGATTATTGGCTGCTCGTGCATCCTTAGCCTCCTGGGCGGCTAACAGCTCGTCAAGCCCTGGTTTTGGTTCTGAAACAATTGGTTGGATAATTTTCTTGTTGGCAATCGTGACACTATCGTTGTTAACTGACGAGACAACGTTGGGCGCTGGAACAACCGACACTTCGGGCTGGGGCGTCAAGTAGACTTTTTTGGGCGTGCTAGCCGTTAAATCGTTCACAGCAGCGCTTAGTACACCGTCGTCGTTAGCGGCAGCTGTCTGGCCAGCACTAGATGATGGGGTGGGCTGATTAGCGAAATCCTGGATTTGGGCACCAACTACCGCATCTTCCTCGGCGGCTGTTGGAGTATTAAGTTTATTCATCTCGTCAGGCGTGGTCGCTGGGGTTGATACTGGCGCAGCGATGACTGGTGTTGTGGCTGAAGAGACAACTGGAGTTGCGGGAGGTGCTACAGGCGGCGGTGTTGATACTACGTTTGGCTGAGCACCCGCTGCGGCGACTGGTGTAACAGAAGTTGCTGGAGTTGGCTCAGTAGTTGAGTCCGTCGGAGGAGTCACTGCCGGCGCCGGCTGAGCTTCAGTTGGTGTCACGGCGACTGGTTCTGGTGAAGTTGTCGCGGCAACCGGCGTTGGAGCTGGGACTGTTGCCGGGGCGGCGGTGCCGTCGATCAATTCATGGGCCGCCTTAACAATATCTTCCAGTGTTACCTGTGATTTGACTAGATAGCGATCAGCCCCTAAGCTATTGGCTCGGGTCTTATCTTCGGCCTGCCCTAGCGCGGTCAACATGATAACTTTAATCTGTTTTAGCTCGTCGGTGTTTCTGAGGATATCTAGCATCTCAAAACCACTGATTCGAGGCATCATAACATCCGAGATAATCAAATCAGGTTTCTCGGCTTTGGCGACGACGAGGGCTTCTTCACCATCTTGGGCCGTTACGATGATGTAACCTTCCGCCTGTAAACGGGCCTCATAAATTTCGCGTAAGTTATTATCGTCTTCTACAAGCAGAATTTTCGCCGCCATTGTGTTTAGAATCCTTATATTTTCGTTAAAACCTATACGTTTATGCTTAATGGTATTGTATCACGGTGATTCAGCAAGTGAATTAATTTGCGGTAGAGTCGTGTTCTTGGTCGCCTTGGCCTTCAGTTCTTCGGCCCGCAGGGTATTAAGGCGCGGCAGGTTGATATAAAAGGTACTACCCTGGCCCAGGACGCTCTCCACCCAAATCCGACCACCGTAGAGCTCAACAATCTTACGACAGATAAACAAACCTAGGCCGGTACCGCCGATCGTCCGGGTAGCAGAGCTATCGACGCGATAGAATTTCTGGAAGAGATGCGGGATATCCTCAGCCGGAATACCCGGTCCGGTGTCACGGACATAGAATTGAACAACCTGCTCGTTGCCGACCAGGCCAAGAGTGATTTTGCCTTTGTCGGTGTACTTGACGGCATTATCGAACAAATTGGTGATAGCTTCCCTAACCCGATCCGGGTCAGCGTAGGTGTAATAGAGTGGCCGGATTAATTTTTCGGCCGTATGGGTAGCATCAATCGTCTGCGGGGTACCGAAGGTGAACTCAACTGCCAGACCCTTTTTCTCGGCTGCAAAGCGTAACTCTTCTGTTAATTGTTCCAAAAAGGCCCCAAATTCGACAACATCAGGATGGCTAGTCAATCGCCCGTCCTCAACCTTGGCCGAGGTTAGTAAGTCCTGGAATAACTTGCCCAAGTGTTGGGTGCTGGTATGGGCTTTTTCGAGGTAATTACGGGCCCTGGAGTCGACAGTGCTGACCTTATCGTTAAGAGACAACTCAAGATATCCCTCAATGGCCGCCACAGGGGTCCGCATTTCGTGGGAGGCCGTACTAATGAATTCGCCACGCTGTTGTTCAGCTTGCCGTTCCTCACTGACATCACGAAAAACACTGACTGCGCCGGTAACACGCTGATCATTGTCCAAAATGGGTGAAATAACTAAGCTGACGGCAATAATATTGCCCGACTTCATCAGCAAGTTGGCGGAGTTGTCACGAACACTTTTCTTGGTTTGGAACAAAGTCTCGACCGGATCTTCGGCACTGTTGACTGGCTCACCTTTCTCATTAACAAACTTAAAAATGGCTTGCCAATTAAGTCCCACGGCATCTTCGGCCTTCCAGCCTACGATATTGGCTGCTCCGGGGTTAAAAAGCTGGATAGTACGTTGATCATCGATTAGCACTACCCCGTCGTCGATCGCGTTAATGATGATGCTCGATTTAAGTTTTTCGTCTCTTAGGCTACTAGTCAGCTTACTGTTGCTGGCGGTACTTTTAGACTTGCGGCTACGTCTTAGTAACCAAACCGTAACAAACAGGGCTAGCAATAATAGCACTATCAAGCCCAAGCCCAGTAAAAGTGTCAAGTTGTATTTATGCATAAGAACTTCGTAATTCGCTGTTTCTATTATCAAGCTCATCTAATCAATATGCAAATGCTTATTGGGCTGTATGTAGACGCATGCTAACAGACATCATAGGATAAGTCCGTTTATATGGCCCCTTCGTCTAGTGGTCCAGGACGTCAGGTTCTCATCCTGAAAATCGCGGGTTCGATCCCCGCAGGGGTCACCAAAATGCTTATGATTGATAAAATATAACCATGAGTTTTAATATCCTACCTTCTGTTAATGTGGCCCTGATAAAAGACAATAAAGTATTACTTAGCCGTAGGCAAAGTACTGGCTGGATGGACGGCCATCTATGTCTACCAGGTGGTCATGTTGAGGAGGGCGAGACGCCAAGACAGGGCGCAATTCGCGAATTAAAAGAAGAACTCGGTCTTGAATTAACAAATGACGACCTTGATTTTATTTGTGTGGCCGCAAGAAATACCAAACCCAATCAATATGTTGCTTACGAGTTCATGGTTAAGGCCGAGGACTTAAATATTGTAAATGCTGAGCCTAATAAATGTTCTGAGTTAGTTTGGGTTAATATGGACGCCCTACCAAAAGAGACAATCAAAGATTTTGCGATAATCATCCGAGATGGAATCGTTAAGCGCAAACGCTACCTAGAGATTGGTTTCTAGTATCAATAATTGTCTTCCAACGCCTTAGTTCTTCAAACAATAAATGAGATTTATCGGCTGAGTGGTTCACCAATTTTTGTTATCTTCTGTAAACTTCACTTCTATGTTGGATCAGCAGCACAACAATGCTATCACCTTCTACATCGAATAGTATCCTATATACACCTACCCTGTAACGATATTGGGCATCAGCTGGCTTAGTTAAATGTTCTGCGAAATCTAAGGGTTTATCTTGTATAACAAACCATTCAAGTTTTGCTTTGACTCTTTTCTTGATGTGAGGTGGCAGTATGTTTATAGACTTAACTGCTGGTTTTTTATATACCAACTTATAGTCAGCCACTATATATCTCCAAAAACCTCTTCGTGGCTAAAGTATTCTTTACTTTCCCTTGCTTCTTTTATGGTTTTTAAATACTGGGGATCATTAGCTGCCAGTAAGTCTTCGAGCTTATCTAAGTCTATGATGGCTCGCTCTTTTTTGCCTCGGCGAGTAACTATAAGTATTTCATTTTCATTTACCGCGTCTAAAGCCTCAGCTAGGTTAGTTCTTAATTCTGAGGCCGATAAAGTGCTGGTTCCCATGCATTGCTCCTAATCGTACGTTTAAACATTACAATATAATTGTACACTTCAAATCAATCTTATGTCAAGAGGATTCGACACCTACAGATTGCGTTTACTGACATATACCCAGACACGTAGCATGCTTTTATGGGTAATCCTTGAGGAGAGTACATCATTATCCCTCATATAGCAGCTAGTGGTTGTAAAGGTAAATAAGTTGATCGTTATATGGCTTATGAGTTCGACTCCCGCAGAGTTCACCAGTCCACCAATGTCCTAAGAATGTTTATAGATGAGCCTAAGTAGCTAGGCTTATTTTCAATTCACCGCTATTTAAAATGCTTATGATCCGAATCACATGTGTTATATAATATGTAAAGATCTAATGTGTAAAATAAATGGCTTTTGGAAATAAAAATACCAAACCAAAATCAGATGCAGTTGCATCTCCGAAAAGACCCAGGCCAGCTTCTGAGCTGAGTTATAACAGCAGTTCTCTTCTCCGTACAAGAATAGTCAAAAACTTAGAACGACGCTGGGTGTTAAGTATCGGTCTGGCTGTAATATTGTCGCTTGGTTTTTTGGTTGTAATTTATGGTCATTTTTATCCTCAAATAATTCCCTCTAAAACCACAACAACCAGCACTACGTCGGGCATAACTCCCATGCCTTTGATCAGCCGAGGAGTACCAGCTTATGGTAATTCAGGAAGCAGTGATCCGAGCTATGCCAATGATGCCGACTATACCCACACATGGAATAGCGGTGGCTTCCCCGGGTGGCTAGCTTATGATCTTTCTGGCGTGCCCTCATCAGAGCGGACGGAGGTGTATGCTTACTGGACTGAAATCGGAAATTATGACTATGATTCGGGCATCAATAACGAACAAGGTTACGGTCTGCCAGGCGATTACACAATTGACGTTAATCCTGCACCTGGAGGTGGTCAGCCTCCAACTTCTGGTTGGGTTACAGAGTCGACAGTTACAAACAATACTGTTAACAACCGGGTTGATGTCGTAAATATGTCTGGAGATAACTGGATTCGCATCTATATTACGTCTGGTTATTCAAATAACGATCTAACCTACCACAACAACGCTCAGATAAAATGGGATATCTACAATGCTAGTACCGGCGCTCAAGATAGCTGGATGTTCTACGGTGATTCCATTACTGCCTTCGACATGCCGAATAAACCGGTAGGGGGTGAGGATACTTTTGCGAATCAAATTAATGCCTGGGACCCGACTTACACCCCACTCCAAGAAGGTGGTGGTCAGGGAGGTTGGACTTCAGCAACAGCGGTAGAATCTATCCTTGGTAGTGGTGATGGCGGTAATACGCCGTGGTTATCTATATTCCCAGGCAGGTTTGTGGTTCTAGCTTTTGGCACCAATGACGGTAATACGGGCGCTGGCAATACATGGTCGGGCGTTAATGATCCCAATGCTGTGGCATTCCAAGATAACATGCAAACGCTAATTACCGCTGTTCTAAACGCTGGCAAAGTGCCTATTATCCCGACTATTCCAGATTCACCCGCCTTACGAGCAGGCACCAACACAGTAAATATTGATAACGGTAACGGTGGTTACACGAGTGAAAGCGTTACTGGAAGCGGTAACGGCCCCATTATTAATCAGGTCATTAGAAACTTAGTAGCTAGCAATCCGGGTGCCATGCTCGGGCCTGATCTATGGAATGCCGGGGTTAGTTACTGGAACGATGATTTACACCCTGACACCGAGAGTTACAGTAATCTCGGTGTGGGCGTAATGCGTACGGCTTGGGTGCAATGGGCAGAGGCCAATGTTTACGACGGCACACCATCGACTACCACCCCTCCCTCCGTCCCCACTGGCCTAACTTCTCCCTCCCAAACAACCAGCTCAATCAGCCTGTCCTGGACCGCTAGTTCAGCTGGCACCAATCCTGTCTCAGGTTACAATGTCTAC
>Ga0181520_10002638_pt1 | contig 32914 bp, 27 predicted proteins | sample PEATcosm2014_Bin_29_FD_132451 | JGI IMG/M metagenome (GOLD analysis project Ga0181520, IMG submission 132451) | Peatland microbial communities from MTU Mesocosm Facility, Houghton, MI, USA - PEATcosm2014_Bin02_30_metaG | ecosystem: Environmental > Terrestrial > Soil > Wetlands > Peat | place...
CGCCGCCCATTTCGGACGCCGACCTGGAGCGGCTGATGAGCTATTGCGACTTCGCCGCGCTGGAGCGGACGCCGCTCGAGCGCGATCCTTTCGACTTCGTCGTGGTGCCCGATTTTCTCCGGCCGGAGATGTTCGCCGCGGCGGTGGCCGACTATCCCGAGGTGCCCGGCCCCGGCTCGCATCCGCCCGCCGAGCTTACGATCCGCGGCCATTTCCGCGCGCTGATCGACGAACTGCTCGGGCCCGAATTCCGTTCGGCGATCGAGCGCAAGTTCGCCGTCGATTTGACCGGCCGGCCGACCATGTACACGGTGCGCGGCTACGTGCGCGAGAAGGACGGCGAGATCCACACCGACTCGGCGAGCAAGATCATCACCGTGCTCATTTACATGAACGAGCGCTGGGAGGACGACGCGGGACGCCTGCGCCTGTTGCGCGGCCCGCACAATCTCGACGACTATGTCGCCGAAGTGCCGCCTTACGGCGGCACGATGCTGGCGTTCCGCCGCTCCGACAATTCCTGGCACGGCCACAAGCCGACCTCGGGCCGGCGGCGCGCCATCCAGTTGAACTGGGTGACGTCGCAAGAGGTCGCCGACGGCGAGCAGCGCCGCCATCGGATTTCGACCAGGCTGAAGAAGATCAAGAACGTGTTCACGGGGGGTTCGGCGGCGTAAAGCCAATGAAAGCGCGGCCGCGGCGGTTCGCGGCGACAAGGGAAGACTCCGAAGCTAAGCCAAGCTGCGGCGGGCGGCGCGGAGCGCGAAGGGACTTGCCATGAGAAACATGACTGCGTGGATCGCCGTTTCGGCGATTCTCGTCGGCGGCGCGATGGCGCTGGCGGCGAGCGGCGCGACCGGCGCCGAGAGCGTGATGAAGCAATGCGGCGCAGATTGGAAGGCCGCCAAAGCCGCGGGGACCACCAACGGCCAGACCTGGCAGGACTTCCTCAAGACCTGCCGGACGCAGAAGGAAGGCGCCGCCGCGCCGGCCGCCGCCGCGCCGACCCCGACCCCGGCCGCCGCCCCGGCGCCTGCGCCGGCGCCGGCCGCCGCGCCGGCGCCGACTCCTGCCGCCGCTGCGGCTCCGGCGCCCGCGCCGGCCGCGACTCCCGCGCCGAAGAAGACCGCGCCGGCGAAGCCCGCCGTCGCCGCCACCGGCGCCGGCGAGTTCGCCGCCGAGGCCGAGGCGAAAGCGCATTGCCCGAGCGACACCGTCGTCTGGGTGAACACGAAGTCGCACAAGTACCATTACGCCGGCCATAAGAGCTACGGCGCCACCAAGCAGGGCGCCTACATGTGCGAAGCCGACGCCAAGGCCGCCGGCGACGTCGCCGCCAAGGGCGAGAAGCCCGCGCAATAAGCGACGGCCGCGAAACGCTAACGAGGCCGATCGGCGCCGCCTCGCCGCGTCTCAGGCGGGGCGGCGTCTTTCTGGCGAGGGAGGGGTCATGGCGGATGGTCGTTGCCACCCGAAGGCCGCGCACGAACGGCTGCGCATTCCCGACACCTACGTGTCGAGCCTGATGCTCGACCGCGCGCTCGACGCCATCCTGCGGCGCGTCGGTCGAATCGACCGCGACCACGACATTCCCTATCTCGCCGGCTACAGCCTCGACGGCGCGCGCGTCTACATCGACCGCCACCTGCCGGAAACCTTCCTCTATCGCGGCCGCGCCGTCGCGGTCGACCGCTATCTCCTGCTGCACGAGGAGGTCGAGAAGACGCTGATCGACCAGCTCGACCTGCATTATCAGCACGCCCACCAGATCGCGACGCGCGCCGAGGAGGCGGCGGTGCGCGCCGACGGGATCTCCTGGCGCGCCTACGATCGTTTCATGCAGCGCTACGTCAAGCGGATGGGCGACGAGCGGCTGGCCAAGGTTCCCGACGATCTTGACCTCAAGCCCTATCGCGACGAGCACGACTACGACCTGATGCGGCGCATGGCGGCGGCCGCCGACGCCCCCGGCCATCCCGCCCAGGGCGATCCGGCGCTGCGCCGCCGTCTCGCCAAGGCGCTGGCGGCGCGCGCGGCGAAGACGGAGCCGGCGCCCGAGAAGCCCGCCCGCCGCTGAGGCGCGGGCGCGGCGCTTCACGCCGTCCGCCGGCAGCGATAGGCGCGCGTCTCGTAGGGGAAGGCGACCTCGGCGCGGCCAGCGAGCGCCGGCGTCGCCGCGATCAGCGCTCGAACTTCAGCGGCGACGCGCGCGCGTTCGTCCGCGGGCAGCGCGGCGATGAAGCTGGTCGACAGCACGCGGTCGACGATCACCCGCTCGGGCGGCCCGACATGGGCGTGGGCGAAGCGGCGCTCGACGAGTTCCGAGAAGCCCTCGGCGGGAAAGACCGCGCGCCAGCGCCCGCTCCCGTAGCGCGGCGCGTCGCCCTGGTAGGGCGCGATGAGGCGCGTCAGCGCCGCTGCCCAGTCGACCCGCTCGTCGCGCACGTTCCATATCAGGCCGAGCGATCCGCCGACTTTCAGCACGCGCCGCATCTCGGCGAGCGCGGCGGGCGTAGCGAACCAGTGGAACGACTGGGCGCAGACAATGGCGTCGAAGCTCGCGTCGGCGAAGGGAATGCGCTCCGCCGTCCCCTCCTTGGCCTCGACGCCCGGGTTGGCGGCGACGAGCCGCTCGCGCATCGCCGCCACCGGCTCGACCGCCGCGACCCGCGCGCCGGTCGCGCCGAGAAGGGTCGTGAACTTGCCCGAGCCGGCGCCGAGGTCGAGCGCCGCCTTGTCCGGCCCGAGGCCGAGATCGGCCGCAAGCCAGCCGGCGAGCGCGGTGGGGTAGTGCGGCCGCCCGGCGACATAAGCGTCGGCCCCGGCGGCGAAGCCCGTGCCGGCGGCGGGATGGAGCGGAGAATCGGACATCAAGCGCCTCCTTGACGAAACGCGGGCTCTCACAGCGGCGCGCCGTTGGCGCGATCCGTCAAGCGCGGCGTTTGGCCGCGCGCGACGGCCTCACCTGCGACGCGGCGGGACTCGCCGCGTTCGACACGCTGCCCGACGACGCGCTGATCACCAACGATTCGGCGGCGACCTTCGGCGCAGCCCGCGCGACGCGCGCGCCTGACGGCGCGACCCCTCATCCGGCCGACTTCGTCGGCTGCGTTCTCCTGCAAGGGGAGAAGGCGCGCTTGCCTCCGGCGCGGCGGGCGCTATTCAAGCCCGTCATGCGCGCCTTCCCCGACCCGTTGCCGATCGACGACGCCCTGCCGCGGCTTTGCGCCACGCTCGGCGCGGGGACGCGCGCCGTCCTCGTCGCGCCGCCGGGCGCCGGCAAGACGACGCGGGCGCCGCTGGCGCTGATGGACGAGCCCTTCGCCAAAGCCGGCAAGATCGTCATCCTCGAGCCGCGCCGGCTCGCCGCGCGCGCGGCGGCGCAGCGCATGGCGTTCACGCTGGGCGAGAAGGTCGGCGAGACCATCGGCCTGCGCGTCAGGCTGCAAAGCCTCGTCTCCGCGCGCACGCGCGTCGAGGTGGTCACCGAGGGCGTGTTCGCGCGCATGATTCTCGACGATCCGGGGCTCGACGGCGTCGCTGCGGTGGTGTTCGACGAGTTCCACGAGCGCTCGCTCGACGCCGACCTCGGCCTGGCGCTGGCGCTCGACGCCGCCGAGGGCTTACGCGACGATCTGCGTCTTCTCGTCATGTCGGCGACGCTTGACGGCGCGCGCGTCGCTAACCTCATGCCCGGCGCGGCGCTGATCGAAAGCGAGGGCCGCGCCTATCCGGTCGAGACGCGCTATCTCGGGCGCGATCCTGCGCAGCGTTTCGAGGACCAGGTGGCGCGCGCGGTTTCGCGCGCGCTCGCCGAGGAGGAAGGGTCGCTGCTCGTCTTCCTGCCCGGCCAGGCGGAGATCAACCGCGTCGCCGCGGCGCTCGAGGAGCGCGTCAAGAGCCCCAACGTCGACCTCGCGCCGCTCTACGGCGCGATGGACGCGCGCGCGCAGGATCGCGCCGTCGCTCCCGCCGCGCCCGGCCGGCGCAAGATCGTGCTGGCGACCGCGATCGCCGAGACCTCGCTCACCATCGAAGGCGTACGGGTGGTGATCGACGGCGGGCTGATGCGGGTTCCGCGCTACCAGCCCGATATCGGCCTGACCCGGCTCGACACCGTGCGCGTCTCGCGCGCCAACGCCGATCAACGGCGCGGCCGCGCCGGCCGGGTCGAGCCGGGCGTCTGCTATCGCCTGTGGGAGGAGGCGGCGAACGGCGGCCTCGCGCCGTTCGCCGCCCCCGAGATGCTCGCCGCCGACCTCTCCGGCCTCGCGCTCGACCTCGCCTGCTGGGGCGTCGCCGATCCAGCGCAGCTCCGCTTCCTCGATCCGCCGCCTCGCGCCGCCTTCGCCGAAGCGCGCGCGTTGTTGACGAGCCTCGGCGCGCTCGAGGCGACGGGTCGCGTCACCGACGAAGGCAAGGCGATCGCCGGCCTAGCGCTGCCGCCGCGGCTCGCGCGCATGGTGGTCGAGGCGGCGCGGCGGGGCGAGGCGCGCCTCGCCGCCGAGGTCGCCGTGCTGCTCACCGAGCGGGGCCTCGGCGGCGACGCGGTCGATCTGACGCTGCGGCTGGAGAGGTTCCGCCGCGACCGCGCGCAACGCGCCGAGGACGCGCGGCGGCTCGCGCGCAACTTGGCGAACCGAGCGGCAACCCTTGCCCTCACCCCCAACCCCTCTCCCGCGAGCGGGAGAGGGGGGCTCCCTTCTCCCGCTTGCGGGAGAAGGTGGCGCGAAGCGCCGGATGAGGGTCTCGGAAACGTCGGCGAATGGCTCGCCGCCGCCTATCCCGAGCGCATCGCCATGGCGCGGGGCAAGCGCGGCGAGTTTCTCATGGCGAGCGGCCGCGCCGCGGCGATCGAGCCGCACGACGCGCTGGCGGGCGAAGCCTATCTGGCGATCGGCGAGATCGTCGGCCGCGCCGCCGCCGCGCGCATCGTCATCGCCGCGCCGCTGACGCTTGACGCGATCGAGCGCGTCGCCGGGGCTGGGATCGAGACCAGCGAGGAGACGCTGTTCGACCGCGCCGCGGCGTCGCTGCGCGCGCGCCGCCGCCGCCGGCTCGGCGCGGTGATCCTCGCCGAGGCGAACCTCGCGCCGCCCGCCGACGCGGAGAGCGCCGCCGCGCTGGCGCGCGGCTTCATGAGCCTCGGCCTCGCGCGCCTGCCGTGGACGAACAGCCTCGCGCAATGGCGCGGCCGGGTGGGCTTTCTGCGCCGCGCCGAAGGCGATCCGTGGCCAGATCTCGCCGACGCGGCGCTTTCGGCCTCGCCCGACTGGCTCGCGCCTTGGCTTGTCGGCAAGACGCGCCTCGACGAATTGTCGAGCGCGGAGCTCGCTGAGGCGCTGAAAGCGCTGCTGCCCTACGACCTCGCGCGCCGGCTGGAGGCCGAGGCGCCGAGCCATTTCGTCGCGCCGACCGGCACCGCCGCGCCGGTCGACTACGAGAGCGAGGGCGGCCCGAGCGTCGCCTTGCGGGTGCAGGAGCTGTTCGGCCTCGCCGAGCACCCCGCGCTCGCCGGCGGGCGCGTTCCGCTGACGCTGCATCTGCTGTCGCCCGCGCGTCGGCCGATCCAGATCACCCGCGACCTGCCGGGGTTCTGGAAGGGCTCATGGGCGAGCGTGCGCGCCGAGCTGCGCGGCCGCTATCCCCGCCATTTCTGGCCGGAGGACCCGGCGAGCGCCGAGCCGACCAGGCGGGCGAAGCCGCGCGGGACGTGAAGCCGCATTGCCGCGCCGCCGCGTTTCCGTCAGGCTGCCGCGTCGTCCGATTCGCGTGAGATCGCCCGTGAACGCCTCGTTGCCCAAGATCGCCGTGTGCTTTCCCTCGGGAGACATGGTGCACGCCGATTTCGCGCTGGCGCTGGCGGGGATGTTGAATTCGACGCCGCCGCTCGACACGCCGATCGTCAACAACAAGTCGTCGATCGTCGCGGCGGCGCGCAACGACGGGGTGAAGCGCGCGCGCGAGATGGGCTGCGACTACATCCTGTTCCTCGACAGCGACATGGTCTTCCCGCGCGACACGCTGCATCGCCTGCTCGTCCATCGCGAGGCGATCGTCGGCGCGACCTACGTCAAGCGCGTGCCGCCCTATCCGGTGCTCGGCACGGCGGCGGAGAGCGAGCCGACCTGCGACGCGCGCGGCCTCACCGAGATGCTGCGCATTCCCACCGGCTGCCTGCTCATCCGCATGTCGGTGTTCGACGCGCTGAAGCCGCCTTACTTCCGCTTCGTCACTGACGAGGCCTCGGGCGATATCATCGGCGAGGACTACGATTTCTGCGACCGCGCGCGCCAGGCGGGCTTCCACGTCTGGTGCGACGCCAAGCTGTCGCTGCTGATCGGCCACGTCGGCCAGAAGGTCTTCCGCTTCTCGCCCGAAGAACGCGCTTAAACCTTCCTTAACCAAGGTTAAGTAGGCGCGGGGCGGCGAGGCCGAGGGCGACGTCATGAGCCTTTCCGTATCCGGCGCCGGCGACCAGGTTCTGCTCTGGCGCCTGCTGCTGGCGGGGCTAAACGGCCAGAGCGGCTCCGCGAGCCATTCGGGCGCGGAAGTTGACGCGTCTTCCCTGGCCGGCGCCGCGGCCGAACTCGCCGACCCGCCAGGCGCCGTCGGCCTGTCGGCGTCGGCGCTCGACGCGCTCGCGCGGCTCAGCGGCGGCCCGCCCGGCGGCCCGGGGCGGGACGCGGCCGACGCCGACCCTGGCGCCTCGGTCTCCGCCGGCGCCAACCCGACGAGCGCCGGCGACCGGCCGTCCGGGTTCGAGAGCGCCGTCGCGGGTCTGCAAAGCGACGCGGCGGCGGCGCTCGCGTCGGAGGTCGCGTCGTCTGCGGCGAACCCGCCCGCGCCGGCCGCCTCCGCGTCGCCTGCGGCGGCGCCGGACCTCGGCGCGGCGCTCGACGATCCGACGACGGCGCTGACGGCGCTCATCGCCGGCCTCGCCGCCAATCGGCTCGACGCCCTCAACCCCTACCTGCTGGCGACGCTGGCGCGCGCCGCGCTTCCGCTCGACGCCCCGGACGCGCGCGTCGACGAGACCGAGCGCGACGACGAGAGCTTCGAATCAGCCGAGCGGCGTCGTCGAGCCGGTTCGGGCGCCGGCGCGCAGGACGGCGAAGGGCAAGGCGAAGCGGACGGCGGCGGCGAAGACCGGCGGCGCGCGCCGTGAGGCGACGACGGCGCGGATCGCCGATCTGGCGGATAATTCCGAGCAAGGCACGGGCTTAGCTCGCTCGTCGCGCGCGACGCGGCGCCATTGCGCGGATGTGCCGCAGCGCTCCGGGCGCAACCATCCTCCCCAAACATAATTTGGTTAATGCTCCGTTAACCATTTTCTCCGACGCTGAGGCATAGAATCAAGAAGAAAGGTTTAATGCGGGGACAGAACCATGAGCCTTACGGTATCAGGGAGCAGCGATCAAAGCCTGCTGTTAAAACTGTTGCAGGCTAGCCTCGCTAGCCAAAGCAGCGCTTCGAGTCAGTCGAGTTCCAGCGGAACTTCCGCGACGTCAGCGAGTTCGACGGCGTCGTCGATCGACGCCACCAGCGCGGTCGAGCTTTCCGCTGCGGTGCTGGCGTTTCTATCGCAATTGAACGCCGCGTCGTCGGCGTCTTCGTCGTCGTCTTCGTCTTCCGACAGCGCCTCGTCGACCGACGCCATCGGCGGGCCGCCTCCGGGCGGGCCGCCTCCGGGTGGGCCGCCGGACGCTTCCAGCGCTTCGTCGTCGTCGAGCGGCAGCTCGACCAGCTCCAGCTCCGCCGCGTCGCTTCTGGCCAACGATCTCGCGACGCTGGAAGCCGATCTGGACGCGCTGGTGTCGTCGCTGACGTCGAGCTCTTCGTCGTCCACGGCGTCTTCCGCTGCTTCGGCGACGTCGTCGACCACGGCCTCTTCAACCTCCTCGTCCTCGATCCTCTCGACCGAGCTCGGCGACTTGGAGAAAGCGCTGAAGACCTTCGTCACCGACCTGGTGGCGGCGGTGGACTCTTCGTCCTCGACGTCGTCGACTTCGGCGACGTCCTGGCTCTCCGCGTCGTCGGCGTCCTCCGCCTCGGCTTCGTTTGCGCCGCCGCCGCCTTCGGGCCCGCCGCCGGGCGTGGGAAGCGCTTCCGACAGCTCGAGCGTCTCGAGCTCGAGCAGCGCCGCCAGCTCCAGCAGCGCAAGCAGCTCGAGCAACGCCAGCGAGACGTCGCGACATCACGACGCGATCGCCGAGCTGATGCAGGCGCTCGCGGCCTACGCGGCCAACACCGCTTCGAGCACCGCCAGCGCGACGTAATCGCCAGGCGACGAACTTCGAGCGCGCCGTCGCCCACAATGGGCGTCGGCGCGTTTCATTTGCGCTGGGCCTTTCAGGCGCGCGGATGGGCGGCGCGATAGGCGGCGATCAGCCGCGCCCCGTCGACCGCAGTGTAGACCTGGGTGGTCGACAGCGAGGCGTGGCCGAGCAGCTCCTGGATGGTGCGTAGATCGCCGCCGCGCGCCAGCAGGTGGGTGGCGAAGGAGTGGCGCAGCGCGTGCGGCGTCGCGCTGTCGGGCAGCCCGAGCGCGCCGCGCAGGCGCTGCATCGCGAGCTGGACGATGCGCGGCGACAGCGGCCCGCCCTTCGCGCCGACGAACAGCGGGCCGTCGGGCTTCAGCGCATAGGGGCAAAGCTTGAGATAGTCCTCCACCGCCTGGCGCAGCGGCGCGATGATCGGCGCGCGGCGCGTCTTCGCGCCCTTGCCGACGATGGTCAGCGCCTCGACCGCGCCGGTCGGCGCGTCGCGGCGCTTGATCGACAGCGCTTCGCTGATGCGCAGGCCCGCGCCGTAGCACAGCGCCAGCACAGCGGCGTCGCGCGCGAGAATCCAGGGTTCGCGCGGGTCGCCTTGGCGCGCCGCGGTCGTGACCACCGCCTTGGCGTCGGCGACCGGGAGCGGGCGCGGCAGGCGGCGCGCGGCGCGCGGCGCGCGCACCGCTCCGAGCGCGGAAGCCGCCCCGCCGCCCTCGCGTTCGATCGAGCGGGCGAGCGAGCGCAGCGCCGAGAGCGCGCGCTGCAGCGAGCGTCCGTCAATCTCCTCGGCGCGCCGGCGGGCGAGAAACGCGCGCAGGTCGGCCGGCGCGAGGCCGACGAACTCGGCGACGCCCGCCGGCGCGCCGAAGCGCTCGGCGAGGAAGGCGAGGAACTGCCGCGCGTCGCGGCCGTAGGCTTCGAGCGTGCGCGGCGAGAGCCGGCGCTCGTCGCGCAAGGCCCTGAGCCAGGCGCCGACCGCCGCGGCGAGGTCCGGCGCGGCGGGCAGGGCGGCGAGTTCGAGCGGGTCGGCCATGGGAGGACGATGCGCGGGGTTGGTTAAGGGAGAGTTGCCGGGGCGTCAGAGGCGGTTATCCGGAGACTCCAAGTGCGGAAAGAATGCAGTGCTATTCGTCAGTTTGGAGCCTTCCGTCATGACCGCCGCCGCTCCCGCCATCGCCATCGATGCGCAAATTCTCTCGGGAAGTCCGACGATCGCGGGCGCCCGCCTGTCCGTCGACAAGGACTTCGGCGAAGTCGGGAAAAATCCCGAAACTTCCTGACGTGTTCGGAGTCGCCTTGTCTCGAATACCGCCGCCAAAGCCAGCGAACATCTCGCAAGACCCGTTGTGGCGCGCGAGGATTGGCCGGGGCGTTTCAGCGTCACCGAATTACCCTGTCTTACGCGTGGGGTGCAGTCCACCTCCCCGCGCGCCCACATTTTGGCGCCTAAGCCCCTGAAAGAGCCCGCGCGAAACGGTTTTGGCGCCCCGCGTCGCCCTTCGCGGCGCCTGCCGCGCGGCGGGCTTCGTCGACCCCTTTCTCTTCAGGCGGAGGGTCCCCTCCGCCCCGCTTTCAACGCCTTGTAGCCGCTGAATTTTCTCTGCTTGCCTCGCGCCCGCTCATCCCCCACGTTAGGACCATGACCGACTCGCCGGCCGCCAGCTCCCGCTCGCGTCTCGTCGCCGTCCTCGGCCCGACCAACACCGGCAAGACCCACTTGGCGGTCGAGCGTATGCTCGGCCACTCGACCGGCATGATCGGCCTGCCGCTGCGCCTGTTGGCGCGCGAGGTCTACGACCGCATCGTCAAGGCGAAGGGACGAAACGCCGTCGCGCTGATCACCGGCGAGGAGAAGATCGTCCCTCTCTCACCGCGCTACTGGGTGTGCACGGTCGAGGCGATGCCGCTCGACCGGCGGGTGGACTTCCTCGCCGTCGACGAGATCCAGCTCTGCGCCGACCCCGAGCGCGGCCACGTCTTCACCCACCGCCTGCTCTACGCGCGCGGCGTCTCCGAGACGATGCTGCTCGGCGCGGCGACCATGGCGCCCTTGATCCGCCGCCTCTGCCCCGAAATCGAAATCCAGACCCGCGACCGTTTCTCCCAGCTCAGCTACGCCGGCTCGAAGAAGCTCACGCGGCTGCCGCCGCGCAGCGCCATCGTCGCCTTTTCGGCCGAGGCGGTCTACGCCATCGGCGAGCTGATCCGCCGCCAGCGCGGCGGCGCGGCGGTGGTGATGGGCTCGCTTTCGCCCCGCACCCGCAACGCCCAGGTGGCGCTGTTCCAGTCGGGCGAGGTCGACTTCCTTGTCGCCACCGACGCGATCGGCATGGGCCTCAACATGGACGTCGACCACGTCGCCTTCGCCGCCCTGCGCAAATTCGACGGGCGGCGCAGCCGCTCGCTCTATTCCCACGAGATCGGCCAGATCGCCGGCCGCGCCGGGCGCTTCCGCCGCGACGGCACCTTCGGCGTCACCGGCGACGCGCCCGAGCCCGACGCGGAAGTGGTGGCGGCGGTCGAAGGCCACGTCTTCGCCCCGGTCGCCGCCGCCGAATGGCGCAACGCCAAGCTCGACTTCCGCTCGCTCGCCGACCTGATGCGCTCGCTCGCCGAGCCGCCGCAGCGCGCAGCCTTAAGGCTCGCCGAGGAGAGCCAGGACGAGACGACGCTGCGCCAGCTCGCGACCGACCCGACGGTGGTCCGCCGCTGCCGCGACCGCGCCAACCTCGTCCGGCTGTGGGAGGTCTGCCAGACCCCCGACTTCCGCAAGACCTCGCAGGAGGAGCACGCGCGCCTGATCGGCGGCATGTTCGAGCACCTGACCCAACGCGACCGCCACCTGCCGGAGGACTGGATGCAGGGCCAGTTCGCCGGCCTCGACCGGCTCGACGGCGACATCGACGCCTTGTCGGCGCGCCTCGCGCGCGTGCGCACGCTCGCCTATGTCGCCAACCGCGGCGACTGGCTCGCCGACTCGGCCGGCTGGCAGGACCGCGCGCGCGCGCTGGAGGACCGGCTGTCCGACACGCTGCATTATCAGCTGATGCAGCGCTTCGTCGACCGGCGCACCTCGACGCTGCTGCGCAGCCTTTCCCAGCGCGCCGCCCTCACGCTCGGCGGCGTCGGCGCCGACGGCGCGGTGTCGGTCGAAGGCTGCCGGGTCGGCGTGCTGAAAGGCGTCCATTTCGAGCCCGAGCGCGGCGCGACGGCGCTGGAGAACCGGGCTCTGCGCGCGGCGGTCGAGCGCGCCGTCGCCCCCGAAATCGTCCGCCGGCTGGGCGCGCTCGCCGCCGACGACGACGAAGGCTTTGCGCTCGCCGCGGGCGGCCGCATCGTCTGGCGCGGCCAAGCGGCGGGCGAGATCGTCGGCGGCGAACCGTTCGCGCCGCGCGTGCGGCTGATCGGCGATTTCGGCCCCGAGCCGACGCGCGAGCGCGCGGCGCGACGGCTGGAGGCCTTCGTCGCCGCCGAGGCGGGCCGCCGGCTCGAGGCGCTAGCGCGGCTAAAGGCGGCGATCGCCGACGGCCGCTTCAAGGGCCTCGCGCGCGGCCTCGCCTACCAGCTGGTCGAGCAGTACGGCGTGGTCGACCGCCGCCGCGCCGAGGCGCAGATTCGCGCGCTGAGCCGCGGCGAGCGGCGCGTGCTGAAGGGGCTCGGCGTGCGCTTCGGCGCTTTCAGCCTCTATCTGCCGGCGCTGGCGACCGCCGAGGCGCGCCTGCTGGGCGAGGTGTTCGCCTCGCTCGCGCGGCCGGGCTGGCGGCCGGAGCGCGACGCGCTGACCCCCCTGCCCCACCCGCTTCCCCCGCCGGCGGCGCTTTCGCTGAGGGCCTTGCGCGCGGTCGGCGGCTTCGCCCTGCCGGTGGCGGCGCTGGAGCGGCTCGACGCGCTCGCCCGCGCCGCCGCGCCCGAGGCCGCCGGCGCCATCCCGCTTAGCCCCGCGCTCATCGCCGAGCTCGGCTGGAAGCCCGGCCAGGCGGCGGAAATCCTGCGCGGCCTCGGCTTCGCCCGCGCCCGCAAACGCGACTCGGCCGAGACCGAGCTGTGGCGTCGGCGCGCCGCAGCGGCCGAGACGCCGCCCGCCTCGACCGCCGCTTCGCCCTTCGCGGCGCTGGCGTCGTTCGCCAAGCCGATGGCCGCGCGCGACCGGCGCCTGAAGCGCCGCCGGGCGCGCCGCCGTTCCGCCGCAGGAAGCTCGAAGCCGTGAACGAGCCCGCCGACGCCTGCCGGGCCGACGTCTGGCTGTGGCGGGCCCGCTTCTTCAAGACGCGCAGCCTGGCGGCGCGCGCCATCGAAGCAGGCGGCGTGCGGCTGACGCGCGGCGGCGCCGGCGTCTCGCTCGACAAGCCGAGCCGGCTGGTGCGCTTAGGCGACGTCGTCGCCTTTCCCGTCGGCGAAAAATGGCTGGCGGTGCGCGTCGAGGCGCTCGGCGTAAGGCGCGGGCCAGCGGTCGAAGCGCGGACGCTTTACAGCCTCGCTTGAGGCCCCCGCCCTTGACAGCGCGCCGCGTCGCGACGAGTTTCCCGGCCGCGCGCGCCGCCTGGCTCGCCGCGCGGCGCGGGACGATGGGGGGTCCGGCGAAATGTCTTTCGTGAAAGTCAACGGCGCGGTCGTTCATTATCTGGACGAGGGCCCGCGCGAAGCGCGCGCGGTCGTCTTGACCAACGCGCTCGGCGCGGATTTGCGCATCTGGGACGAATTCGCGCCTCCGCTCGCCGAACGATATCGCGTCGTGCGCTACGATAAGCGCGGCCACGGGCTGTCCGAGCTGCCGCCCGGCCAGCCGCTGATGTCCGACTACGCCGACGACCTCGCGGCGCTTCTCGACCGGCTCGGCGTCGCGAGCGCGACCATCGTCGGCCTGTCGATCGGCGGCCTGATCGCCCAGGAACTCTATCGCCGCCGTCCCGACCTCATCGGCGCGCTCGTCCTCTGCGGCACCGCCGCCAAGATCGGCACGGAGGAGAGCTGGCGCCAGCGCATCGACGAGGTGACGCGCGGCGGGATCGAGGCGATCGCCGATGCGGTGCTGCAACGTTGGTTCACCGCCGATTTCCGCGCCCGGCGGCGGGACGAGCTCGCCGGCTGGCGGCTGATGCTGACGCGCGCGCCGCGCGACGGCTACCTCGCCGCCTGCGGCGCGCAACAGCGCGCCGACCTGCGCGCCGACTGCGCGCGCATCCGCGCGCCGACGCTGTGCGCCGTCGGCGACGAGGACGGCTCGACGCCGATCGCGCTGGTGCAAGGGCTGGCCAACGCCATCCCCGGCGCGCGCTTCGAGGTCGTCGCCGGCGCCGGCCATTTGCTCCAGATCGAACAGGGCGAACGGCTGCGCGGCCTGATCGAGACCTGCGCGGCCGGCGCCTGAGTTTTGTGCGGGAGAGGGCCGCGCCGCGCGTTGACGACCGCGCCGCCCGCCCTTCCCGCGCCGACGGCGACGCTGTATAGAGACCGGCCGCCGCCGCCCCGCCTGGGGCGGCGCGGCGCTTTTAGCGGACGTTTCATGTCCCAAGATACGATGTCCTCCCCCGTCGCGCCCGCCGCGAACGGCCACGACGCGGGGGGGCCGCCATTTGCTTCCCGCGAATTCTGGGTGCTCGCGCTGGGGTCCGTCGGCGTCGTCTTCGGCGACATCGGCACCAGCCCGCTCTACACCCTGCAGACGGCGCTCGGGCATATCCACGGCCGCGAGGCGGACGTGCGCGAGGTGGTCGGCGTCGTGTCGCTGATCATCTGGGCGCTGCTGATTGTCGTGACGACGAAGTACGTGCTGTTCCTGATGCAGGCCGACAACAAGGGCGAGGGCGGCGTCCTGTCGTTGCAGGCGCTCGCCAAGAGCGCGGCGGGCAAGGGCGCCGGCTTGGCGTTCGTCATCGGCGTCGTCGGCGCCGCGCTGTTCTGCGGCGACGCGATGATCACGCCGGCGATCTCGGTGCTGTCGGCGGTCGAAGGGCTGAAGCAGGTCGACGCCGGGCTCGAGCCGTTCGTGCTGCCAGCGACGGTCGGCATCCTGATCGCGCTGTTCTTCGTGCAGCGCCGCGGCACCGCGGGGATGGCGGCGTTCCTCGGGCCGATCATGGTGGTCTACTTCGTCGTCAACGCGCTGCTCGGGCTCAGCCACATCCCCGACGCGTGGGTGATCTTGTGGGCGCTGAGCCCTCGGCCGGGCGTCGCCTTCATGTGGGCCCACGGCGCGTTCGGCTTCGTCGTGCTCGGCAGCGTCTTCCTCGCGGTGACCGGCGCGGAGGCGCTCTACGCCGACATGGGCCATTTCGGCCGGCGGCCGATCCAGGCGGCGTGGCTGTTCCTGGTGCTGCCGGCGCTGGCGATCGTCTATCTCGGCCAGGGGGCGGCGATCATCGCCGACCCGACGGTGGTCGAGAACCCCTACTACCGGCTGGCGCCGGCGTGGGCGCTGGCGCCGCTGATCGTCCTGTCGACCGCCGCGACGGCGATCGCCAGCCAGGCGGTGATCACCGGCGCCTTTTCCTTCGCACGCCAGGCGATCCAGCTCGGGCTGCTGCCGCGGCTGGAGATCGTCCACACCTCCGAGACCCTGGAGGGGCAGATCTACCTGCCCCGCGTCAACGGCATCCTGCTGCTCGGCGTGCTGGCGCTGGTGCTGCTGTTCCGCTCGACCGGCGCGCTCGCCAACGCCTACGGCATCGCCGTTTCCGGCACCATGCTGGCGACCACGGCGCTGTCCTTCTTCGTCGTCCGGGGCCTGTGGCGCTGGCCGCTGTGGCGCGCGCTGACGGTAGTGTGCGTCTTCCTGTCGATCGACGCGAGCTTCTTCGTCGCCAATCTCTACAAGGTGCTCGACGGCGGCTGGATCCCGCTCACGCTCGCCTCCGCGATGTTCGTGGTGATGTGGACCTGGTCGCGCGGCAGCGCCATCATCGCCGCCAAGCTGCGGCGCGACTCGATCCCGATGACCGACGTCATCCGCATGCTGGAGAAGTCGAAGCCGGTGCGCGTGCCCGGCGTGGCGATCTTCCTCTCCGGCGACCCGGACTTCGCCCCCTCGTCGCTGATGCACAACCTCAAGCACAACAAGGTATTGCACGAGCGCGTGGTGATCATGTGCGTGAAGACCGAGTCGACGCCGCGCGCGCCCGCCAACCAGCGCTTCGAGGTTCACGCGCTGTCGGCCGACTTCCTCCTGCTGATCCTGCACTTCGGCTATATGGAGTCGCCGCGCGTGCCCGACGCGCTCGCCGCGCTGCGCAAGACCGGGCTGAAGTTCGACATCATGACGACATCGTTCTTCGTCGGCCGGCGCAACCTGAAGCCGGCGCCGAATTCCGAAATGCCGCAGTGGCAGGATCGGCTGTTCATCGCGCTCGCCAAGCAAGCGGCGAGCGCGCCCGACTTCTTCAACATTCCCTCCGACCGGGTGGTCGAGCTCGGCGCGCAGATGAAGGTGTGAGGCGGGGCGGGCCCATGCCGCCGAGCACGCGGCGGGCGCAGGCGGCCCGGCCGGCCGCGCCACGAGCGTTCGACGCAGTCTCGCTCACCCGCCGATGTTGAAGCTCGCCAACGCCGCCATGTTGACGAGATCGGAGTCCTTGGCGCCGATGGTGACGATCTGCACCGGCTTCTCCAGGCCGACGATCAGCGGCCCGATCATGGTCGCGCCGCCGAGCTCCTGGACCATCCGGGTCGAGATCGACGCCGAGTGCAAGGCGGGCATGATCAGCACGTTGGCGGGGCCGCTGAGCCGGCAGAACGGATAGGCGGCCATCAGCTCGCGGTTGAGCGCGACGTCGGCGCCCATTTCGCCGTCGTACTCGAAGTCGACCCGCCGCGCGTCGAGAATGCGCACCGCCTCCTGCACCCGCTGGGCGCGCTCGCCCGGCGGATGGCCGAAGTTGGAGAAGGCGAGCAGCGCCACCCGCGGCTGGTAGCCGAGCCGGCGCGCGACGCCCGCGGTCTCGACGGCGATCTCGGCGATGTCCTCGGCGTTCGGCAGCTCGGAGATCGCGGTGTCGGCCGCGAGCACCGGCTGGCCGCGCGCCAGGATCAGCGACACGCCGATCACCCGATGGCCCGGCTTGCAGTCGATGACCCGGCGCACCTCCTCCAGCGCGACCGAGAAATTGCGGGTCACGCCGGTCACCAGCGCGTCGGCGTCGCCCTGGGCGACCATCGCCGCGGCGAAGTAGTTGCGGTCATGGTCGATCAGGCGCTGGCAATCGCGGAACAGGTAGCCGCCGCGCTGCAAGCGTCCATAGAGGAACTGGGTGTAGAGCTCGCTGCGCGTCGAGGTCCGCCCGTCGTGGATCTCGACGCCCTTGTCGCCGAGGTCGACGCCGGAGCGCTCGGCGACCGCGCGCACCTTTTGCTCGTCGCCGATCAGGATCGCCGTGCCGAGGCCCTGATTGACGAACGAATGCGCGGCGCGGATGACCTGCTCCTCCTCGCCTTCGGCGAACACCACGCGCTTGGGCGTGCGGCGCACCCGCTCATGGATGCGCTGCATGACGCCGGCGACCGGATCGCGCCGCGCTGACAATTGCGCCTTGTAAGCGTCGAAGTCGACGATCGGGCGCTGCGCGACGCCGGTGTCCATCGCCGCCTTCGCCACCGCGGCGGGCACCACCTGGATGAGGCGCGGATCGAAGGGAACGGGAATGATGTAGTCGCGGCCGAAACGCGGCCGCGCCCCGCGATAGGCGGCGGCGACCTCGTCGGGCACGTCCTCGCGCGCGAGTTCGGCCAGCGCCTTCGCCGCGGCGATCTTCATCTCCATGTTGATGGTGCGCGCGCGCACGTCGAGCGCGCCGCGGAAGATGTACGGGAAACCGAGAACGTTGTTGATCTGGTTGGGATAGTCGGAGCGCCCGGTGGCGACGAGGACGTCGTCGCGCGCCCTGCGCGCCTCCTCGGGCGCGATCTCCGGATCGGGGTTCGCCATGGCGAAGATGATTGGGTTGGGCGCCATCGACTTGACCATCTCCACTGTCAGCGCGCCCTTGACCGACAGGCCGAAGAAAATGTCGGCGCCCGCCACCGCCTCGGCCAACGTGCGCAGCGGCGTGTCGATCGCGTGCGCCGACTTCCACTGGTTCATGCCTTCCTTGCGGTCGCGATAGACAACGCCCTTGGTGTCGCACAGCACCACGTTTGACGGCTCGAAGCCGATCGCCTTGATCAGGTCGAGGCAGGCGAGGCCGGCGGCGCCGGCGCCGTTGCACACCAGGCGCGTCCGCTTGATGTCGCGGCCGGTGAGCGCGACGGCGTTGATCAGCCCGGCGGCGACGATGATCGCCGTGCCGTGCTGATCGTCGTGGAAGACGGGAATGTCCATCAGCTCGCGCAGGCGCGCTTCGATGACGAAGCACTGCGGCGCCTTGATGTCCTCGAGATTGATCGCGCCGAACGAGGGCCCGAGAAAGCGCACCGCGGCGATGAACTCGTCGGGGTCTTCCGTCGCCACTTCGAGGTCGATCGAATCGATGTCGGCGAAGCGCTTGAACAGCGCCGCCTTGCCCTCCATCACCGGCTTGGCGGCGAGCGCGCCGAGGTTGCCGAGGCCGAGGATGGCGGTGCCGTTGGTGATCACCGCCACCATGTTGCCGCGCACGGTGTAGTCGAACGCGGTCGCCGGATCGGCGGCGATCGCCCTCACCGGAACGGCGACGCCGGGCGAATAAGCGAGCGAGAGATCGCGTTGGGTCGCCATCGGCTTGCTGGCGACGATCTCGAGCTTGCCTGGCCGCCAGCGGGCGTGGAACTGCAGCGCCTCCTGATCGGTGATCGAGAAGCGTTTCGGCGCGCCGTCGTTATTGTCGGTCATGACGACTTGTCCCCCAAAGGTTCGCGAGACGCGATGAACGGGGCGGCGGCGAAGCCCGCCGCGGCGGACGCCGAACCTCGTCGTGGAAAGTCAATGAAGCGCTCGCGGACGCGCCGGACGACGCCGCGCGCCCGCGCGGGCGCGCGCCCCATCGGCGCGCCTCCGGCGGCGCTCCGCCCCTCGAGGCCCTGATTAAGCCCCGCTCCAGCGCATTCTGTTCTAAAGCACGGCGGGCGTCTTGGCGACAGGCGGCGGGCGGCGCGCCTCGGCTCGGGCGCGCCCTCGAACCGCCTTGCATCTACATAAAGATATGCTTATGTGGTTATACGAACCCGCCATCGGACCTCGGCCATGAGCGAACCCTTGACCTCGTTGTTCGCCCCCCCGCCCGCGCCGACGGGCGACGCCGCCGCGGCGCTCGCCGAGGCGGCGCGCCAGCGCATTCTCATTCTCGACGGCGCGATGGGCACGCAGATCCAGGGGCTCGGCTTCGGCGAGGCGCAGTTCCGCAGCGCCCGCTTCGACGGCTGCGCCTGCGCGCTCAAGGGCGATAACGATCTGCTCACGCTCACCCAGCCGCAGGCGATCGAGGACATCCATTTCGCCTACGCCGCGGCGGGCGCCGACATCCTCGAGACCAACACTTTCTCCTCGACCCGCATCGCCCAGGCCGACTACGGCATGGAGGCGGTGGCCTATGAGCTCAACCGCGACGCGGCGCGGCTCGCCCGCCGCGCCGCGGCGAAGGCCGAGCGCGTCGACGGCAAGCGCCGCTTCGTCGCCGGCGCGCTCGGGCCGACCAACCGCACCGCCTCGATCTCGCCCGACGTCGAGAACCCCGGCTTTCGCGCCGTCGCGTTCGACGCGCTGCGCGAAGCCTACGCCGAGCAGATCGCCGGCCTGATCGACGGCGGCGCCGACCTCATCCTGATCGAGACGATCTTCGACACGCTCAACGCCAAGGCGGCCGTGTTCGCCTGCGAGCAGGTCTTCGCCGCCAAGGGCGTGCGCCTGCCGCTGATGATCTCCGGCACCATCACCGACCGCTCGGGGCGCACGTTGTCCGGCCAGACGCCGACCGCCTTCTGGCATTCGCTGCGCCACGCGCGGCCGTTGTCGTTCGGCCTCAACTGCGCCCTCGGCGCGGCGGCGATGCGCGAGCATGTCGCCGAGATCGCGACCATCGCCGACACGCTGGTCTGCGTTTATCCCAACGCCGGCCTGCCCAACGAATTCGGCCTTTACGACGAGACGCCGGAACTGATGGCGGCGGCGATCGGCGGCTTCGCGCGCGACGGCCTGGTCAATATCGTCGGCGGCTGCTGCGGCACCACGCCCGCGCACATCCGGGCCATCGCCGAGGCGGTCGCCGGCGTTCCGCCGCGCGTTCCGCCGCGGCGCGAGCCGCTGATGCGGCTTTCCGGCCTCGAGCCGTTGACGCTGACCAAGGACATCCCTTTCGTCAACATCGGCGAGCGGACCAACGTCGCCGGCTCAGCGCGCTTCCGCAAGCTGATCGTCGCCGGCGACTACGCCAGCGCGCTGGCGGTGGCGCGCGAGCAGGTCGCCGCCGGCGCGCAAGTCATCGACGTCAACATGGACGAGGGATTGATCGACTCGGCCGCGGCGATGACCGCCTTCCTCAATCTCGTCGCCGCCGAGCCCGACATCGCCCGCGTTCCGGTGATGATCGACTCGTCGAAGTTCGCGGTGATCGAGGCGGGCCTCAAGTGCGTGCAGGGCAAGGGGCTGGTCAATTCGATCTCGCTCAAGGAAGGCGAGGCGGAGTTCCTGCGCCAGGCGCGCCTGGTGCGCGCCTACGGCGCGGCGGTGGTGGTGATGGCCTTCGACGAGCAGGGCCAGGCCGACACGCTCGAGCGCAAGGTCGCGATCTCGACGCGCGCCTACCAGCTCTTGACCGAAAAGGTCGGCTTCCCGCCCGAGGACATCGTCTTCGATCCCAACGTGTTCGCCATCGCCACCGGCATCGAGGAGCACAATGGCTACGGCGTCGCCTACATCGAGGCGGCGCGCCGGATCCGCGCCAGCCTGCCCTACGCCCATGTCTCCGGCGGCGTGTCGAACCTCTCCTTCTCGTTCCGCGGCAACGAGCCGGTGCGAGAGGCGATGCACGCCGTGTTCCTCTACCACGCCATCCAGGCGGGCATGGACATGGGCATCGTCAACGCCGGCCAGCTCGCCGTCTACGCGGCGATCGACCCCGAGCTGCGCGAAGCCTGCGAGGACGCGGTGCTCAACCGCCGCCCCGACGCCACCGAGCGGCTGTTGACGCTTGCCGAGCGCTATCGCGGCGGCGCGGCGAAGGAGGCGAAGACCGCCGACCTCGCCTGGCGCGCTCTCCCGGTCGGCAAGCGCATCTCTCATGCGCTGATCAATGGGATTACAGAGTTCATCGAGGCCGACACGGAGGAGGCGCGGCTCGCCGCCGAGCGCCCGATCGCCGTGATCGAGGGGCCGCTGATGGACGGCATGAATGAGGTCGGCGACCTGTTCGGCGCCGGCAAGATGTTCTTGCCGCAAGTGGTCAAGTCGGCGCGGGTGATGAAGCAGGCGGTGGCGCGTCTGCTGCCCTACATGGAGGCGGACCAGCGGGCGGGCGGCGAAGCGCGTCGCAGCGCCGGCAAGATCCTGCTCGCCACCGTCAAGGGCGACGTGCACGACATCGGCAAGAACATCGTCGGCGTCGTGCTCGCCTGCAACAATTACGAGATCGTCGACCTCGGGGTGATGACGCCCGCTTCCAAGATTCTCGCCGCGGCGCGCGAGCAGAAGGTCGACGTGGTCGGCCTCTCCGGCCTCATCACCCCGTCGCTCGACGAGATGGCGCACGTCGCCGCCGAGATGGAGCGCGAGGGCTTCGACATCCCGCTGTTGATCGGCGGCGCGACCACCAGCCGCGTCCACACCGCGGTCAAGATCCACCCCAACTACGCGCGCGGCCAGGCGATCCACGTCAACGACGCGAGCCGCGCCGTCGGCGTGGTCGGCGCGCTGTTGTCGCCGGAGACGAAGCCCGCCTATCTCGCTTCGGTGCGCGCCGAATACCGCCGCATCGCCGAGGCCCACGCGCGCGGCGGCGAGCCGGCGCGCCTGCCGCTCGCCACGGCGCGCGCCAACGCGCTGAAGCTCGACTGGACGGGCTATCGGCCGCCGAAGCCGAGCTTCCTCGGCCAGCGCGTCCTCGCCGACTGGGATCTCGCCGATCTCGCGCGCTACATCGACTGGACGCCGTTCTTCCAGGCCTGGGAGCTCAAAGGGCGCTATCCCGCCCTGCTCGACGATCCGAAGCAGGGCAAGGCGGCGCGGCAATTGTTCGACGACGCTGAGGCGATGCTGAAGCGCGTTATCGCGGAGAAGTGGTTCGCGCCCAAGGCGGCGGTCGGCTTCTGGCCGGCCGCGCGCGTCGGCGACGACATCCGCCTCTACGCCGACGACGGTCGCCGGGATTCCATCGCGACCCTGTTCACCCTGCGCCAGCAATTGGCGAAGCGCGAGGGCCGGCCCAATCTCGCGCTCGCCGATTTCGTCGCGCCGGCCAACGGCGGCCCGCCCGATTATCTCGGGGCCTTCGTCGTCACCGCAGGGGTCGAGGAAGCGGCGATCGCCGAGCGCTTCGCGCTCGCCAACGACGACTTCTCCTCAATCCTGGTCAAGGCGCTCGCCGACCGTTTCGCCGAGGCGCTGGCCGAGGCGCTGCACGCGCGCGTCCGCCGCGAGCTGTGGGCTTACGCGCCCGACGAAGCGTTCGCGCCCGAGGCGCTGATCGCCGAGCCCTATCGCGGAATCCGCCCGGCGCCCGGCTATCCCGCCCAGCCCGACCACGCCGAGAAGGCGACGATCTTTAGCCTGCTCGACGCGGAGAGGGCGACCGGCGTCACGCTCACCGAGTCCTACGCGATGTGGCCGCCCGCTTCGGTGTGCGGGCTCTATTTCGCCCACCCCGAGGCGCATTACTTCGGCGTCGCCCGGGTCGAGCGCGACCAGGTCGAGGACTACGCCCAGCGCAAGGGCATAACGACCGCCGAAGTCGAGCGCTGGCTTGCGCCGATTCTCGGCTATCGGCCGGGCGCGGCCGAGGCGGCGGCGTGAGCGACGCCGTCAATGCGCGTCGACGGGTCGTCGCTCGGTCATGTGGATGAACTCCGGCCGCGCCGCGGCGCGGTGCGCGCGGACAAACTCCTCGCGTGTCACGCCATGCTCGTCGAGCAACGGCTCAAGGCTGCGGTAAAGATGGCCGGCGTCGAGCGCGAGGCGCGGGAACTCGGCGAAATAGATCGGGATCTCGTATTTCACCAACGCGTAGATCGCCCTATGAAACGCCTCGGCGAGCTTGGCCTCCTGCGCCGCCGGATCGGCGGTGAGCCACAACGCGCCGGAGTGCGAGAGCGGATCGAAGCCCTCCTTCGCGGCTTCGCGGCAGACCCGCCGGCGGCTCTCGGCGGCGTCGACCAGGTCGCGCACCGGCACGATCGCCGCGCGAACTGCGACGCGGCCCTCGGCGAGCGCCGTCAGCAGCTCCTCGGCGAACCAGGGCGACTTGATGACGTAGGGGTTCGGCTCGGCGGTCAGGCAGTGCTCAAGCCCGGCGTGCGAGATCCGATCGACCGCCGCCATTGCCGTCTCGCTGCAAAAGCCGGTGTCGAAGCCGAGGAACGAGAACAGCTGAACGAGAAAGGTCGTGCCGGCGCGGCCGGTGCCGGTGATGATGATGCGGCCGCCCGACGCATCGGCGCGGCCGCGCGGCCGCCGCGCCGGGCCGACATTCACCCACCGACGAAGAAAGCGGAATGCAGCCATCGCTCCGACGCCTTGCGGCCGGCCGCGAGGCAATTCATCCAATGCTTGAACGCGAAATGTACGCGTTCCGAAGAACCTAGCGGGTGGTCCCACAGACCGCGCCGCAAGTCACGGCTTTTCTCGCGGCGGCGCCGACAACATTTCGTGCGCTACGCGCTGCCGCCGCTCCCTCTCCCGCGCGCTGGCGCGAGCTGGGCGAGGGCATGCTTCAATCTGAATGCGCCGCGCCTTCACAGGTCCCTGGCGGCGGGCGCGGCTTGGTTGCTGCAGCCGCCGGCGGAATAGTCGGCGATCAGCTTGCGCGCGCGCAGCGTGTCGCGCGCCGCCGGGTCGATGGCGACCCAGGCGAGAATGGTGCGCGCCGCGTCGCACGGCCGGCCGAGCGTCGCGAACAGGTTGGCCAGCTCGACGAACACCCATTCGCCGACCTCGCGCGGGCTGCGGCTCAGCGCGATGGCGTTGCGATACTCGCCGACCGCCTCCTCGCCGCGGCCCAGGGCGGAGAGCGCCTTGGCGCGCAGATAGTGGAAGTTGGGCTCGGCGGGGTTCTTGGCCACCAGCGCGTCGGCGGCGGCCGCCGCCTTCTCGGCGTCGCCGACCTGCAGGAAAAGCTGCGCCGCCCGATAGCCTTCGCCGTCGGCGTTGGCGCACGAGCGCGCGAAGCCGGAAAGCGACTCGGCGGCCAAGCGCGTTTCGCCGGCCGCGGCCAGCCCCCGGCCGAGCGCGGCGACCGCCGCCCGATCGCAGGAGTCGCGCGACAGCCTGGCGAGGCTCGCGGCGACCTCGCCCGAGGCGAACGCCTGCGCCGGCAGCGGGGAGAGGCCGAGCCGCCGATAGAGGGCGGCGTAGGCCTCCTGCGACGGCGCGAGGCCAACCGCCTGCTCGGCGGCGTAGAAGCCGCGCGCGAGCAGGTCGCGCGACGAGGGAATCATCAGCGCGGCGAACGCTGCGGCGCACGCCGCCGCCACCAGCGGCAGGCGAACGCGGCTCCCGTCTCTGGCCGGGGCCGGCCCGATCCGGTCCTCGCGATCGACTTTCATGGCGCGCCATTGCCGGAACGCCCCGGCCGAACGGCGCCGGCGGCGAACCTAAGCGAGGTTAGCAAAATCCCGTCGGCCGCGCATCCTCGGCGAGCCGCGGAGCGGCGCCTTCAGCCCGCCGGCGCCTTGACCCGGCTGGCGGCGACGATCGCGTCGATCAGGCCGGGAAAGCGCGCCGCGAGGTCGTCGACCCTGACCGAGATCATCCGGAAGGGGCCGACGCAGCGGGTGCGGGTGATCCCCGCCTCGCGCAGCCGCGCGTAATGGTAGCTGAGGTTGCTCTTCGGCGCGGCGCCCTCGAACGCCTGGCAGGGCGCCTCCCCCTGCTCGATCAGCCGCACGACGATCTCGCGCCGCGTCGGCTCGCTCAGCGCCTCCAGCACGGCGGAAAGCTCGATCTGGTCGCGCTCGGGGTGATGCAGCTCCTTGCTCATGTCTCCTCATATAGGCCACATCCGCGCCGCCAGGCAGAGGCCGACGGCTCGGCCTGCGGCGGCGCGTCAGCCGCCTGGAGGCGATCGCCGAGGCGGCGCGGTTCCCCAACGCGAACGCCGAACGCCCTCGCGGCGGGGGCCGATTCCTGCCGCGTTTTGCGCTTTCTCAAGGGCTTGCGGGGCGGAAGATTTCCTCCTCGGGTTGCTCAGGCGTCGGCTTCGGCGCGAGCAGCTCGCGCGGCGGGGCCGCGAGCTGGGGCGGCGGCGGCGCGGTTTGCGGCGCGGCTGCGATCTGCGCCCCGCCGAAGCCGTGATAGCGGTCGAGCTCGCCGACCAGCCTGATCAGCCGGTCCATCGCCTTGAGGTCGCCCTCCATCATGCGCGTATGGGCGACCACCATGGCGTCGCCGAGCCGGGCGATCTGCAACTGGACGAAGCCAGCGGGCGGATCGACCTCGCGCTTGGCCAGCATCTCGGCGATGATCTGGCGCACGCGGCGCGCCGTGAGGTTTTCCACATGTGCTATACGTCCAACAGAGACGCCGGCCGTCAGGCGCTCGAGGATGCGCAACTTGCGCTCCGCCGTCGCCCGCCGCCCCGCGCTGCGCGGGGCCGGAAGCGGTGGCGGCGGCTCGGCGCGGCGGGATTTCTGCGGGGGCTTCGCCATGGCGGGGTCCGGGGGCGGGGAGCGGGGCGGCGAGAATAGCGCGAATTGTGTTTTTCAGAAAGACAAATGCACGGGGCTTTTGAAATGGCGGAGGAATCTGACGCTGCGCCGCCTTCGCCCCGGCGCGATCGCCAGAGGGGCCGCGGCGCGGCGAAGAGATTGCGAAATTAGGGATTTCGTAGTGATCATGTCCCTGTAATGGCGGCGCATCGGCGTCATCTTGCGCGTCGCCGCCGTGGACGTCGCGACAGGAACCGAAGTCACGTTCCAGGCCCCCATTTCTGCCAACCGCGCCTCCATCAATCGCCTCGCGGCCGATAAGCTGCGGTATGTGATGAGAAAGGCGGCAACGCCTGAGGACGAGTGGTCGTAATCCCACGAGGAGGCCTTCGCGGTGAGATGATCGCAGTCCTCGCGGACGGACTGGGGTCGTGCTTCGATCCCGCCAATGATGACAGCGATCAACAGAACTCAGCGCAAGCTCAATAAGGATAGGGATCGGGCGTTCTTTCCCTTATTGGCGACAACGGCGAGCCAGGCGCCGACAAGCGTCATCCCTGCGGCGAAAACGCCGTAGGTCGCAAATCCCGCCTGGATGCCCCAGTTTTGCGCGATCGAGGACATGAGAAAGGGGAATATGAACGAACCGATCCCGCCGCCGGTCGCCGCGAAACCAACCGCTTGGCTCTGCGCCAGCGGGAAACACTTGCCGAGCAGAGTTATCACCCCAGGGTAGTAGATCGAGCAGCCCAGGCCGGCGAGAAACAACAATCCCCTGCCGATGTCGACGGTGATCGCAGAGGGGTTGGCGCAGCCCAACGCCATGAGCAAGGCGATCGACGCTGTCGCCAGCGCTGAAAGTCCGACCAGCACGGCGTCGGGGCGCGAGCCTTTGTAGAGCAACGGGACGCCGAAGCGGCCGGCCAACAGGCCCATCCAGAACAGCGAAACGAGCATGGCGCTGGCGTCCGGCGCATAGGCGAAAACGACGACAAAATACTCGGCGACCCAGTTCGAAACCCCCAATTCAACGCCGAGGTAGAGGAAGAGGGCGAAAAACGACAGCCAGTAGGCTGGATTCGCGCTCAGTCGCTCGGCTGTTTCGTCGCGTTCAGCGGCTTGCCGTTGGACGGACGGCAAGGCGGCGAACGCCATCAGCACGACCAGCAGCACGAAGATCACGGCCATGCCCCGGTATACGACGGCCCAGTCAAGCCCGCTCTGCAGCAGAAGGCTGACCGCCAGCGGTCCGACGATCGCGCCGACGGCGAAAGCGCCATGCAAAAGGTTCATCGGCCGACCCGTGTTCCGGGTGTCCATCTGCAAGATTGTCGAATTGAGGCCGACTTCCACGCCGCCCTGGCCGAGGCCAATGAGCGCGTTCAACAGCGTGTTGGTCACGGGATCTGGCGTCGTGGCGAAGAAGGCGAGTCCGGCGACGATGAGCGTCAGAGCGAGCAGGATGGTCGGTTTGAGACCCCAGTGCTTCGCCAGGTAACCGCTGGCGAACGTGGACAGGAAGTAGGCCACGGCGCCAGCGCCGATAACAATTCCAGCCGTCAGGTAATTCCAGTGGAAATTCGCCAGAATCTTCGGCAGCGTCGCGCCGATAACGGTCATCGACGTGCCGAACAGGGTGAAAAGCGCGAAGATGGACACGAACAGGCCGCGGAATCGCGGTTCGATCAGCTGCACTGTCTTTTGCCTCCAGGACGACGCCGCGGTTGGCTTGCCGATCCGCCGACCACGGCAAGCCTAGCTCGACTATCGGGCATTGCGGATTGCGGGGGATTGCGGGGACGATTGCGGGGACAGCGATTGCGGGGACAGGATACGAATTGCCTAATTTCGCGAGCCGCAATCGGCTCCCGACCTTCCAGACCAGCCCTGCCCCTGCCCCTGCCCCTGCCCCTCCCCGTCACGCGCCAAGCCGTCGACCTCATGGAAGCATGAACTTCCGAAGCTTTGTGGCTGTCAATGGTCTTCGACCGCCGCAGGCGGCGCGCGCATTGGGCGTCGAGAGACGCCCGTCTTCCGACGGGCTGCGCGCGCGCCATCGACAGCCGCAAAGCTTCGGAAAAGAGAGGCTTCCATGAGGTCGACGGCGCTTCGCCCCGAGCCCGCGCGGATCGCGCCGCGCCGCCCGCCGCCGGCCACGGAACCCGCGGGGGCGTGGCGATCCGCCTGCTCGCCGCCCTATTGCTCCTCGGCGGGCCGCACCGTAATGCAGGGGCGTGATAGCGCTCGTCGGCGCCGATGGGCTCAACCTGAAAGGCTGCGCACTCGGATTCTTTTGCAAGGGGGAGACCTGGCGCAGAGCGAGCTGACGCAAATCGATCGTCCGGGTCGCGTCTTACTGGCCGAACGAAAACCGGATATTACGCGCGACAGCGTCAGGGGCGGCGAATATGAGGCGTATCGCTTCGGCGACTCTCTGGGGTTGCGTATCGGTTCTGCTCATCGCGCCGCTCGCCGCGTGGGCGGCCATGGCGCTTTGGTTCAGACTCCCGGCGCCGGAATGGGCGAAGGTCGCCGCCGCAGGGGCCTTCGTAGCGATCGCGATTGCGACAGCCGCCACGGTCTTCACGCGCCGTCGTTGGGCCGCGCTGTTGGTTTTCGGGCTCGCTTTCGGCGGAATCGTGATCTGGTGGAACACGGTCGAGCCGCCGGCTAACGGCGATTGGGCTCCCGATGTCGCACGGCAGACCAGCGGAACGGTCGACGGCGACATTCTGACGCTTTCCGAAGTGCGCGACTTCGAATGGATCAGCGACGACGACTTCACTGAGCGATGGAGCCAGCGCTCCTACGATCTTTCCAAGCTCAAGACGCTCGACCTTTTCCTAATCTATTGGGCGGGGCCGCAAATGGCGCACCTCATCATGAGCTTCGGCTTCGACGGCGGAGAGTATCTCGCCTGGTCGATCGAGATCAGGCGCGAGAAAGATGGCCAGTACTCGCCCGTCGCGGACGCCTTCAAAACCGACACCCTCGTGTATCTGGCCACGTCCGAGCGCGACTCCGTCCGCCTGCGCTCCAATGTGCGCGGCGAGGACGCACGCCTCTATCGATTGCGAACATCGCCCGAGCAGGCCCGGGCCCTGCTGCTCGAATATGTCGCGGAGGCGAACGCGCTGACGAAGCATCCGGCCTTCTACAATTCCATCACGACCAACTGTACGACTGCGGTCGCAAAGCTGATCCGGGCCGCAGGCGGAACCTTGCCCTTCGACTGGCGATTCATCGTCAACGGCTATCTGCCGAACTACCTCTATGACCGAGGCGCGGTCGTCACAACGATTCCTTTGAGCGAACTGATGGCGCTCGCGCGAATCGATCAGCACGCTAGGGCAGCCGATCAGTCGCCCGACTTCTCGCGGCTGATCCGCGTCGGCGTTCCTTCGCCTCTCGCGCAAATCGCGCAGTGAAGCTGTCGCCGGAATCGTCCGAGTCGATCCGCAAGGAGCTCCATTTGACGATGACGGTTCCAGCACTCTTCTCGAGGGCGATTTGAACCCAGCCCATATTTCGGCGCCGCCTCCCGGGCGGGCGCGACCATCGGCGCTTGTCGCCCCAGGTCTAAAGGCGAGGGGTTTGCGGATCCCAAAATCGGGACTCTAAAGCTTCGGCAAGAAGAGGCTTCCATCAGGCCGGCGGCGCTTCGCCCCGAGCCCGCGCGGATCGCGCTGCGCCGCCCGCCGCCGGCCACGGAACGCGCGGGGGGCGAGGCGATCCGCCTGCTCGCCGCCCTATTTTCCCTCGGCAGGTCGGAGACGCGCAAATGGGCGCTTACACCAAGAACCAGGGACAATGACTCGTTATGGCTGGGCTTGTCCCGGCCATCCACGCCGACCCACTACGCTGGTCGGCGCAAGAAAGCTACGCGTTTTCAGCCAATTACCGAGGAGAAGTTGTGGCGGTGCGACGTGGATGGCCGGGACAAGGCCGGTCATGACGACGGTCGGCGACTATAGGCGCTGGTATAACCAAGTTTGTCCGCCGTCGGCCGGAAGAAAGCTGTCGCCGTAGCCCGCGTCCTCAGCGCGCCCCAGGGAGGCGCCGCGGGCGGTCAGGCCCGTCGCCGGGTCAAGCCGGCGAGCCAAATGCGGACGGCGGCGGGGTCGGAGAGGCGGCGCCCTGCGCGGGTCTCGCCCGGGCCGACGCGAATCGACACGCCGCCCAACCCGTCGACCGCCGCGAATCCGTCCTCGTCCGAGACATCGTCGCCGACGAAGACCGGACGGCGTCCGACGAACGGCTTCGTCTCCATGAAACGGACGATGGCCTGGCCTTTGTCGGCCCCCGCCGGCTTGAATTCGAGGAGCCCATTGCCGAGCTGCGCCGTCACGTCCGGCCGTTCGGCGGCGATCCGAAGCGAGTGGTCGACGATCTCGGCCTCGAGATCCGGGCGGTCCTGGAAGTGCAGGGCGAGCGCCAGGGGCTTGCGCTCGAGGCGAAGCCCCGCCGTCTCCGCGACCAGGGGGCGATAGACCTCGGCGAGCGCGTCGATCGCTTCGGAACGGAACAGGACCTCGATCTTCCCCGCGGGATCGCGGCGCAGCTCGGCGCCGTGGGTGCCGGAGACCGGCAGCCTGGCCGGCGCGATCAGCGCGTCGATCTCGGCCACGCTCCGACCCGAGACGATCGCCGTCGCGCCGCCGGCGCCTTCGAACAGCGCGTCGAGCAAGGCCGGCAGCTCCGGATCGCGCTGCGGATTCCAGAGTTGGGCGGCGTAGGGAACGAGGGTTCCGTCGTAATCCAGGAAGAGCGCAATCTCGCTGAGGTCAAGACGCGGCGGCGGCGAAAGTTTCATCGAGGGAGAGCGCTCCGTGATTCGGCGGAGCCAGCCTTATAGCAATTCCCGAAACGCCGCGGCGCTCTCCCGATCGCCGACAAGCGGGCGCGGCGACAGCGCGCCAATTCCCCGATTTGGCGATTTCGCCGTCGGCCCCCGCCTCCCTCGACCCGAGCCGCCTCGCCGCCGTCGTCAAACGCGCCGCGGTTGCGGCGACGCGCTGGCGTTTTCATGCCCTATTGCTCGATGGAGAATTGCGCTCGCGCGCGAGCGCGACGCCAAAAATGAAGCCCCGGCCACATTGTGGCCGGGGCTATGTCTGATGCGGCGCCATGCTTCTCTCTGTTGTGAATTTCTCGTAGAGCTGAGCCCTCATCGAGGCACATGGGGAGCGTATACCTTGGCGTAAAAGAATCAAGCTCGCCGATTTCAGACGGCGGACCGATTTGAAATCGCGTCGCCAAGCCGCGCGCTGGAAAACGTCCCCCCGCGGGCGCATATTGTCGCCATGGCGGAAAATCACCCCTTCACGATCAGAGTCGAGCCCGACCTTTTGCGCGACGGCCGTTTCCGCTGGACGGTGTGCGAAAACGGACAGCCTCGCAATCGATCCGCCGCCTCCTACGCCACAGAACGCGAAGCCATGGCCGACGCGGCGAAGGCGCTGGAGAAGCAGATCGCCGACTGGCGCTGGGCCAAATGACGGGCATGGAAGGGGGGGGCGCGGGGGTTGCGGCGACGAGGTCGGCGCGCTCCCCGCCGAGCCCGCGCCGATCGCGCCGCGCCGCCGCGCGCCGGTCCCGGAGCGCGCGGAAGTCGAGGGGAAAGCGGACACTTAACGCGGCGGCGTCGCCCGGCGGGCCGGAGACGCGCAAAGGGGGGTTGCGCTAGCTGTCGCCGCAACCCCGATCGCTCGCCGCGTTGATCTCGCGACGCCGGACGAGATCGGCGGGGGCTTCGGAATCGTCGGACGGCGAGAGGAAAGACGATGTCCCAGCGCATCGACAAATCGTGGACGGTCTTCGCCAGCGTCGAGAACGCGGCCGGCGATCGCTGCGTCGACTTCTTTCGCCGACCCGACGGCGCTTACGGATTCGAGGAATTTCGCCGCGACGTCGAGGACCGCGGCGCCTGGACGCCGGTCGCGTGCTATTCCGCCGCCGTCTATCCGAACGAGCGGTCGGCGTTCGACGCCGCGCGGGACGAGATTCCCTGGCTCGCCGACACAATCGCCCGTCCGCCCGAAAATCGGTTCGGGCCCGGTTAGGCGATACCGAGCGACACCGGTGACGCACATCGATTTCGATTTCATTTTTTTAAATAGGGAAATCCGTGCGTGTCACCGTTAATCTAATCTAATATTACGCCGGTGGTCGCGGCGCCGGATCAAGTTGACGAAGTTGGCGAAGGGGTCGTCAGCGAAGGCCGCGGCGTCCTCGCCAGCGGCGGCTTCTTCTTCGGCGCCGCGATCAGCCCCTCGCGGATCGCCTGCTTGCGCGCCAGCTTGCGAGCCCGCCGGATCCCCTCCGCCTTTTCGCGTATCGTCCGCTCAGACGGCTTTTCGTAATGGCGCCGCAACTTCAGTTCCCGCAGAACCCCCTCGCGCTGCAGTTTCTTCTTCAAGACCCGCAGCGCCTGGTCGATGTTGTTGTCGAACACGAGAACTTGCAAAAGACGGACTCCCTGAATTCCAGCGAACGGGGGATCGGGGCGGCGCGTTGCGTGGCGCAAACGGACCGCCGCGCGTCGCAACGACGCCGAAAGGCGCGGAAGGATTCGGCGACTTCAACACTCCGCGCTTCGGCGCCCGGTTACGCTCGCTAGGTCACGAGACCGATCATCGCCGCCAGCGCATCCGTGGTCGGCGATGACTCGGCGTCAAGCCAATCAGACCGCCTTCAAGTTGTCCGCCGACGACTTGCCGTTGCGCCGGTCGGTCGCGAGATCGAAACTGATCTTCTGACCCTCGGTCAGCGTGCCGAGACCGGCGCGCTCGACGGCGCTGACGTGGACGAACACGTCCGCGCTGCCGTCCTCCGGCTGAATGAAGCCGAAGCCCTTCTGGGGGTTGAACCACTTGACGGTGCCAATTTGCATGTCTTGTTCCTTTTCGCGACCATGGCGCGACACTGCGAACACGAGCGTTCGCAATTGCTTATCGATGTCCGGGATTGGTGTCGTGGGCCACGGGGCCTGTTTCAAGCCGATGCGGGCCAGGGCATTGAGCCAAAGATCGATAAGCGTAGGTGCCCGCCAATTGTGTCCTTTTCAAGTCGCGCGGGGGTCGGCCGGCCGCCGCCGACCGCCGCGCCTGCCGCGCCTGCTTTCCCCTGACCGCCGCCGTCTATCAGTTCAACATTTATTGAACTCATTGAATTTCGCCCTTCCGCCCACCAGTTCAACAGCCCTTGAACTGACGGAGGGCCTCCCCCATGCTTCGTCTCCTGCCTCTCGTCCTCGGCGCCTTCGCCGTCGGGGCCGAGACTTTCATGATTTCCGGCGTCCTGCCGCAGATCGCCGCCGATCTGCGCGTCTCCGACGCGGCGGCCGGCTCGCTGGTGACGGCGTTCGCGCTCGCCTACGCCTTGGGATCGCCGCTGATCGCTGTGGCGACCGCCGGCGTCGAGCGCAAGCTGATGCTGATCGCCGCGATCGGCGCCTTCGCGCTCGCCAACCTCATCGCCGCCGCCGCGCCAAGCTTCCTCGGCCTTGCTGTCGCGCGGGCGGCTCTCGCCCTTTGCGCCGGCGCGTTCATCCCCGCCGCGGTCGCCTTCGCCACCGCGCTGCTCGCGCCGGAGCGGCGCGGCCGGGCGATCGCGACGATCTACGCCGGCATGACGCTCGCCACCGTGGTCGGCGTGCCGGGCGGGACCTATCTCGCGACCCTGGCCGGCTGGCGCGCGCCGTTCCTCGGCGTCGCTCTCCTCGCCGCGCTCGCCGCCGCGGGCGTCGCCCTGTTCCTGCCGCGCCTGCCCGGCATGGTCGGCGCGGGCTTCGCCGAACGGCTGGCGGTGGCGCGCCGCCCGGCGGTGCTGCAGATGCTGACGCTCACCGCGCTGGCGCTGGTCGGCCCGTTCGCCGCCAA
>Ga0181520_10002639_pt1 | contig 32906 bp, 23 predicted proteins | sample PEATcosm2014_Bin_29_FD_132451 | JGI IMG/M metagenome (GOLD analysis project Ga0181520, IMG submission 132451) | Peatland microbial communities from MTU Mesocosm Facility, Houghton, MI, USA - PEATcosm2014_Bin02_30_metaG | ecosystem: Environmental > Terrestrial > Soil > Wetlands > Peat | place...
TCAAGCGACTGCGGGCGGAGGGCATATCGCTCCTCTACATTTCGCATCGCATGAGCGAGATCGAGGAACTCGCCGACGAGTGCACCGTCTTCCGCAACGGGCGAAGCATCGAGTCGTTCGCGGCCGGGGCGCGTTCACGTCAGGAGACGATCGAGATGATGATCGGTCGCGAATACAAGCACGTGTTTCCGCCGAAGCCCGCCACTGCGCCGCAAACGGCGCCGGCCTTGACCGCGCGCGGCCTCAACTGGGGCGACCAGCTCAACGGCATCAACCTCGACTTGCGTCCCGGCGAAATCGTCGGTCTCGGCGGCCTCGACGGTCAGGGTCAGCGCGAATTGCTGCTGGCGCTGTTCGGCGTGTTGCGCCAATGGTCCGGTTCGATCGCGGTCGACGGCAAACCGGTTCGCCTCAACGGCCCGCGCGCGGCGAAGGCCGAGGCGGTAGGCATGGCCCTGATCCCGGAGGACCGCAAGTCCGAGGGGCTGATGCTGCCGATGTCGGTCGCCGAGAACCTGACGATGGCCGGACTGGGACGCGTCTCGCGCTTCGGCGTCATCGACTCGAACAAGGAGCGCGAGCGCGTCGCCGAGTTGCTCAGGCGGCTGCAGATCCAGGCGGCTTCCCCCGACGTCCCGGTCGGCTCGCTTTCGGGCGGCAATCAGCAGAAAGTGGTGATCGCCAAGTGGCTGCTCAACGATCCGCGCATCTTCCTGCTCAACGACCCCACGCGCGGCATCGACGTCGGCACCAAGCAGGAGCTCTACCGGCTGCTCAGAGCGCTGGCCGACGAAGGCGCGGCCATCCTGTTCTACTCCACCGAGTATGAAGAGCTGATCGGTTGCTGCAATCGGGTGCTGGTCATGTACCGCGGCCGCATCGTCTCGGAGCTCGCCGGCGACGACCTCACCGAACGCCAACTGCTCGCCGGCGCGCTGAACGTATCGGCGGTCGACGAACAGCGAAAGGCGGCGTCGTGATGATCGATCAAGCAGGGGATTGGCGATTCGCCTTCCAGCGCAACCGCGGCGCCGTCTTCGCCGCGCTGCTGTTTGCCGTGATCTTCACGATCTACCTGTCGAACCACCCGGCTGGCTTCTCGTGGAACGTGGTGCAGACGGCCGCCAACAAAGCGGCGTTGCTGGCCTTCGTCGCGGCGGCGCAGTCGCTGGTGGTGATCACCGGCGGAATCGACCTGTCGGCGGGCATGGTTCTTGTTCTCTGCAACTGTCTCGCCTCGACCGTCGTGATCGGCGACACGACCCAGGCGCTCGGCGGAGTCGCGGTGGTGCTCGCCGCCGGGCTTGCCTGCGGCGGCTTCAATGGCCTTCTGGTGGTCGTCGGCAGACTGCAGCCGATCGTCGCGACGATCGCCAGCAGCGCGCTCTTCTTCGGCCTGGCGCTCATCTTGCGGCCATCGCCGGGCGGCGGGGTCGATGAAACGCTCGCCGATCTGACCACATCCAAGATCGGCGATATGTTTCCGGCGAGTCTGGTGTTTCTGGCCGCGGTCATCGCAATCGTCTGGATTCCCTTCAGCCGGTCGATTTACGGTCGCGCCGCCTATTCGATCGGCTCGGCGCAAAGCGCCGCCTTCATGTCGGGCCTGCCGATCCGTCGCGCGCAACTGCTCGCCTACGCGCTCGCCGGACTTCTGTCCGGCGTCGCCGGGCTGTACCTTACATTCTTCTCGTACACCGGCGAGGCGGCTTACGCTTCCGGCAACGCCTATACGCTCTACTCGATCGCTTCGGTGGTGCTCGGCGGGGTGTCGCTCGCCGGGGGGCGCGGCAGCCTCGTCGGCGCCGTCTTCGGCGCTCTCGCCTTCCGCACCATCGGCGATCTGCTGTTCATCTTCAATTTCGATCCGCTTTGGCAGCCCTTGTTCGAGGGCGCCGTGCTACTCGTCGCCGTCAGCCTCAGCTCGGTGAGCTTGCTGCGCGTCCGAAACCGCCTCGAGTGGTTCGCGTGAGCGCGGCCTCTACGCCGGGCCGGACGACGAGCGGCCGCCGCCTCGGCGTCGATCCTGCGGTCGTCGTCGCCTATGGCTGCATCGTCGCGCTGCTGCTGATCGGCTCGATCTATTCGCCGAACTTCCTCTCCGGTCCCTATTTGCTGCAGCAGCTGAAAGTCGCGTCGTTCCTCGGCGTTGTCGCGACGGGAATGATGTTCGTCATCCTGCTCGGCCAGATCGACCTCTCGCTGCCCTGGGTGCTGACGACCGGCGCCATGATGGCGTCGGCGGCGGCGGCGCACCCAGGAATCGTCGCGACGCTGTCGGTTCCGTTTGGCCTGGCGTGCGGCGCGGCGATCGGCTTGGTCAACGGCTTCGCCGTCGCCTACATGCGCGTGCCGTCGATGATCGTCACCCTGGCGACCAACGCCGTCGCGCAAGGGCTGATGATCGCTTACACCGGCGGCTTCTCGCCGCGCGATACGGCCTCGCCGCTGATGCGCGCGCTCGCCACCGGCTCGCTCGTCCCCGGCGTCGCCAACGGCGTGCTGGTGTGGGCCGCCGTCGCCGTCCTGGCGCTGTTCCTGTTGCGGCGAACGACGTTCGGCCGGGCGCTGTACGCGATCGGCAATCGCGAGCGAGCCGCCTACATGTCCGGTCTGGCGACGCGCCGGACGACGCTCGTGGCGTTCGTTATTGCGGGACTGCTCAGCGCGCTCGGCGGCGTGTTGCTGGCCGGCTATTCGGCGAAGGCGTCGCAGTCGATGGGCGACGCCTATCTGCTGCCGGCGATCGCCGCCGTCGTGCTCGGCGGAACGCATGTGATGGGCGGCAAGGGCTCCTATCTCGGCACGATCGCCGGCGTCATTCTCGTCACACTGCTTCAGTCGATCCTTTCTGTCATGCAGATCGAAGAGTCCGGGCGTCAACTGATCTATGGCGCCGTCATTGTCGTCATGCTGCTCCTCTACGGGCGACAGCGAAGCTTGTAGATTGGCGGGAGGCCGGGGACCGATGGCGCCGATCCGCAACGGGCAACTCGATCCGAAATGTAAACACGGCGGCGGCAGAAAGCGCATCGCCTCGACGGAGACGGACGGCAAAAAGCTCTATGTTCGTCTGGCGGAGCGCCTCGGGCGCGATATCGCGGCCGGCCGACCCGCGCCGGGTTCGCTGCTGCCGAACGCCTCGGAAATGTGCGCGAAGTTCTCGATCTCGCGCACGACGCTGCGCGAGTCCTACAGCATCTTGATCGCCAAGGGACTCATCGAGGCTCGGGCGAGGACCGGGACGCGTGTGCGCCCGAGGGCCGAGTGGAACGCCCTGGACCCGGAAGTGCTCGCCTGGCGGTTCGAGGCGACGCCGAGCCGGGTTTGGCTCGAAGAGTTTCTTGCGCTGCGGCAGATGGTCGAGCCGGCGGCCGCCGCCCTGGCGGCGTCGGCCGCCTCGCCATCGGCGTTCGACAGGATCGCCGCAGCGTTCGACCGGATGGACCGCCGCGAAACCGGAAACGAGGACTTCGTCCGCGCCGATCTTGATTTCCACTTGGCGATCCTCGAGGCGAGCGGCAATCGCCTTCTGGCGACGATCAGCACGGCGATTTGTTGCGCCGTCGAACGGGCGTTTCGGCCGACACGGCGACGCTCGGCGCACGGCGAAGCGCGTCGGCTGTCTCAACATCGGCAGGTTCTCGAGGCGATCCGCGATCATGCGCCTGAACTGGCGCGAACGCGCATGTCGCAGTTGCTGCGCAGATCGGGGGAGGGGCTCAAGATGCGGGAGAGCGCCGAAGGGCCGCGGACGTCGACGGCCGCGGGCGAAACACGGACCGGCTCAGTCCGGTTCGCGCGCGCGAGGCAGTGAGACGTAACGTCCACGCCGCGCTGACCTTCGGACGGAACCTCACCTGGCGTTCGATCTCCGCCCGCGTTCCGACCCGATCGCCAATCGACGACCAGCCCGGCTTGACCAAATGGTCAAGCTCGCCTCTAAGTTCCGGGTCCACTCCGTCAATTGACTCGAATGTCCGCGAAGACAACTCATGACGTTCCGACCGGGAGTGTTTCGGCGGAGCTGATCGCCGTCATCGTCGCCGTGCCGAACGGAGACCCGATGGTCATGACGGTCGAGGCCGGCGACGCGCTGCCGTCAGGTCCGTTCGAGGTCGCTCATCGTTCGCTGCAATCCGGATTGCGCGCCTGGGTCGAGCAGCGGACAGGCCATGCGCTTGGCTATCTCGAGCAGCTCTACACGTTCGCCGACCGCGAGCGCGGCGAAGGACTCGGCGCCGGGCGTCGGATTTCGATCAGCTATCTCGGCCTGACGCGCGCCGAAGCGGAAGCTGCGGCGGTGGCCGGCGCGAGCTGGCGGCGGTGGTACGACTACTTCCCTTGGGAGGACCAACGCCAGCCCGAAGTGCAGCCGCTCGAGGCGTGGCTCGATCCGCAACTCAAGCGATGGATCGCCGCTGGCGGCTCGAGCTTGGCGAAGGAGAGCCGCAGGACCCGCGCCGAAATCGCCTTCGGCCTCAACGGTCGACGGTGGAACGAAGAATTGGCGCTGCAGCGCTACGAGTTGCTCTACGAGGCCGGCCTGGCGTCCGAGGCCAACCGCTCGAGCCGCAACATCGGCGGGTCAGGCCGGGCGATGCTCGCCGACCATCGCCGGATCTTGGCCACTGGGATCGCGCGGCTGCGCGCCAAGATCAAATACAATCCCGTCGTCTTCGAACTGATGCCGCCGGCCTTCACGCTGCTGCAGCTGCAACGTTGCGTCGAGGCGATCGCCGGCATGAACCTGCACAAGCCGAACTTTCGCCGTCTGATCGAGCAGCAGCAACTGGTCGAGGAGACGGGCGACGTGGTCGCCGAAACGGGCGGGCGGCCGGCCAAGGCCTTCCGCTTCCGCGAGGCGGTGAAAGAAGAGCGCGCCGTCGCCGGGACGAAGCTGCCCATCGCCAGGGCGTGACGCGAGGCGCTCGCCGCCAGACACGGCGGTTCGCATGACGGGGCGCTGCGCTTCGAATCCCTTGTTGTCGATTGCCGCCGGCCGCGCAGCGGGGTCCGCGACGCCGCGACGGGCCCGCTTGACGCGCCCTTATTATCACACTAAGAATAAGCGCGCGGATATGCTCATAGTGAGAATAAAATGAACGCTCGCGCGCCGGACATTGACCCCAAAGCGCTGTACCCGCGGGTCAGCCGCGTCATTCCGCCGATCGAATGGTCGGGCTACGTGCCCGACATCGAGGCGATCTTGCGCCTGAAGTGCGAGCGCGACGCGGTCATCCTCGCTCACAACTACATGACGCCGGAGATCTACCACTGCGTCGCCGACGTCGTTGGCGACAGTCTGGCGCTGGCCAAGGCGGCGACGCAGATCGACGCGCGCGTCATCGTGATGGCTGGCGTTCATTTCATGGCCGAAACCGCCAAGCTGATGAATCCGGAGAAGGTCGTGTTGATCCCGGATACGCGCGCGGGATGCTCGCTGGCGACGTCGATCAGCGCCGACGACGTGCGGGCGCTACGTCGTCGTCACCCCGGCGTTCCCGTCGTCGCCTACGTCAACACGACCGCGGCGGTGAAGGCGGAAGTCGACATCTGCTGCACGTCCGCCAATGCGCGCGCCGTCGTCGAGTCGCTGGGCGCGCCGCGCGTCATCATGCTGCCTGACAAGTTTCTCGCCGCCAACGTCGCCAAGACGACGGATGTCGAAATCATCTCCTGGGACGGCGCCTGCGAGGTGCACGAAGGCTTCAGCGCCGCCGACGTCCGCGAGCTGCGCTCCGTCTATCCCGACGCGATCGTGCTGGCGCACCCCGAGTGTCCGCCGGAGGTCGTCGCCGCCGCCGACTTCGCTGGCTCGACGGCGCAAATGTCGGCCTTCATCGCCGAACGCCGCCCGCCTCGGGCGCTGCTGCTGACCGAGTGCTCGATGGGCGACAACATCGCCGGCGAGCATCCGGAGGTCGAATTCCTGCGGCCGTGCGGGCTCTGTCCGCACATGAAGCGGATCACGCTGCCCGCCATACGGCGCGCCCTGGAGACGATGACGACGGCGATCGCGATCGATCCTGCCGTTGCGACGCGGGCGCGTCGCTCCGTTGAACGGATGACCGCGCTATGACCGGCGACGTTTCAGCGCTCGACGGGCGGGTCGTCATCGTCGGCGCAGGGATCGCCGGGCTGGCGACGGCGTTGCGCCTCGCCCCACGGCTGGTCGTCGTCGTCTCGAAGGGACCGCTCGGCGCCGAGGGCTCGACCAACTGGGCGCAGGGCGGTCTCGCCGCCGCCGTCGGCGCCGACGACGACGCTGAACAACACGCAGCGGACACGATCATGGCCGGCGGCGGCTTGTGCGACGAGGCCGTCGTGCGCCGCTTCGCCAGCGCCGCGCCGGCGGCGATCGAACAGCTTGCCGCTTGGGGCGCTCGGTTCGATCGCAGCGCCGACGGTCGCCTCGAGCTCGGCCAGGAGGCCGCGCACCGACGTCGCCGCGTCGTTCACGCGCAGGGCGACGGGTCGGGGCGCGAGATCATGCGGGCCCTGATCGCGGCGGTCCGTCGAACGCCGTCGATCGCCGTGCTGGAAGGCGCGGAGGCGCGCCGACTTGTCGTCGAAGACGGAAGCATTCGCGGCGTCGTCGTGGCGAGCGCAGACAAGAATGTCGCGATGGCCACGGACGCCGTCGTGCTGGCGACAGGCGGCGTCGGCGGGCTTTATGACATCAGCACCAATCCGCTCGGCAGCTTTGGCCAGGGCCTGGCGCTTGCGGCTCGCGCCGGCGCGGCGCTGGTCGATCTCGAATTCGTGCAGTTTCATCCGACCGCCTTGCAGGCGGCGACGCGACCCGCTCCGCTCATCACCGAAGCCGTGCGCGGCGAAGGGGCGATCCTCGTCGATGACGCCGGCGAGCGCTTCATGGCCGACATTCCGGGCCGCGAGATGGCGGCGCGAGACGTGGTCGCGCGCGCGATTTGGCGGCAGAGACGCGCCGGGCGTCGCGTGTTTCTCGACGCGCGCGCGATCGGCGCCCGGTTCGCGTCGCGCTTTCCTTCGGTGTCGGCGATCTGCGCTCAGCATGGCGTCGATCCGACGCGCGATCTCATTCCCGTTCGGCCCGCCGCGCACTACCACATGGGCGGAATCGCGGTGGACCGAGCCGGGCGTAGCACGATCGGCGGGCTGTGGGCGTGTGGCGAGGTCGCCTGCACTGGCCTGCACGGCGCCAATCGTCTCGCCAGCAATTCCCTGACCGAAGCGGTCGTCGCCTGCGGCTGGGTCGCCGACGACATTGCCGGCGCGACCGCAACCCGCGTTGCGCCGCTTCGCGGCGCGTTCAACGACGTTGCGCCCAATCCGGCTGGCGCCCGGCGCGCTCTGTCCGCCGCCGCCGGCGTCGAACGCGATGCGGACGGCCTCCGCGCCGGAATCGGGGCCCTTCTGCCGCTCGCCGACAGCGGCGAACCCGGCGCCGATCCGGCGGCGGCGGCGATGATGATCTGCGTGGCGGCGTTGCAACGGGAAGAATCGCGCGGCGCGCACGCCCGCGCCGACTTTCCCGGCAAGGCGCGGACGCCGGCGCGCCGATCTCTGACGCTCGCCGAAGCGCTGGGCGCCGCGCGCGAACTCGCCGCCAACGCCAAAGTCCGGATGGCCTGAATGACGCCTCTCGCGCCTCTGCCACAGATCATCTTCGAACCGCTGGTTCGCGCCGCTCTGCTCGAGGACCTCGGCCGCGCCGGCGACGTCACGACCGACGCCATCGCGCCAGCCGATCTGGCGATCACAGCAGCTCTCGTCTCGCGTCAGGCCGGCGTAATCGCCGGCCTCGATCTCGTCAGGGTCGCCTTCGCGCTGATGGACCCTAGGATCGCCTTCACAATCGAAAGGCCGGACGGCGCGTCGGTCGGCGCCGGCGAGACGGTCGCGCGCGTCTCGGGACCGGCGCGAGGCATTCTTGGCGCCGAACGCGTCGCGCTCAATTTCGTCAGTCGGCTGAGCGGCGTCGCCTCGGCGACCGCCGCGATCGTCGCCAGCGTCGCGGGGACAAAGGCGCGCATCGTCTGCACGCGCAAGACGACGCCAACCTTTCGCGCGATCGAAAAATACGCGGTTCGGGCCGGCGGCGGCGCGAATCATCGCTTCGGCCTCGACGACGCGGTTCTCATCAAGGACAACCATGTGGCGATCGCCGGCGGAACAACCCCCGCGATCCGGCGAGCGAAGGCCCATGTCGGTCACCTGGTCAAGATCGAGGTCGAAGTCGACACGCTCGCCCAGCTCGACGAAGCGCTGGCGGAAGGCGTCGACGCGGTCCTGCTCGACAATATGGACGTCGACGCGCTTCGTCGCGCCGTCGAACGCATCGCCGGTCGCGCGATTTCGGAAGCGTCGGGTCGGGTGACGCCGCAATCGGCGCCGGCGATCGCAGCGACGGGCGTCGATCTCATTTCGGTCGGCTGGCTGACGCACAGCGCGCCGATCCTCGACATCGGACTGGATTTCTCCAGCTGATCGGCGCCAGCAAGCGCGGATTTAGGTCCGAGGCGCGATCTTCACCGCGTCGGCGCGATTGCGGGGTCGACGCGAAAGGCCTCTCGCAAGACGAAGTTCCTCTCCTGCGCCTGCGATTCCAAGGACTGTGAAAGCAGCCCCGTGGTCACGGATCGAGCCCCAGCAGCTCGCTTGCGAGTCCGCTTGGCGCCGTCACATTCTTCTCGCGCGTTAAGGGCTTCCTTTCGTCCTTCGGGACCTGTCTTTCGACCGAGCGTCAGTCCGGTTTCGTCATGTCGGTCGCGAAACCCATTGCCGAAACCAGCCGGCGAGAACGGTCCGCCGTTCTCGGTTTGTAGGAAGGTCGTCTCGTCTCGAACGGCGATGGAAGCAGCCCGGCGCCGGATCGGCGCGCGGCTCCGCGGAAAGTTCGACGGCGTCACAAGTCAATCGGAGTTCGCCGCTCGCTCCGTCCAAGAGTCCTGCTGCGGCGCCGCGGCGCCGCCGCCATTGCCTGGACCGCTTTGCTTGGCGTCGCCAACGCATTGGAGCGTCGAGACTCGGCGCCGCCGGCGCGGAACGGGAAGCCGTCGCCGCCGGTCTTCTTCATCCGATACATCGCCGCATCGGCGACGGCGAGCAGCGCGGCAAAGTCGGCGCCGTCATCGGGATAATTCGCCGCGCCGACGCTGCACGTGATCGTGAGTCGGCGTCCGCCGAGATGGATCGGCTGCGTGATCGCCGCCGCAAGTTTTTCGAGAACGGCCGGAACGGCGTCGAGATCCTTGGACTGGTCGGTCAGCAGAACGACAAATTCATCGCCGCCCAGACGCGCCACTGTGTCAGTCGCGCGGACGTTGTGGACGATGCGATCGGCGATGATCTTCAACAGATGATCGCCCGCCTCGTGTCCGAGAGTGTCGTTCACCGATTTGAAATCGTCCACGTCGATGAAGGCGACTGTGAACCGACGATCGTACCGCCGCGCGTGCAGCGCCGCCTGAGCGATGCGATCGTTGAGCAAGGCGCGATTGGCGAGCCCGGTCAGCGGATCATGGTTGGCCATGAAATGCATGCGATCGTCGGCTTGCTTGCGCTCGACCGCCAGGGCGGCGATGCGCGCAGCGCGATTGACGAGATTGCACTCGGAGATCGTCAGTTCCCGCGCAATTCGCGAGTGCAGCGCGAGCGCCCCAAGCGCCGCGCCGTGACGTGAAACGATCGGGATCGCCCAGCACGACAAAAAGCCGTCCTCGTTCAGCCATTGGCGACGGTCCCGCCAAAGCGGATCGTCCATCATGTTTGCAGTGGTCACCCAGGCGCGGCGCTCAATCGCCGCGCCGTATGACGCCGCCTTCGGACCGATTGGAACGCCTTCGAACGCGGTCTTGTGCGCCTGAGTCAGATTCGGCGCCGCCGCGATGCGCAAATGGGCTCCGTCGTCGCCAACAAGCAGGATCGCGCCAAACGTCTCCTTCACTTCGGATTCGACGAGGTGGACGACTTGATTGAGCGCTTGTTCGATTGGAGCGCTCAAGGCGATCATCTCGAGGATTTGCGACTCGCGCTTGTGCGGCGCTTCAGCCGATGGGAGCGAGCTTGCCGTCGCGCCGTCGGAGACGTCCTCGTGGGTCGCCGCCCAGCCGCCTTCCGGCGTCGGCCGGTTGCAGACGCGAATGGTCCTTCCGTCGCTGAGCGCGACGGTCCAGGCCTTCGTTTCGTCGCTGGAGGCGATGCCGGCGCAGAGCGCGAGATAGGCGTCGGCGTCTGTCGGACAAGTTCCGGCGGCGACGCGCGCTTCGACGATCTCGCGCAGCGTAACGCCTGGATGCGTTTGCGCCTGCGTCAGGCGATACATCTCGACCCAACGCTGATTGCAGAGAATGAGCCGCTGCTGGGCGTCGAACACGCAGACGCCGAGAGAAAGGCTGTCGAGAACCTTCTCGTAGTCGGGCGCCTGCGCCTTCAGCGCCGCCCGCGCGACGCTGCGGTCGCGCTCGTCGAACGCTTGCGTCGCGACGGCCAACCTTGCGGGCGAATCGATGGTCGTCCCGTCCAATTTCGATTTCGGACTCTTTGCCGGGGTTTCGCACAGCATTCGCTTGCCCTCCGAACGAACAACCCGACGGTCAGCGAAGTGGGTACCGTGGATACTCGGCGGCGTGAATCGTGCTCAGCCCGTCTTCGGCCTCCGCGGCGTGGCCTTTGGCGGCGAGTTCGGCGAAGACCTGTTCGGCGCCGCCCCAATCCCCCTTATGGAACAACGCCCAACCGCGAACGACGCTTAGGCCGAATGGCTCGGGCCGCCGATCCTGTCTGCGCTGTTCGAGCATCGTCAGCGTCAGATCATAGTTGCCGGCCTGAAGGGTCTTGGCGATTGCGTCGGCGTTTCGGTCCCATCCGCCGTCGCTGGAGATCACGCGAGCCGTGGCGCGCGGCGAACTGGCCCGCATGAGGGCGTCGAATTGGGCGATCTTCGGATAGGCGTCGCGATATTTGGCGACCAGCTCGGCGTACTCGCCCAGTTGTCGCAGTCGCCGGGTCGTCACCACCATGCCGATCGCCGCCGATTCATTGGCTTGCCAGCCGATCGACTTACGGAACCAACTCTCGGCGCCAGCGAGATCGTTCGCCTTGTAGACATGCCAGCCCAACGATTGCGCGGCGTCGGCGGATTGTTCGCCGTCGATCGCCTGAGCGAGGTTCGCCAGATCGTCAGCCGCCAGCGGCGTCGCGTCGGGATTGTCGAGGTTGGCGGAAAGCACCTCCACCATCAGCTTGCGGTTCAAATTGTCCAGCGGCGCATATTGCGCCGCGAGCTTCTGCGCCTCGGCGATCTTATTGGCGGCGCGCAGCGTCAACACCAGCCCTTCGGCGGCCTTGGGACTGGGGTTGGAGCCTGCGGCCTGCACCGCCATGCGGAACCAACTCTCGGCCTGGACATAGTCCTTCTGCGCGTAGGCGTACCAGCCCAGCAGCTGCTGGTCGTCTTGATCTTTGGCGGTTCGCGCGTGGGCGGCCACGGTTTCGATTTCGCCCGCGCTCGGCGCCGGCCCGGCGGTCCCTGCCGCCGCGTCGCCGATCTTCTTTCTGATGATGTCGAGGCGGACGGATTCGAACTCCGATCGGCCGTCAGGAAGACGCCGGCCAAGCTGCAACAAGCTCTCGAAATCTTCGGGCGAAGTGAGCAGCTGACCAGCCTTCTGCACCGTCGCCAACCGCTCCGCCGGCTTGGAGCAGGTGGTGAGAATGTAACGATAGGCGGCGACGGCGCGAGCTTCGTCGTCCGTGCGCGCCAGCGCTTCCGCGGTTCGCCACAGCGCGTCGACATAGGCGCAGGTCAACAACATCTTGTTGGCGGCGGCGATTTCGATCACCGCGCCCCACTGAGCGTCGTCGGAAGCCTTGACGAGATTGTCCGCGGCCTCGGCGAGCGTGAGCTTGCCGAGCAGGTCGGTGGAGGGACGCCAGTCCGGCGTGTTCTGCTGAATTTGCGCGATTCCCGCCCGCACCCCCGCGTAGTCGTGTTGAGCGAACAGCTTCCACAGCGGCGCTTCCAACGCGCTGCCCTGCGAACCGCTGAAGAGGTCGTCCGGCGGCTGCCAGTCCGGATGCTTCGATCGGATCAGGCGGATTTCCGCCGCGACGCGCGACAAATCGTTTTGGCTGGCGAAATAGCGCAAAGCGCTGAGGTCGATTCCATCGTTCGGACCGGCAGGCGCTGCGTTCGCGTTGGCGGCCGGCGGCTTGGGCAACGAGAACGCCCACGGCTGCGGCGCGCCCGGGCTCGACGACGGCGCGAGCGAGCCTGATTCGGCCGTGTCGTTCAGCGGCGCCGGGGCAGGCGCGGCGGCGACAGCGGCGAACAGCGCCGCCGGCGGCTGGCCGCCGCCCTCGGCGGGATTGAGGCTCTGCGAATGAACCGCCGTGGCGGCGACGATCATCAGCGCGGTCAGGACGACGGGACGGTTCACAGACATTGTGGAAACCTTTCCTGAAGGACGACGAGCGACAGCATCCGCAACGTGGCTGGGTAGTAGAGAGAGTCGCGCAATTTGAGCAGATCGCCGTCGACGGGTTGCGCGAGGGAGGCGCAACGCCCCAACGCGAGCGCGAGCCTGTAGCCGGCCCCGTCGAGCGCCTGCGCCGGCGCGCCGGAGTTGACGTCGATCACGAACGGGCCGGCGCTGCCCTTGCCGCGCCAAAGGCCGTCGAAACGACGCAACGCGCGCCGCGAAGCGTCGTCGTCGTTCCACGCGAGATAAAGCGGAATTCGGATGGCGTTGTAGCCGAACTGCGGCGGAAAGTTCTTCGCCGGAGCCAGCGACGGACCGCCGACCGACTGCCAATCGGCAGGCAGGCCGCGCGGACCGAATCGACTCTCGGCCAACAGCTTCAAGCCGTTTTCGCGCACCGCGTCCCAATCGTATTCGGGCGCCAATTCCTTCAGCGTCGAGAACGCGGGAAACACCCAATAGGACAGATTGATCACTGGTCCGTCCGGTTGGTCTTCGCGAGCAAAGCCGGCCGCGCCGGGCAACAGGATCGGACCGTGCTGAGAGTCTTTGACAACCTGCGCGCCGATCGCTTGGGCGATCTTCTTCGCCGCCGCCAGATACTCCGGCTTGCCGAAACGTCGCGCCCCTTGGGCAAGCGCCCACGCCACCAGAATGTCGCCGTCGGTTGCGTTGTTCTTGTCGGCGATCGCGCCCTTTTGCGGATCCCAGCGCCACGACAACAGGCCGTCAGGTCGGCCTTTCAGATGGCTGTCCGTCCAGCGCCAGATAAGCTGAAACGCGTCGCGGTCGTCGGCCATGGCCGCCAGGAGAAGCCCGTATCCTTGGCCCTCGCTGTGCGACGCGCCGCCGTTCGCGTTGTCGACGACCCGGCCGTCCGCGGCGACGAACGTCGAGGCGTACGCTCGCCATTCCCCTAGGAACCAGTTCCGCGACACCAGGCTGATGATGTCGCGAGTCTCCTTCGGTTCAACTTCGGGGGCGACGACGACCGCCGGCGCGACAGGCGCCGAGAGGGCTTCCATCGTCTCGTCGGCCGCCGCCGTCCCGAGCTGAACGCACGCGCTCAACACCGCGGCCAAGATGCGAATCTTTGCGGTCACCGCACGCCTGACTTTCGGATCAACACATGAGTCGAGAGGCCAAGGATCGACACCAACGCGATCAGCGCGGCGAACGTGAGCACGATGTTGTCCGAAAGGATCCCGCCGAGAATCGGGCGAACGTCGGACAGAACGAAAGTGCTGGGTTCGACGTAGGCGACATGCGCCGGCTGCGCCGAGCGCAACGAACCCGAGTCGAGGTCGAGGCTGACCGCCTGACCGGCCAAGTCGCGCCATTGGCCGTCGACGATCAGCCTTTCGACGCCCTTCCTCACGCTGTCGGAAGTTTGCGCCGAAACCACCAGCCATTGCGAAGCGTCGTGGGTGAGCTGCGGAACGGCGACGCCGCCGATCGTTTTGGTCGTGAGGTTCGGATTCACGGCCCCGATCAACAGGAAATGCGCGGGCAGCGTCGGTAGGCCCGCCCGACGATCGCCAGCGGGAAAAAGAAAGTCCGCCGTCTTCGACCAGAGAGCGCCCGAAGCGAATATGTCGCGCAGTCGCCTGTTGAATCCGCCGCCAGCAGCAGCGACTGGTTCTTCCTCGGAATTCGGCGCGTCGACGGCGGCGGACTGGTCCGCAGGCTTCGGCCCGTCTGCGTCGGCGTCCGTCTCGGCGGCGGGAACAGCCGCCGGATCGGCCGGCGCGGCGATCTCTTGCAGAGGCGTGGCCAGGTAGTCGGGCAACTGGTCGAGCGACCCGACGACGATTCCTGGAGCGTCGCCGGGCGTCGGACGCTCCAGGCGCACGATCGGAGCGTCGAACTTGCCCGACGTCGAAGCCATGTTGGCCAGGATCGTCAGCGCGGTCGCGGCCGAGTCGCGGTCGAGACTGGCGAGATAGAGGGTCGGGCGACCGCCCTTTTCCGGAGCGGCCATTGCGGCGATCGCCGCAGGGATCTGCGGCAGCGTGCCGAGATGCGCAAACGAGGGAAACTCGAGCTCGGAAGTTCCCGCAATCGTCAACCGCGCGTCGCGAGGCATGGAGACCAGATCGCACTGTTGGTCGAGCGCCGAGGAGGTGATCCCCTCGATGGAGACCTCGTTGTGGCCTGGATGGAAGAAGCGCAGCGGCAATTCCACTGGTTGGCGATCGAACCTTTCCGCTAAGCCCGACGCCATCGAAATCGACGAGACGATCGCGTCGTTCACGCGGACAATCAATTCGCCGCGCCCGTCGAGCGCGCCCGAATGGTAGCCGTCGATCAGCAGACGGGCTTTGTCGTAGCCCGAGGGGTAGAAATCGGCGGGCAACGCGATGTCGACGCTCGACTGGAAATGCCGACCCGGAAACCCGTCGGTCGCGAGGCCGAGTTCGGCGAAGGATTTCCGGTCGCCGGCGTCGATGGCGACGCCCTGCGGCGACGCCCGGCCGAGGCTGAGCCGGGGGCGAGCTTTGTCGAGCGCGGCGATGCGGGCGTCCAGGTCCGCCTCGTCCGTTCCGGAAAGGACGAGGACGAGCCGGTTGGTCGCCGCATCGCGAGCCAGCGTGACGTCGTCGTCGCGGCCGACGACGCGCAGGGCGGGGTCCGATCCCGCGTTGGGCGCCGCGCCGGAGAACAGCACGACATCGAAACCCGAACCCTGGCCGGCCTCCGGTCCGACATCGACGATCGGTCGCGCCAACCCGGCGCGCCGCACCAGGGCGTCGACCAAGCGCGCCGCCCGACCGAGCGAGTCCGGATCGGCGAAATCCTGCATGCGCACGTGGATGTGGGTCGCGCCGTCCTCCGCCAAAGGCTCGGCGGCGAGTTCGTCGAGCGAACGAATGGCGTAGGAATCCGCATTGTCGACTACGAAGCCAGTTCGCGCCGGGTCCAGCAGCGCCCACAGTTCGTAAGTCGCGCCGACTGAACAATCGACCCTGTGAGTCAGGGCGACGTTCACTTGCACCGTATTGGCCCCTGGCAGCAGAACGCCGGGCGGAATCTTGACCGCCACGTTGGTGATTTCGTAGGGCGAACGCACCGGCGCGGCGGCGAGCGGTCGCCCGTTGATGGTGAGCTTCACCGACGAGCGATCCGGCAGATCGACGACGGAATTCAGCAGCCCGAGTTGAAAGCTCGAGATCCGCGCCGCTTCCGTCGGGCTGAGATAGACCTGCCAGGCGCGAGCGGCGTTCTCGCCGCGAAAGACGAGCTCGTCATGCCCTGCCGGCAGGCGCTTCAGCGTCGCCGTCGGAGCGACGGCTGCGGCCGGCGTCGGGGCGACCATCGCCGCGGACGGCGCAGAGAGCAATCCGGCGGCCAGAGCCAAAGCCGACCCCGCGGCGAGCGCGGATCTGGCGATGATGGGAATGGAGATACGCATGCGGCGCCTCTCAACGGATGATGGGGGAGCTTTTCTCAAGTCGCCGGCGTCTCGGTCGAACGGGCGATCGGGGCCGCTACTGGTTCGTTGCGTCTGAAGATGAAATAGTAGAGACCGCGCGATGTCTGATTGAATGCCCACGTCAGAAAATATAGAGAACCCAATAGAACGCCGAAAGTCGTGTAGTTGCCGGCACGCCCTTTGTAGATCGGATTGATATCGGAAAATATTACTTTCGCTACGATGCGGAAACGGTCGCCGTTGACGCCGTAGAATTTGAGACCGACGCTGCGCGCGCCGCTCTTCACTCTCCGGCCAAGATTGACGAAGGGCGTTTCCAGATACTGTCCTGACGTCTCACCGGCTTCCACCCGCAAGACGCCGGCGCCGCGCGGCGGCAAGTTGGCGGCTTCGGACATGTGGACGCGGAACCCGCCGAACGACATGTCCTCGATCACCACTGGCAGGACCTGTTCGCCGATGACCAACTGGGCCGGCAGGTTGCTGGCGACGCGCGGCACGCTTCGTCGTTCGCGCCGTTCGGACACTGCGCCCAGCGCCATGCCGGTGAGAAAGAGATTGAGCGCGCTCCAAACGCCGACCACCAGGATGAGGCCGCGCTGGTCGGGTTCGTTCACGTAGCGGAAGCAGAGCACGACCATGCTGATCGCGACCAAACCGAACAGGACAAAATAGGGCAGCGCCAGGCTCGACAGATGGTTCTCGTCGAGGGTCTGGCCCTTCGCCGTAACGTTGAACTTCGGCTTGCGCGGATTGATGAAGACGCCGAGGACCGCCGGAAACAGCATGACGGATTGGATGTATTCGTAGAGGTCTGACGTCCACGGCCAGCGCACCCGGCCAAACACGTAACTCTGAATCAGCAGGGCGGCGAGCATGTACTCGAGCGTGTACGCCACAAATTCCTGGCTGTTCGCGATGTATATCTTCAGACCGAAGAATATGTAGGCCATCGGGGCAAGGACGAAGATGATGCGGGACAGCGGGAAGAGCCAGAACATGCTGCTGGACAAGTAGCAGAGCCGTTGAGCCATATTCAGCCCGCTGCGGAAGAGCGGGTTCTTCAGCAGAAGAATCTGCACCATCCCGCGGCACCAGCGCGAACGCTGGCCGATGAACGACTCGAAGGTTTCCGGCTGCAGGCCGGCGATCATCGGTTTGTCGACGTAGAGGCTCGACCAACCGCGCGAATGCAATTCGAGCGCAGTCTCGGCGTCTTCGGTAACCGAGGAACCGTGAAATCCGCCGACGCTGTCGAGCGCTTCGCGCCGCAGCAACGCCGCCGAGCCGCAAAAGAACGCGGCGTTCCATTTGTCCAAGCCCTTCTGCACCAGTCCGTAGAACATCTCGTTCTCGGCGGGCATGCGCGCCGCGCTGAGGTTCTTCTCGATCGGATCGGGGTTGAGGAAGAAGTGGGGCGTTTGAACCAGGAAGAGGTTTTCGTCCCGACTGAAGAAGCCGACCGTTTCGGTAAGAAAGTCCTGCGCCGGCACGTGATCGGCGTCGAACACGGCGATGATTTCGCCTTCGCTGTTCGCCAACCCGTTGTTGAGGTTGCCCGCCTTGGCGTGGACGTTTTCCTCGCGCGCGAGATAATGGGCGCCGAGGTTGTCGCACACCGCCTGCAAGCTCTGGCGGCGATTGAGCGCGCGCGTTGCAACGGCTGGATCGTCGGAATTGAGTTTCTCGTCGGTGCCGCCGTCGTCAAGGAGGAAGACGTTCAGTTTCCCTTCGGGATAGGTCATCCGCTTCGCCGCAGCGACCGTCGGCGCGACGATGTCGATGGCCTCGTTGTAGGTCGGAATGAACACGTCGACGGCCGGAGCGTCTTCGTCGGAGAGACGCGGCGCCTTTGGCCGGTTGATCGGATCGGCGACGGTGAACAGGCTCAGAAACAACATCGCAACGCAGTAACATTCGGCGGCGACGAGGACATATCCGGCGACGAAATCGAACGGCGTGTCGATCGGCGGCAGCGTGCTCGACAGCCGCCACAGCAGGTAGCGCAGGACGACAAAGATTCCGAGCGCCAGAAACACCGGGCGCAGTGGGCCTCGCAGGCCGAGCGTCTTCATGACCAGCATCGCGAGAAGGCATCCGGTCGCCAAGACGAATTGAGCTTCGACGCCCAGAGGCAGGCTGGCGACGAAGATCGTCATCGCTGCGGCGACGGTCCACAGAGCAAGTCCGAACACTTTCAGCATGGCGCCACCCGGTCGTCTGCGCCGCGCGCACGTCGCCATCGCGCCGCCGACGGCTGCGAGAGGACGACCTGTGGTGCGGCTTATTGGGGTTAGATTTATTCTAACTCGAAGCTAACGGTAAATGGAGCGTTAACGCAGCGTCAAGCAAAAAATTTGCACAGAATGAGAGAAATTTATGCAACGTAACGTAGATGAGATCATTTTGTCATCAATATATCAACATGAGGCGCCACAGCGAGCGTGCAGCCGAGTCTTGTGAACGCCTTTCGGCGTCATATACTATGGCGGGTTGCGGGGTAAATTGGCGCGCGGCGCTTTATCCTGCCTTGCGGCGTAACGTCATGTTACGCTGGCGGCAAAGCCGCCGCGGACACGATCGCTAATTGTCGACGATTGTTCGCGCCGCAGGCGTCGAACAGATCGAGGCGGACCGGCAGAATCTTGCTGGCGTTGATGGCTGTATTGGCGCGGCCCCGGATGGCGGGGCCGCTTGATCGGCCGCTGCGATTTTCCTCCGCGCCCAACGTGAGCCTGAATTCTCGGCGACGGACGCATCCAGCGGCGAACCTCTGAAGCCGCTCGAGGACGAAAACGCCAAGCTGGCGACGCCGCTGGCCGAGGCGACGCGCGATCGGTCGCTCCGGCGACGAACCATCCTATGTCCGACGCCGCGACCAGCGGAACGCGCTTGAGGACGTCCAGGGTCTTTCGAGCGGCGAGGCGTGGCCGCGGCTTCGACTTCTCGGCGACGACGTTGCGCAGCGATTGGCTTGCGGACCGGGGCCGCAGCAGCTCCTGGTCGTCACCGGGCCGGCGCCACGTCGACGGAATAGTCCTGGCCTTCCCAGGTCCGAGCATCGAGCCAGAAGAAGGTGAACTGGATGCTTTCCCCAGCGGTCAGGGCGGCGACCGGCAAATGGACGACATGCACGCCGAGGCCGGTGTCCGACGTCTCGACGTCGCGGACGTCCCGCCAATTGTTGACGCCCCAATGGACCGTCGCGGGCGCCTTAAGCGCGACGATCAGGTCATGGCCCTGGGTCAGGCGTCGCAGGCGCACATTCGGACCCCAGATCGCATAGTCGAGTTGCGGGCGGGCGCCGCGATAGCGAGCCCAGGTCGTAGCGGGACGATCGACTGGGCGGCCCAGCGCGCGCCCATAGCAGAGTTTGACGAACTCGCTGTGCGCCCACACCAGCGGCATCGCCGAGCCGCTGGGTTTTCCTGGTTCGAGGCCGTATTCGGCGATCGCGTCGGCGTCCCACACCTGCTCGGGGATCAGCCCCAAGGAACTGCTCATCGCCATCATCGCTTCGAGATAAGGCGCCACGTCCTCGCCGGCCGACAGCGCATAATGCCCGCGCTCGCCGGTCAGCAACGGCCAGCCGCGGCCTCGACCCTCGCCGTCGAAGGCGCTTCCGTCGTCGTGTTCGCCGTAGCCGTCGTCGTTGTAGCGGCGCCATACCGGACCGCTCGGGGTCTCGACCTTCAGCAGGCCGTCGACGACCTTCAGACTGTCGCGGACATGAGGATCATCTGCGGCGCGAAGTCCGTAGCGCACGAGTTGCAGGAAGTCGGTCGCCACCTGCGCGCTGGCCGGCAAGTCGGGGTCGGCGGCCAGGTTCTTGATCGGCACCCATTCGGCGATCGCCTGCCGGTGGTTGAATGCGTCGACGGGCACAGTCCTGATGTAGTAGCCGCCGACGCCGAACTGGCTCGCCAGTGGCGCGCCGGCGACGAACGTCCAGCTTTCCAGGCGCGCATTCCAGAAGTCGGCCATCTTCAGCGCGAAGTCCTTGGCTTCGCCTTCGAGGAACGCGCTTGCCTCGACGAGCCCGGCGATGGCGACAGCCAGCGTGAAGACGTTGATGCCGGCGTCTTCCTCCCAGCGATCCTGCTGGGTCGAGGGACCTTCGCGCAGGATGAAGCCCGCCGCGCGCTTGATCGCGTCGGCGACCGGGATGGCCATGAGCTGGTCCCGCTCCTGCAGGGCGGATGCGAGCAGAATTGGAAACGCCGCCTCGTCGAGTTGCACGCCCTGCCAGAACGCCGTGCCGCCGAGCCATTGGTTCTGCGACCAGTGACCGTCCTCCTGCTGCGTGGCGAGCAGATAACGCAACGTGTCGCGCGCGTCGTCATAAGCGCCGAGCGCCACCAGGGCCCCCGCGGTTTCGACCAGATCGCGCGACCAGACCAGGTGATAGCCGCCGCGACTTTGACTGCTGTCGCCCCAGGGAACCGAAAGACTCGCAACCGCCGCGCCGCAATAGGTCCGGTCCTGATGCACCTTCAGCACGGTGGCCGACAGAGTGAGCGCGCGATCGATACCGTCGCCAAAATCGGGACGGGAACCGGCGGCAAGCCAGTTCGCCCAGCTTTGGCGTTGTTCGCCCCAGACGACGTCGAAATCTTCCATCAAACTTGAGGCCGCGAGCGTCGCCGCCGCCTCCTTGCTCGTGCCGAAGCCGAGCGACAACACGGCCCGTGTCGGCAGCTCGCCCATCAGCGCCACCGCGCCGGGACCGGCGACGTCGAAGCGCCACGTCATCCGCCCGTTGCGATGGAAGTCCTGCCAGCCGTCGCTCGCCTCCTCGCAGCCGACCGAAGTCGCGCGCCATGCGTCCGCGCCCGCTTCGTCGAACGCCAGCAGCGCCAGACCGAAGGGGCCCTGTTCCGCCCACAGGGCGGTCCTGCCGGCATAACGCGCGACCGACGCGACGTTGTTCGCCGCGTCGCCGCCCAGGCGCGCCGACAACAGCGCATAGGGCCGCAGCGAAGCGTCGCCCTCCAGCCAAAAGCGCAGCAGCAGAACGTCTCGACGCTGCGACGGGCAGATCTGCAAGGTGAAGACGAAGCGGGGATGGCGATGGACGATCTCGACCGCCGGCGCGCCCGGACTGGCCAGGCTCACGCTGTAGGAATCAAGCCTGCGCAGCTCGACCCAGAAGCCGTTGTCGTCGGCGATGATGAAACCCAGGTCCTTGATCTGGGGAATGTCGATCCGCGGGTAATAGACCTCGCTGACGACGCCTTCGGCGATCGTGAACCACAGCCGCGACGAGCCGAGACTCGCGCCCACCATGTCCTTGCGAGCGCTTGCCCAAGTCGGATGCGAGAACGTCGCCGAGGGCGCAACCTGAGGCCCGCGCTTGGCCGGAACCGTGGAGAAGAAGGGATTCATCGCCGCCTCGAATGTGGAAACGTCAATCGCCTTCGCTCGGTCGCCAAGCTAGGTCGCGGCTCCGGTTCGGCGCACAACGGCGAGCGCGAGTCCACCGAGCATCAGGGAGACGAGGCTACCAAGCGAGAACGCCGTGGAATAGTCGACGCCGCCCAGCTCCCTCAGAGGACCGACGCCGAAAGCGGCGACGCCATAGCCGATCTGATAGAAGGCGATCAATTCGCCCGACAGGGTCGCCGCCCGAGTTGGAAACTCCGTTCCGCCCAGGCTGATGCTGAGCGGCAGGAAGCCGGAGCACGCCAACCCCGCCGCGCCGAACGCCAGCGTCCCGATCAGTGCGCCATCGACATGCGCGACAAGCTGGAAAACCACAGCCAGGGCGAGCGGCAGCGCGACATAGGTCCAATTCGCCGCAAGCCGCCGCCCTGACGCGGCGAGCGCCACGCGACCGAGCGTGACCATCAGCCAGAACGCGGTCAAGGCGTAGGACGCGTTCGCCGCCGGCACGGAGCGCTGCGTGGCGAGATAGAGCGTCGCCCAATTGCCGCACAGCGTCTCGACAATCCCGTAGACCAGCGCCGCGGCGGCATAAAGCCAGAATCGCCGCGGAAGGCCGGCGCGGGCGGCGACGGCGGCGGCCGGGCCCAAGACCGACGTCGACCTTGCAACCGACGCCAGCAAAACGGCCGCGAAGATCGCCGTCAGCGGCGGCAACGCCCACCACACCCCCAGGGCCGTAAACAGCGCCACCAACGCTGGGGCGAGCGCCGTGCCGACGCCGAGCAAAGCGTTGAGCGTCAGCACGGCGGCGTCGGGCCGGTCCGCGGCCAAGCGCTCGACCAACGTGTTCAGCGTCGTCACCGTGGCGCCGAAGCCGAAGCCGAGCGCCGCGGTTGCGCAGCATAACAACGCGAAGGCCGCCGAAGCGCCGATCAGCAGCGCGCTCGCGGCGAGCAGCGCCATGGCGAGCCAATCAGCGCCGAGACCCAGCAGCAGCAGACCGCGCATGCCCCGCCGCCGCGCAAACCAAGGTCCGACTGCGGAAGCGAATATCGCGAACGCGACCTGCGGAACGAACATCGCGCCGTATTGCGCGCTGGACAAATGGAAGCCAGTCGGGCTGGCGAAGATGGCGCTGGCGGCGGGAAAAGTCACCAGCGCCAGGCCCTGCATCGCGCCGCAGAGATAGAGCAGGCGCAAAGTCGATCGACCCGCGGCCTGCGAAATGGCGGCCGCGCCGCTCAACCGAGGCGCTGCAACAAGTGATCGCCGACGCGCAGCGCGTTGGCGATGGCGGTGAGCGAGGGGTTCACTGCGCCGATGCTGACGAAGAAACTGGTGTCGACGACATAGAGATTGTCGAGTTCATGCGCCTTGCAGTTCCGGTCGAGAACGGAAGTGCGCGGATCGACGCCGAAGCGACACGTGCCCGCCTGATGCGCGCAGCCCGCCAGCGCGATGTCGTTGTGCATATAAAGGTTGCGCGCCACCAGATGCTGCGATTGCAATCCGATCTCGCCGAGCATGCTGCGCAGCTTGTCGTAGAGCTTGCGCATCGGAACCTGATTGTTCGGCCGATAGGCGAGCGTGATGCGGCCGTCGCGATCGACGGCGACACGATTGTTGGGCTCCGGCAGATCCTCAGTCGTCAGCCAGAAATCGACGGCGTGGCGAGCGATCTCGTCCAGAGCGCGATTCGGCGCCAGGGCGGTCAACAACGGCTTCTCGGCCCTGTACATGCCGCCCAGCGTCTTGCCGATCATCTGGATGTTGCCCATCGGATAGGGGAAACCATCCATGCCGAAATAGAAATCGTTCAGCGCCAGGGTCTTCTGAAACATTGTGTCGTTGGGCGTCAGCGACAGCGCCAGCGCCGCCTGACTGTTGTGAAACATGTAGTTGCGACCGACCTGATCCGAGCCGTTGGCGAGCCCGTTCGGATGTCGGTCGTTGGCCGAGCGCAACAGCAGCGCTGCGGAATTGGCGGCGCCGCAGGAGACGACGACGACATCCGCGGAAAAAGCCTGCGGCGCTCCGTCGACGTTCGCGACGACGCCGGCGACCGCCGTGCCGGCCGCGTTGGTCTCCAGCTTCAGCGCCCGGGCGTTGCGCAGCAACGTGACGTTCGATCGCTCCAGCGCCGGGCGGACCGCAATGACCTCGGCGTCCGATTTGGCGTGGAGCAGGCAGGGGAAGCCGTCGCAGGTCTGGCAGCGGATGCAACGGCTGTAGGCCATGTTCGCTTCGTTCATCATGACGGCGGACGGCGCGGCGAACGGGCGATAGCCGGCGGCGGTCAGATCATTGAACAGCCTTTCGATGCGGGGTTCGTGCGACGCCGGCGGCGCAGGATAAGGCAGGCTCGAGGGCGGTTCGGTCGGATCGACCCCATGTTGGCCATGGACCTGATAGAGCTGCTCGGCCTGACTGTAATAGGGCTCCATCTCGTCGTAGCCGAGCGGCCAGGCCGGCGAGACGCCGTCGTAGTGCCGCATCTCGCCGAAATCCTCTTTGCGCAGGCGATAGAGCGCCGCGCCGAACACTTTCGTCGCACCGCCGACGAAATAGTGAACCTGCGGCTGGAACCCCTTGCCGTCGGGCAGGAACCAAGTGTCCGGCGAAACGTAGCGATTGGCGTGAAAGACGTCCTCGACGCTCCAGTTGCGCGCCTCGCGCGGCAACCAGTCGCCGCGCTCGAGAATCAGGATTGTCTTGCCCAAGGGCGCCAGGCGATGCGCGAGCGTGCCGCCGCCGGCGCCGCTGCCGATGATGATGACGTCGTAGCGATCGGCCATCGCGCTACAGCCCCGGACTGCTCTGCATGATGCCGCCGTCGGCGAAGATCGTCGTCGCCGTCAGATAGCTGGCGCCGTCGCCGGCGAGGAAGACGACGACATTGGCGATTTCTTCCGGCTGAGCCAGGCGGCCTAATGGGATCGCAGCGTTCAGCTTCGCCAGCAGCGTCGGATCGTTCATGGTGGAGGCGTTGATCGGGGTCGCGACGGCGCCCGGCCCAACGCCGACGACGCAGACGCCGTGCGGCGCGAGTTCGACGCCAGCGGTGCGCGTCAGCATCCGCATGCCGCCCTTGGACAGGCAATAGGGCGCGTTGCCCGGCATCGGCCAATCCTCGTGCACCGAGGTGACGTTGATGATCCGGCCGCCGCCGCCCTGCTTGATCATCTGCTTCGCCGCGAGCTGCGTGCCGAAGAACGCGCTCTTGAGATTGATCGAAAGCACCTTCTCGTATTGCTCTTCCGTGGTGTCGAGCACCGAGGTCCGCGTCTCGACGCCGGCGTTGTTGACCATGACGTCGACGCGCCCGAACTGGTTCACCGCGGCGTCGATCAGCGTCTGCAGTTGATCGACCCGGCTGACGTCGGCGTCGACGCCGATCGCGCGCTCGCCCAGGGCGACGATCGCCTGCTCCAGCGCATCGGTCGCGGCCGGATCCGAGATGTAGTCGATGACGACATTGGCCCCGGCCTTGGCCAGGCCGAGCGCGATCGCCTTGCCGATGCCGCTGTTTCCGCCGGTGACGATGGCGACCTTGCTTTGCAGAGGCATGGCGTGTCTCTCGGCTGGATCAGGATCGACGATCGGACGACCTTACCAAAGTGAAGACATGTCTTCCCTCCGGACGGCGTCGGCGAAGCTTCAGACCGTTTGAACGACTTGTCAGCGTCCAAATTTCATTTTGATACGTGTTCAAGGCGGCGGGTTTCGCGGCAGAGAGACGGTTTGGCGCAGAGACCGAACGTCTAGCGTTTCATTGTGTCATGAATTCTACCGAAGATGACGTCCATCGTCGCCGCTTCGGCGATCTGCGCGCGCCGCTGCGCCGGCGACAAACGGAAGCCGGCTGCAGCTACAGACCTGCCAATTGACATTCAGCGCGGACCCGTTCGCCGCTTCACGCGCGACGAGCAAACTGCGCCGAAAGGCTGCCGAGCAAGTTACGAAAGGACTCCGTCGCGCGCCAACCTGGAGGTCGACATGAACCGGACGGCCGTAGGTCAAGCCTGGCCATGACGGACCGAGGGCAGGGCGCGCCATCGCCCCTTACGCCATCGCGTGGCGGTGCGCCGCGGAATAGCGTCCGGTCGCGTAATGGCTGAGCTGGCGCTCGATGTCGCCGAGCAGCGAGCTCGCGCCGATGCGGAAGAGGTCGTTCTTCATCCACGCCAGGCCGAGCTCTTCCTTCATCAGGATCAGCCAGGTCAGCGCGTCCTTGGCGGTGCGCAGGCCGCCGGCCGGCTTGAAGCCGATCTCGAAGCCGGTGAGATCGCGATAGTCGCGCAAGGCGCGCAGCATCACCAGGCTGACCGGCAGCGTCGCGTTGACGTCCTCCTTGCCGGTCGAGGTCTTGATGAAGTCGGCGCCAGCCTGCATCGCCACCATGCTGGCGGCGTAGACGTTGCGCAGCGTCTTGAGGTCGCCGGTGGCGAGAATGGTCTTGAGATGCGCCGAGCCGCAGGCCTCGCGCATCGCCTGCACCTCGTCGTAGAGCGCGTTCCAGTCGCGGTTCAGCACATGGGCGCGGGTGATGACGATGTCGATCTCGTCCGCCCCCTGGCCGACTGCGAATTCGATCTCGGCGAGCCGCATCTTCAGCGGCGTCAGGCCGGCGGGAAAGGCGGCGGCGACTGAGGCGACCGGAATGCCCGAACCTTCGAGCGCCCTGACCGCCGGCTCGACCATCGTCGGATAGACGCAGACTGCGCCGACCGTCGGCGGGTCGTCGGCGAAGCCGAGCGCGGCGACGAGTTCGTCGTCGAGCGGCCGGCGCGCCTTGGCGCAGAGGCGCCGAACGCGGCCCGGCGTGTCGTCGCCGGCGAGCGTCGTCAGGTCGAGGCAGGTCAAGGCGCGCACCAGCCACGCGGCCTGGTGGTCCTTCTTGACCGAGCGGCGTCCGGACAGACTCGCAGTGCGGCGCTCGACGGCGCTGGCGTTGACGGCGATCGATTCGAACCACGCAGGCTCGAGCGCGACGCCGGGGTTGCGCTGTCGATTGTGGCCGGCCGCGGCAGTCGGGGGCGCGATCTGGCCCGCCTCGTTCAAGAGCGACCCCCGTGTCGTGATCTCGGCGCCCAATCAGCCGACATCACAGCTTCGCTAGCCTTGCGCGCTCTTGGCGGCCATAAACCCAACGGATAGGTTCTTCGCAAATGGTCGTCGTCCATCGCGCACGGCTTTCGATTTGTGATCTACATGCTCGACCATCAACCTGCGCATGTCCATATCACTGGCGCCGGGCAGGCGAAAATCAATCTGCTTGCAGGGCGATCGGGAGAACGCTTGGCGCGAGCGGCGCGCCCCACGTTGCCCGCCCTCGTAACGCGTCATGCGCGGGCTTGACCCGCGCATCCAGGTTGCGACGGCGCGGGTCACCGACGCAGCCTCGGCTTGGACGCCCGGCTCGAGGCCGGGCGTGACGCGCGGAGAGTGGTCGAACCTTTTCAACCAATTGCAGTGAATCGGCGCGGACCCCATGGCGATCCCGAGCTGGTGCGCAGCGCCGGAATCAAACGTTCCGACATGCGTCGCTTGTTTGCTGAGGTCGACGAACGCCGCGAGGCGCTGTTGAAGGAATGGGAGCGAATTCATGGCCAGCTTGAGCGATGAACAGTTCAAGGCGGCTGACAAGCTCGGGCGCGCGATGCTGGAAAGCGAGCCGCGCGCCGCGGCGGCGCGTTACGATCCGGCGACCGGCCGGATCGTCGTCGACTTGCTCAATGGTTGCTCCTACGCCTTTCCCGCGCGGTTGGCGTAGGAGCTTCAGGGCGCAAGCGAACGGGACCTCGGCGACCTCGAGGTCGACGGCCTCGGCTTCAATTTGCATTGGCCGGCCCTCGACGTCGACCTCTACATTCCGGCATTGATCGCCGGCGTTTTCGGCACGCGCGCCTGGATGGCGCGCGAATTCGGCCGGGTCGCCGGCCGCGCCAAATCGCCGACCAAAGCCGCGGCGGCGCGCAAGAACGGAGCCTAAGGCGGCCGTCCGCGCAAGACGGCGGCGGAGTGACGGCGGCGCCGACTCAGGAGTCCCTTCGCGAGAGATGTTCGAGGCCAATGCTGGGTCGTTCGGGAGGCCCACGCTCGACCCATAAGGGACGCCGCGAGGACAATTCTCAAATGACTGATGCTGGCCGGGAGGGGACGGGGAGGTTTCAGATCAGCGGGGAGCTGAAGCTGACGTTCATCGGTGCCGGAGCTGCCTTCTTTGAAACGGGCGTGGGATTGCCGGGGGCAATGGCTGTACGGACTCTGGGTCCACTTCATCGTCGCGGCCCTACCAATGGCAGCTACGGTTTTGACTGCCTTTGGAGGCCTTGTTAGTTTCCAAATCTAGACGATTGGTGCCGCCTTCGCACACAACGATTCCATAGGGAGTCTTGATGTGACGGGTAGCACCGAAGGGAACGGCGCCTCCGACCGCAACCTGTCCGGAGAGGGGGCCATCCAGGAGAATGCCGCTGAAAGAGGCAGCACGGGCGTCGGGACGACTGTCAGCATCAGCGGCCACAATTCCAAAAACCTGCAAACAAATAGCCGCAGCGGCCACTCCATTTCTAAGATTAGCCATCGTATGGATTCCTCGGTAAAAGTATGAAAGGTGGATCTACACGGCGCGTAGGTTGCCTGTCTGCTTGTAAACGATAGACGCCGTCGTTCTGCGCAGCGAAAGGGCACCGTAATCTTCTGAGGGCAATTCGCTCCCGGTCACCGACTCGTCAGCAAGCCGAGCATATTGGCGAGCGCTGACGTGATCGGCGTGATCGAGCCGGCTAGAAAAGGCGAATTCATCCGGAGCGCCGACCGCTCGAGCCAGGCAAGAATGCCGCCCACCTGTCGGCTCCAGGAGTTCAAACTGAACGGGCCAGGTCACCTAGCGAGTTCCGCCTGCCTCGACGTCACATCCTTATTTCTCTTTTCAATTCCAATTGCATCGCCTTGGCTCAAGCGCTCCGTTTCCTCCAATGCAAGTCATTTGTCTGCCTGAGGGAGTTGTTACGACGATCCTGGCACCGGTCGCGAGGGTGCGAGGCGGAATGATCGAAAATGAAGCGGCGGTCGGGTCGTCGTCAAAATTATGCGCGTAGGTGCCTGGGCCGAAGAACCGCCAAAGTACAACCGTGGCAGTCGAGACGAAGACGGCGGCGAGTAGGACAGCTCCCGCAAGGCGCAAAGATCGAGCCAAGGCCCATCGTTTCGCCGTTGGGCCGCCGGCTTTCGCTGCGACCGTCCGCTGCGCTTGAGATGCTTGATGCGCATCACCGGGCGCGTCCGTCTTGATCGGGTCGAGTTTCAGCAGCGCGGTCGCGGTGGCGACGAGCACGTGCAAATGATTTTCGAGAGGAGGCGTCAGCGCGTCAAGCCAGTGAACGCCGCCCATATAGTAAGCCAACGACTTGGTTGGAATCGTATCTTCAATACGGATTGGCACGATGACGACGCCCCGACTTGCCGCCTTGACGATCTCGTTTCGCACCTGAGGAGACCTGTCGGCGCTGGATGAAAAAATCAGCACGAACAGCCGGCAGCTTTCGAGCGCCTCGATGATTGCGGCTCCCCAATCCGCGCCGGGCGCAATATCGCGAGGTGCGATCCAGCATCGAATTCCGGCTGACTCCAGCGCAGCGCATGTTGCATCGGCCGCCGCCTTGTCATGGTTTGCGTAGCTAATGAACGCGTCGAAGGCCATCATGAGCCAAGTCTAGCATGGAGGTCTGGGATGTAAATTGATTGCGAGGCCGGAAATTTTCTTCGCTTGGCGTTACCTAAGACCAGCCGCAGAAGGCGTCCTGGCGCTCGCCAGATTTGCCAGGTCAGCGATGCCCGGTTTCGTTCGACCGATCTATTGGCAGATCTTCAATTCAAGAGCGACCCTTGACGCCGCGGCCTAACCATGGCTTGTCTAAGCTAAATACTAGACGGGGAAATAATGCCTAATGCTTCCGTTTGCGACGCGCTGGTCCTGCTTGTTGCGACTTCCTCAATTGACGATGCGTCGCGCGGCAAGGCTCGAACAGCGTGCTTGGCATTGAACGCATGGGGAGTTGCGGCGTTGTGCGGGTTGGCGGTGATCGCCCTTTCGCCTGCGGCGCTGGCGGCCTCAATGTTGGAGAACGGCGGGAACGCCGTACTCAGCGGCAAAATCGAATTGGGCGACGACGATAGCTTTGCACAATTTCTCGCCCGACCGCGTTCGATTCCGATCAGGTATCTAAAGTTAAATAGTGATGGCGGCCGCGTCAGCGTCGCCGCTCAAATAGCCCTCAACGTACGGAGGGCGGGCATCTCGACGATCGTCGATGCGTCAACATCGAGATGCGAAAGCGCCTGCACTCTGATTTTTGCCGGGGGCGTTCGACGTTTCTATCTGAACGCCCGTGGCGTCGTCGATGGAATCGGCCCTGGGATGGGCATTGCGTTTCACCGCGGCAATGATCTGAATGTGACTGGCATGGGCAAAAAAGAAGATCCGAGCGTCACTCAACGGATGATCAGCACATTCCAGAGCATGGGCATGCCGGCCGCCGAGAAGTTCGTGATGATGGCGGGCGTTGAAGATCTCTATCGAATCTCCGCTAAGTCAGCGTTGGAGAGTCGCGTGGCGACAAGTCTCACCGCGCCATAACTCCGGCTGCGCTTTCCTACGTCGCTCACCTGGCCAGGAGGGGCGTTTGTCGGACACGCACACTGACGGTGACGAAGACACTGACATCGACGCCGAACCTCGGAACCGAGGATACGGAGCACGTAGCTGGTACGACGTCCGCACGCGATATATTCGAGGCTGCAGAACGCTGCCACGGCGTAAGTCCGAGACGGATCAGGCCTGAGACGGACACTGCTACGCCATGCAGAAATCAGGTGCACGATATAGGCAATCTCACCCACCGCGGTCGATCCGGCATGTAGCCCGAATGTCCGGTTCGAAATTGCCTCGATGGTCGGCTGACTGGCCGTCATGGGCGTAGAGCGGCCGTCGGGCTGCTCCGCCCCGAACGACCGTTGTTCGCCCGACTGCGATGTTCCGGACCGAGCGACAAACGAGAGAATCCCCCCGTCTCCGCAAGTCAGCGCCTGCCGCGAAACGGCGGAAAAATACCCCGCAGTCCTTTGAAAACGAAGCCTCGCGCCGAAAAATGGCGCCCCCGCCTCAACCGGCCGGCGCCTCTACGAACGTCGCCGCTTCGAGCGCAATCTCCCGCTCGAACTCGACCGGGCCGGTCATCAGCACGTGGTCGTCGCTTAAGCGCCATTCGATCGTCAGGGCGCCGCCCGGCAATTCGATGCGCGCCGCGCGGCCGGTCAGCCCTAGGCGCGAGGCGGCGACCAGCGTCGCACAGGCGGCCGAGCCGCAGCCAAGCGTGATCCCGACGCCGCGCTCCCACACCCGCAGTTTGACCGCATCGGGCGCGACAACTTCAGCGAAGGAGATGTTCGCTTTCTCGGGGAATATCGGCAAGGTTTCGAACTGCGGCCCAACCGTCTCAAGCGGGATCGCCGCCACGTCCTGGACCCAGAAGATCGCGTGCGGGTTGCCCATGTTGACGACGCTCGCCGGCCCGTAGTCGGGCAGGCCGGGCAACTTCAGCGAGACGGCGCGCTCGTCGTAGACCGGCTTCGTCAACGGGATCTCGTTCCAAGCCAGGCGCGGCCGCCCCATGTCGACGCGGTAGATCCATTCGTCGAGCCGCTCGCAGGCGATGATTCCGGCCGCGGTCTCGACCGCGAAGGCGCGCGCGCCGCTGGCCCGCGCCAGCCGGTCGGCGACGCAGCGCGTGCCGTTGCCGCAGGCGCCGGCCTCACTGCCGTCGTTGTTGTAGATGCGAACGAAGGCTTCCGTTCCCGGCGTCGTCGGATCGGCGAGGACCATCAACTGGTCGTAGTCGAGCCCCGGCGCGCGATGGATGGCGCGCGCTTCGGCTGGCGTCGGCAGAACCGCCGTTCCGCGCAGGTCGAGGGTCAGGATCTTGTTGCCGACGCCGTTCATCCGCGTGACGCGGCGTCCGGCGAGCGGGCTGGCGGCGAATGAATCCGTCAGATGGGTTCGCGCCTGCGGCGGCGCGCCTCCTGGTCGATGGCGTGGGCGCCGAGCTGCGCCAGCGCCAGTCGCAATGCGTCGTCGGCGATCGGCGCGGCGAGAGCGGCGGCCCGCTTCCGCGCGGCCTCGCTCGGCGCCGGGGGGGCGCTATGCGGCTGGCGGGTCGGGGCGAGCGGCCCCTGACGGAAGGCGACCCGGCCGACGCAGCGCCAGCCGAGATGGGCGTTGACGCGCTGGACAATGACCGCCGCGGCGTGCTGCGCCTCGAGCGCGAACGCCGGGTCGACGCGCAGCACCAGCGTCGCCGGCGCGACCGAATTCGGGTCCTGGCGCGCGCCGCGCGGCGGCCATTGGATCTGCGCCGGCTGGGCGTAGCGCGCGACGTCGGCGCCGACGATCTCGGGCCAGTCGGCGATCAGGCTCATCTGACCCAGGCCGCGCGCGGCGAGCGTCGGCGCGACGATGCCGGCGAGCAGCGACCCGACCTGCGCCGGTTGCGCGCGCGGCTTGCCGATCGCCGGTTTCTTCATCGCGTCGCCGCCGCTAGTCTGCCCGCCATGGACGCCAGTCTAGACCGTCGCCGCGCCGCTTTGAAGCCGCGCCCGCTCGCCCGCCGCCTGCTCGCCTGGTGGGACGTCTGCCGCCGCGACCTGCCATGGCGCGCCGCAGCGGGCGAGACGCCCGATCCCTATCGCGTCTGGCTGTCGGAGGTCCTGCTGCAGCAGACCACCGCCGCCGCGGTCGCGCCCTATTACGCCCGCTTCCTCCAGCGTTGGCCGCGGGTCGAGGCGCTCGCCGCCGCTTCGCTCGACGAGGTGATCGAGGCCTTCGCCGGGCTCGGCTACTACGCGCGGGCGCGCAACCTCCACGCCTGCGCCCAGGAGATTGCGCGACGCGGCGGCCAGTTCCCTGCCACAGAGGCGGCCTTGCGGGCGTTGCCGGGCGTCGGCGCCTACACGGCGGCGGCCGTGGCGGCGATCGCCTTCGGCGAGCCGGCGGCGGCGGTCGACGGCAATGGCGCCCGCATCATGGCGCGGCTCGCCGCGCTGCCGACGCCCTGGCCGCAGGCGCGCGCGGCGATCGCCGCCGCGACGACGGCGCTTGTTCCCGCCGACCGGCCGGGCGACTTCGCCCAGGCGCTGATGGACCTCGGCGCGATGGTCTGCCGGCCGCGCAATCCCGACTGCCTCGCCTGTCCGTTGAGCGCCGACTGCGCGGCGGCGCTCGCCGGCGAAGCTGAATCTTATCCCCGCCGCGCCGCCGCCAAGGCGCGGCCGGTCCGCTTCGGCGCCGCCTATTTCGCGTTCCGCCGCGACGGCGCCTTCCTCGCCCGCCGCCGGCCGCCCAAGGGCCTGCTCGGCGCGACGCTCGAACTGCCTGGACCACCATGGCGGACGGCCGAAGACGGCGGCGCGAGCGAGACGTGGCCATTCGCGGCGCGCTGGCGGCGCCTGCCGGGCGAGGTCGAGCAGGTCTTCACCCATTTCGCCTTGCGGCTGGCGGTTTACGCCGCGACGATCACGGCCATGCCGCGCGAGTCGGGCGATCTCTTCTGGGTCGCGGCGAA
>Ga0181520_10002640_pt1 | contig 32899 bp, 22 predicted proteins | sample PEATcosm2014_Bin_29_FD_132451 | JGI IMG/M metagenome (GOLD analysis project Ga0181520, IMG submission 132451) | Peatland microbial communities from MTU Mesocosm Facility, Houghton, MI, USA - PEATcosm2014_Bin02_30_metaG | ecosystem: Environmental > Terrestrial > Soil > Wetlands > Peat | place...
ACGACCCGGACCGCGCCATCAAGATTTTGCAGCAGCGCAAGGTGAACGTCGTCGCCAGCGTGGAATTGCTCAAACAGGAGGCGGCATGAATCTGAACGAAGACGAACTCAAGCGCATTTTCAAAACCGACCGCTTCGCCGAGCTGTCCAACATCGAGCTGCTCACCGCCGCGCCCGGCCACGCGACGGCCAAAATGACGCTGCACCCGCATCATCTGAACGCGCTCAAGACCGTTCAGGGCGGCGCGATTTTCACGCTGGCGGATTTCACCTTTGCCGTGGCATGCAATTCCTACGGCACCATGGCTGTGGCGCTCAACGTCAGCATCACCTTCATGAAGGCCGCCACCACCGGCACGCTCTGGGCTGAGGCGCGAGAGATTTCCAAAAATTTCAAGGTCGGCTCCTACACCGTCGAAGTGAAGGATGACACCGGCGACCTGGTGGCACAATTTCAAGGGCTGGCCTACTGCAAGAAAGACAGGCTGCCGGCTTGATCTGACCGGCTTCAAAGCTTGAATTATCTTCAATCTGCAGTGCTTGGGCGGTCAGGCGCGGCATCTTGTGGAAGCCCGTCAAAATCGAATGCCGCCCAAATTTGGTGGCAGCGGTGCGGCGGCACCCACCATTTGCAGTCAGGACACCAATCTGGCGGGCGATCCGCTTGCGGAATTGCGGGCAAAAGACGTAGAATTTGGCTGCACACATGGCCGGCTGACCCAAAAACAGAATGAAAATGAAGCTGCTGTTTCAATGTGGAATGAAAATAACGCCCTTTTTATTGGGCTTGCTGCCGTTGCTTTGCGTCAGCGCGCCCGCCGCCAGTTTCACTGATCCAACGATGCAGGGTCAGGATCCGGAAGTGGAAATGAAGAACGGCATTTTCAACCTGGTGCAGAGCGACGGCTGCAACATTCATCTCCGCGAATCTAAGACGATGGGCGGCCTGGTTTCGGCGTTGGATCAAATCATCCTCTCGCCCGGCTGCTCGAATGTGTGGGCGCCGGAGATTCACTGGTTCAGCGGCAAATGGTATTTGTATTACAGCCTCGGGCTCGACAATTCCGATCCCGGCACCAGCCACCGGGTTTTTGTCGCCCAAAGCCAGGGCACCAATGCCACCGGGCCTTACACGATTCTGGGCGTCCTGTTCAACGGTTTTTGGAACATTGACGGCAGCGTCTTTGCCGCGACCAACGGCCAGCTTTATTTTATTTTCTCCGGCAACCCGTCCGGCGCGCAGAATATTTACATCGCGCCAATGAGCAATCCCTACGCGCTGAACGGTGCGCCGGTGCTGATCTCCGCGCCGACGCTGGCCTGGGAAACCGTCGGGACTCCGCCATCGGTGAACGAAGGCCCGTTCGGCTTCACGCACAATGGCCGGACTTTCATTGATTATTCCGCGAGCGGCTGCTGGACGGACAGTTATTGTCTCGGCCTGCTGACCTTGACCGGCACGAACCCGCTCGATCCAGGCGCGTGGACCAAGACCGGCCCGGTGTTCAGTCAGCAGCCCGGCGCCTACGGGCCGGGTCACAACGGCGTTTTCACCGACGCCAACGGCCAGTGGTGGAACATTTATCATGCGAACGATCTTAGCGGCCAGGGCTGCGGCGGGTATCGCCAGCTCCGCATCCAGCGCCTGGCCTGGGACGCAAATAATCTGCCCGTCTTCGGCGCACCCGTGCCGATTGGCTCGTGGATTTCGGACGACACCAATTTTCTCGCCGCGCAATTTCCGCTGACGGAAACCAACGGCACGAGCGCCACCAACCTGATCTTCGGCACACACGGCACGCTCGTCGGCTCGCCGGTCTGGACAAACCCCGGCCTCAAGCTGAATGGCGTCACCGATTATGTGGACTGCGGCGCGGCGATTGGCAACGATGTGCAGACCGCGCTCACCCTGGCCGCGTGGATTCGCGCCGATGCGTTTGTGGACTGGGCCGCCGTCATCGCCAAGGGCACAAACACCGAACCATACGCGATGCAAATCTGGCACGACGGTTCGTTGCGCTTCACCGCCAACTGGGGCGCGCCCGGCGGCGGCGCGGGCGGCAATTCATGGAATTCCAATTTCAAAATGGCCACGAACGCCTGGTATCACGTCGCCATCACATACGACGGCGTGACCCTGCGATTTTATCTCAACGGCTCGGTGGATTCGTATCAGCCCGCAGCCGCGCTGCGGTTCGGCGTCGTGAACGAGCCGCTGACACTCGGCGCGGATCTGCCGGGCGGTCATGAATTTTTCCCCGGCACCATCCGCGACGCCCGCGTTTATGGCCGCGCGTTGAACAGCGCGGAAATTCTGGCGCTCGTGAACCGTCCGCCAAGCTTCAGCAGCACGCCCATCAACTACACCCGGCCGGCGGGTGTCACTCTGACCGTGGCCAATCCGGCCACTGATCCTGATTTCCCGGCGCAAACGCTGACGTGGAGTTTGCTCTCGCCGCCCGCCGGCGCGGTCATCAATCCGAACAACGGAATGTTTTCCTGGCGGCCGGCCATCGCTCAATCACCTTCGACCAATGTCATTGGCGTGATGGTGGCTGACAACGGCACGCCTTCGATGAGCGCCACGCAAAATTTCACCGTCACCGTCCTGCGCCCGCAGGCCCCCGTCTTGAACAACGCCGTCGTCAGCAACGGTCTTTTCTCCCTGCTGGTCAATGGCGACATCGGGCCGGATTATGTGGTGGAAACCAGCACCAATCTTGCCGGCGGTTCCGTCTGGCTGCCCGTGGCCACCAATTTATCCCCCGAACCGCCTTTCCCCTGGACCGACCCGTTTACGACGGTGCTTCTGCAAAAATTTTACCGCGTGCGGCTGGCTCCGTGACGCAGCGCGCTGGGAGGTTTAATCCGCGAACTGCTCCGAGATGAAGGGCTTCGACGTTTTGCCGATGGGTCGGTGATTGCAGAGTCGGGTTGTTTTCGGAAAGTGCCGATGCGCCGCAAAGTAAAAGCGGCTCAATTCTTCTCGCGCGCCGGGAATGATTCCACCGGGTTTCATCCTGCCCGCGCCGAAGCATTTTCGCTGCACACTTGCGTTCGCTTGGCGGCGAATTAAACTCCGCGCCCGATGTTGAATTTGTCCAGTCTCAACCCGCAGCAGCGCCAGGCCGTCGAAACCATTCGCGGCCCGGTGCTGATTCTCGCGGGCGCGGGCACGGGCAAGACGCGCGTCATCACCTACCGCATCGCGCACATGGTCGGACGCGGGATTGCGCCGGAAAACATCCTCGGCGTGACGTTCACCAACAAGGCCGCGCGCGAAATGCAGGAGCGCGTGCGCAAGCTGCTGCCCAAGCCAAAGGCCAAGTCGCCCGGCACCAAGGCTTCTGACAACCGGCCGACCATCTGCACGTTTCATTCCTTGTGTGTCAGGATTCTCCGCCAGCACATCGAGAAACTGGGCTACAAGAAAAGTTTCGTCATCTACGACACTTCGGAGCAGCTCGCGGCGGTGAAAAAAATTCTTTCCGCCATTTCCGCGAAGGGCGAGAAGGCCGATCCCGGCGCGGTGCTGGCGATGTTGAGCAAGTTCAAGAACGGCGGTGAAAACGCCAAAGCTTTTGTGGATCCCAATCTCCGCGCGCTCGCGGTGCATATCGCCAAGCGTTACGAATCCGCGCTGCACGCCTGCAACGCCGTGGATTTCGATGATCTGATCCTGCTCACGCTGCGGGTCTTCCGCGAGCATCCCGCCGCGCTGGAAGCCTGCCGCGCGAAATACCAATACGTCATGGTGGACGAGTATCAGGACACCAACGCCGCGCAGTTCGAGCTGGTTCATGCGCTCACGCAGGAGCACCGGAATCTCTGCGTGGTCGGCGATGACGACCAGAGCATTTACGGCTGGCGCGGCGCAGAGGTGGCCAACCTGCTGAACCTGGAAAAGCATTTTCCAGAAATCAAAATCGTCAAGCTGGAGCAGAATTACCGCAGCACCACGACCATTCTCAACGCCGCCAACGCCATCATCAAACACAATGTCCGCCGGCGCGGCAAGTCGCTCTGGTCGCAGAAAGGCGCGGGTGCAAAAATCCAGTTGCAGACTTATCCGAACGACGAGGACGAGGCGCGCGAAGTCGTCGGCCAGATCGAGGTCAAGCGGATCGCGCACCGGATTCCGTGGCAGGACTGCGCGATTTTGTTCCGCACCAACCAGCAGTCGCGTCCGCTGGAAACGGAACTGCGCAAGGCCGGCGTGCGCTATCATTTGATCGGCGGGCAAAGCTTTTTTGACCGGCGCGAGATCAAGGATTTTCTCGCGTATCTGAAAATGTTTTTGAATCCGCACGACGACATCAGCCTGCTGCGCATTGCCAACGTGCCCGCGCGCGGCTTGAGCGACATGACGATGGAGCGGCTGCTCGGCGCGAGCCATGAGCGGAAATGCTCCGTCTTCACCGCCATGAAAAATCCGCTGGTGACAACAACGTTTCAGAAAAACACGCGCGAGTGCATCGAGGCGTTTGTGGAATTTGTCGAGCGGGTGCAAGGCCAGTTGCAAAAGCCGGAAGGCAACTTGATGCTCCAAACCTGGGCAAACAGTTTTTTGGACGAGACCGGCTACTTCGCCGAATTGAAGCGGCTGGACAAAGACCCGGAAGTCGCCGAAGGCCGCAGCCGCAGCCTGCGCGAATTGATGGCGACAATGGACGGCATCGGCAACCTGCCGGCGGAGCGGCTGGAGAATTTTCTGGAGAACATCACGCTCGACAGCGACCGCGAGGAGGAAAAGGAGAACACCCAGGACGCCGTGACGCTCATTACCATGCACTCGTGCAAGGGGCTGGAGTTCCCGCACGTCTTCATCGTCGGGTTGGAGGATGGATTGCTGCCGCACACGCGCTCGAAAGTGGAAGGCACGCTGGACGAGGAGCGGCGGCTGTTTTACGTGGCCGTGACGCGCGCGATGCAGACGCTGACCATCAGCCATTGCGGCGGACGCAAGAAATACGGCCAGTTGCTGCCATGCCAGCCGTCGCCGTTCCTCAAGGAGCTGCCGGAGGAACTCGTGGAACATTCGGATTCCAAATCCAAGCAGCCGGTCACGCAGGAATCGGGAAAAAATCTTTTCGCCGCCATGCGCGAGGCGATTTCGTGAAGGGCTTTTTGCTTTTCAAACCGACTTGTTCCCGCGCACACTCCGTGCATGGCAAAGAAATTAGCGGCTCAACCAGCCGCGCCGGCACGCCAAAAACCATCCGCGCTGGTGGACACGCGCGTCATTTACTGCGGCGACAATCTGGAACAGCTCCAGAAGCTGCCCGACGCCTGCGTGGATTTGATTTACATTGACCCGCCCTTCAACTCCAACCGCAACTATGGGGTCTTAGGGGCGAGACCAAGGAGAAGCACGCCTTTGAAGACCGCCACGAGAACACCAAGGCTTACATTGACTACCCGACCGGAACCGGCGCGGTCGTGAGGGGAAAAGAGCCGACCGGCAGCCGGGGACGGGAGCAAGAAAGCGCGCTGGTCACGGCGGAAGGAAATTGGTTGCCTCCCGACTTGACAACTGGTAGCAATTTGCTACCTTATCATATATGAGCCAACCAGTCAAAGTTTCCGACGCGCTCCTGCTGGACGCCCGGGTCGCGGGCGAGATCGTAGAAAGATCCATTGCCGGGCAAATCGAGTTTTGGGCCAAAATCGGGCGCGCGCTAGAACCGCTGTTGCGCGGGGATCATGTGTTGGCCTTGTGCCGGTCTGGCAACGTCAAGCCGCTCTCCGCCTGCATTGAGTCGGTGGATTCTCCAGCCGGTCGTCAGCGGGTGTTTGAACATCTGAAGACCAGACCGTATCCACATTACGAAGCCGCCGCCGGGTCGCCGGGTTTGCTGGTGCGAATCGAAGCCGATGGCAAGCGCACCATGGGGCGGTTTATCAACCGGCAGTTTCAACCAGCCAGGCTATCCGCGAAGAAAAGAAACAAGCCGGCTTTGGCAGGTGACTCAAGGTGAAAAAGTCCCAGCCGAAACCATCGCTGTCGTGGAACCCTCCAGGTTTGGACCAGCGACCGGTCATCGTCGCCGTGGCCGGACCGAATGGAGCGGGAAAAACCACGTTTTACGAAGCGCACCTAAAAGCCAGCGGCTTGCGTTTTTTGAATGCGGATGTTTTGGCCGGGGAACTGGGGATTGACGCTTATCAGGCGGCTGAAGTCGCCGCCAAATTGCGGCAGGAATTTGTGAGCCAAAGGGAAAGTTTTGTTTTCGAGACGGTGTTTTCCGATCCCGTGGGTGACAAGCTGGCTTTTTTGAAACAGGTTGCCCAGCAGGGCTGCGCCGTGGTGTTGTGCTTCATCGGCATAGCTGATGCCAACCGTTCCGAAGAGCGCGTTGCCATACGCGTCAGTCAAGGCGGACATGATGTGCCAACCGACAAACTGACTGCGCGGTTTCCGCGCACCATGACCAACCTCAAACAGGCGATCCAAGAACTTCCCTGCGTTTTCATCTTTGACAACGACGACTTGCAAACGCCCTACCATTTAGCGGCCATTTTTCAAAACGGTCGGCAAACATTTTTGGCAAAATCAATTCCCGGCTGGCTTGAGCCTGCACTTTGAAAAACAAATGGTGCCAATCTCTCCTGCCCCCTACCACGACATATTTCGTGGCGTGAAATTGTCCAGAAGCGCGGCCAGCAGGTGAGTGAACACGACATCAATAACGCTGGAAAGATGACCCCCGTCTAATACATTGCGGGATAGGATCACCACACTGGATATAGCGGTTGAACTTTCTGACTGCCTGCCTATACTGGTTTCATCATGAGTAGTCTATTATCACTTACCTCGGCTCAACTGAAACGCGCGGCTGATATCAAAGACAGGATCAGCGCATTGGAAAAAGAATTCGCTTCCATCCTGGGGTCTCCCGCAACGGTTTCAACTCCCTCCCCGGTTCCAAAAAAGAAGTCGAAGATGAGTGCGGCGGCACGGGCCAAAATCGCCGCTGCTCAAAAGGCGCGTTGGGCGAAGGTCAAAACGCCGGCGACCAAGCCAGCGGCAAAGTCTGTGGTCAAAAAGAAGTCCACGATCAGCGCGGCAGGCCGGGCGAAAATCGCAGCGACAGCCAAAGCCCGGTGGGCCAAAGCGAAGGCCGCCGACAAAACAAAACTCGGATGATCGCTATTTTTAACGCCTCTTTAGTGATGCTTTGCTTGACATATGTCAATTTAAGACTCATATATGAGGCGTTATGAAGATAGTCAAACAAGCCACTGACGCGGCTGTCCTGACGGAGATCGGCCGGCGGCTCGCCCGGGTGCGGCTGGAAAAGAACCTCACCCAAGTCCAGCTCGCGGAACAGGCCGGGGTTTCCAAAAGCACGGTGCAACGTCTGGAATCCGGCGACGTGTCGCCCCAGTTATCCGGTTTCATCCGCGTATGCCGGGTGTTGGACTTGATTGAGCGCCTTGACCTGCTCGTGCCCGAGCCGGTGCCCAGTCCCGTCGAACAACTGAAACTGGGCGGCAAACGCCGCAAACGCGCCTCGAAAGCCAAAGCCTCGAAACCATCTCCGAAAAAATGGCAATGGGGGGATGAAGCATGAGTCTGGCGGAAGTAAAACTTTGGGGCCGGACCATCGGAGCCGTCTCCTTGGAAGATGACGGACGCTTCGCCGCCTTCCAGTATGATCCTGCCTTTGCCCGGAGCGGCATTGAGGTGTCGCCCATCACCATGCCGCTGAGCGAACACATCTATATCTTCCCCGATTTGCCGACCGTCACTTTTCACGGTCTTCCCGGCCTGCTTGCCGATTCGCTGCCGGACAAGTTCGGCAACGCGCTGATTGATACCTGGCTGTCCACCCAGGGCCGCACGCCCGAAAGTTTCAATGCGGTGGAACGACTGTGCTACACCGGCCAGCGCGGCATGGGCGCTCTGGAATTCGCCCCCGTCATCGGCCCGAAACCGCAACCGGCGAAACACATTGAAATTGATGCGCTGGTGAAACTCGCTTCCGAAGTATTGAGCCAGCGCAAAAATTTGAAAACGACTTTTGCCAGCGAGCGCCGAAAAAATGCGCTGAATGATATTTTGCGCGTGGGCACTTCCGCTGGCGGTGCCCGCGCCAAGGCAGTGATTGCCTGGAACCGGGAGACCAATGAAGTGCGCTCCGGCCAGGTCGCCGCCGGTGCGGGCTTTGATTATTGGCTGCTGAAATTTGATGGCGTTACCGGCAACAAGGACAAGGAACTGGAAGACCCCAAGGGTTATGGCGCGATTGAATACGCCTATTATCTGATGGCGAAGGCGGCAGGAATCAACATGAGTGAATGCCGGCTACTGGAGGAAAACGGGCGGCGACATTTCATGACCCGGCGTTTTGACCGGCTGGCAGGCGGCGAGAAGCTGCACATGCAATCGCTGTGCGCGCTCGCCCACTTTGACTTCAACCAGGCGGGTGCGTATGCCTACGAACAGGCGTTGCTCATCATCCGCCAGTTTAATTTGCCGATGGCCGACGTGGAGGAACAGTTCCGCCGGATGACGTTCAACCTCATCGCCCGCAACCAAGACGACCACGTCAAAAACATCGCCTTCCTGATGGACAAGACCGGTTGCTGGTCGCTCGCGCCCGCCTTCGACGTGACTTACAGCTATAATCCAACCGGCAGTTGGACTGACCGCCATCAGATGACGATGAACGGGAAACGCGACGGATTCACGCTGGCCGACTTTCGCGCCTTTGCCAAGATCGCCCTGATGAAACGCGGTCGCGCCGAAACCATCGTAGAAGAAGTCCGCGTCGCCGTAAAACGATGGTCGGAATTTGCCGAGCAGGCGGACGTGATGAAAGACTGGCGCAATCAAATCCAGCACAATCTTCGGTTGGATTTACCGGGCAAATAAAAACCGAATCTCGGATTCAACGAATATTATTTGATTGTCTCGTCAGACTCATCCGTTACGAATAAAAAATCTTGGTTTAAACCGCCATTGGCAGTGAAGTGTTGGGACTCCGACAAAACATTTGTGTTTTTGACTGCCAGCAAAACTGCCAGCAGCGGAGTTTTAAAGGAGTAGTGCCAGAGTAATACCGGAGTTTCAAGTGGTTAATTCCAAGTCTTGACTGAAGCGAGAAAACCTGCAAATGTGTCAATGTTAGGAGCGTATTTTCTGTAAATTGCGTTCTAGCTAGGGTTTGGAATAAGAAGGTTCAGCAAGTCAATGTTTGCTGTGCCTGCCCGGTTCCGACCCTCGCCTCCAATCAAAACCCTTGTAAATAAAGGGTTTTCTAGTGGTTTTGGGCCGGAGTTTCACCGGAATCTTCACCTGTTTGGCTCCCCCGTGGTCCGCGCCAATTGCGGCACCAGATGGTTGGGAATCAGATGGCAAAGTTGCCGCAGAAGCGAAAACTTACTGGCGGTCGGCTTGTGTCGGGTTTGTTCATTCATGCCCCACCTTGTGGCAGGACCCAGACCCGCAAGCCAACCCTTTTTTATCCCTCAATCCTCAAACGGTGTGCTGCTCGACCGACGCGGGCGCCACATGGGCCAATCTCACCACCGGCAGCGGTCCGCACGAAGTGGCGTGGACTCGCGTGCATCCGGTGACGCGCGAGGCGTGGCTCAACGGTCAATGTTACGGCAACTGGAAAATTGCTCCCCAGACAAACGCTCTGATGGCACTGCTGGCAATCCGCCAAACCTTGGCCGTTGATGAGCGCGACACTCGGAATTAGCCATGACTACTCCGCAAACGGGCCGAAAAAGCGCAGTCACTTCACAGCACAACGGCCTCAATTCGTGCTTGTCGCGACGCGAAGATCGCCAACAACAAATGTCTTGGGGTTCCTGAAAACGAACAGGGTGTTTCGATTGACCGCGAAGTGGCTACCCGACTCGGAGATGCTGCGCGATTTCCCGAAAGTGGCTGAACAAACACCGATTTTTTCAGATTCAGTGGATGCAAGACGATTTTCATTTCAATCTCCTGCACCTCAATTCCAGCGTGACGCAAAAGTGCAATGGATTGACGCGAAAGTCCAGTGACATGGAATTCAGGCATGTTAAATTGCACAGATAACCCCAGCGCAAAGCTCCTCATTTTTTATAATCCGATGATGCGCGCAAAGAATCCATGAAACATTTCAAAGCCATGCAACAGCTTCTGATCTTGGCGGTGGCCGCACTCAGCAGTGTATGCCGGGGGAGTGATTGGAAAATCCCTGAGAACGCTCCGTTGCTGACGCGTTGGGCCAGGGACGTATCGCCCACCAACGCACTGCCGGAATATCCGCGACCGCAGATGGTGCGGGATCGCTGGCTGAATTTGAACGGGCTGTGGGAATATGGAATTGCTGACAAGGATGCGACGAACGCACCCGATGCTTTCACGGGCAAAATTCTCGTGCCGTATCCGATTGAATCCGCCTTGTCCGGCGTGATGAAAACATTTTTGCCGGAACAGCAGCTTTGGTATCGGCGCACCTTTCAAATTCCAAGCGATTGGCGGGGCGAGCGCGTGCTGCTGCATTTCGACGCGGTTGATTTTGACGCGACCATCTGGGTCAACGGCCAGAAACTAGGTGAACATCAGGGCGGTTACGACCGGTTTTCGTTTGACGTCACCGATGCGCTCAACGTGGGCGCGGACCAGGAAGTCGTGGTGGCGGTGCTCGATCCATCGGACGATGGTGAGCAGGCGCACGGCAAGCAAGTGTTGCATCCCGCCGGTTGCGCTTACACGGCGACCTCCGGCATCTGGCAAACCGTCTGGCTGGAGCCGGTGCCACCAGCGGGCATCGCGGATTTCAAACTAACACCGGACGTGGACGCAGCGGCTTTGCGGCTGACGGTGCGCAGTCAAGCGGCGGATGCCAAAGCGAAAATCGAAGCCGTCGCGCTGGTGGCAGGCAAAGTAATCGCGAGCGTCAGCGGCAGGCTGGGACAGGAACTAATTCTGCCGATCAAAAGCGCCCGGCTGTGGTCGCCCGATGATCCGTTCCTTTATGATTTGAAAATCAAATTGACGCACAACGGCAAAACCATTGATGAAGTCCGCAGTTATTTTGGGATGCGCAAAGTTTCCATCGGCATAGATGAAAAAGGGATTCCGCGTATTCTGTTGAATAGAAAATTTGTGTTTGAACGCGGGCCTTTGGACCAGGGTTTTTGGCCGGATGGCATTTACACGGCACCGACCGATGCCGCGCTGAGGCACGATCTGGAATACTGCAAGGAAATCGGGTTCAATCTCGTTCGGAAGCATGTGAAAATTGAACCGGACCGCTGGTATTACTGGGCGGACAAGCTAGGCTTGCTGGTCTGGCAGGACATGCCGGCGGGCGATCATCGGACGGTCGCGGCGCGCCATCAATGGGAACTGGAAATGCAGCGGCACCTTCAAAACCATTTCAATTCGCCGAGCATTATTTTGTGGGTGCTGTTCAATGAAGGCTGGGGTGAATACGATTCGGCCCGGCTCGTTGGTCAAATGCGTGCCGCCGATCCCACGCGGTTGATCAGCGACGCCAGCGGCTGGTATGATGAAAAATGGGGCGACATTGTGGACAAGCATTTTTACCCCGGACCGGGCGTGCCACGGTTGGAAGAACAACGCGCTTCTGTGACCGGCGAATTTGGCGGACTCGGTTACATCACTCCGTGTCACATGTGGGTTGCCAACGCTTGGGGTTATCAATCCTTCACCAACACCGGACAACTCACGGAAGAATATCTGCGGCTGTGGCAACGCACCTATGAATTGGTGGCGGAACGCGGCTTGTCGGCGGTGGTTTATACGCAAATATCCGATGTCGAGCAGGAGGCGAACGGCTTGCAGACCTACGACCGCCTGGAAAAAATGGATCGCGAAAAAATTCGGGCGGCCAACAGCGGTCAGTTGCCATCATTGAACTATCGTGAAATAGTGCCGACCTCCCACATTGCGCCGCAAACCTGGCATTACACCGACGTCAAACCTGCGAACGATTGGAACACGTTGGATTTCGCCGACAGCAGCTGGCGCGAAGGCGCGGGCGGATTTGGTTCGCGCTACGGCATGGACGGCGAGGCGCGCACCCATTGGGAAGGCAGTGATTTGTGGTTGCGGCGTGAGTTCACCGTTGGGCCGGAAGGATTGCACTGGCCGTTGCTGGAAGTTGATTACGGTGCCGATTCGAATATCTACATCAACGGTGTTCTGGCCTGCGAGCCGGAAGGCTTTGTCAATTGCTATGGCCGATATGAACTGAATCCCGCCGCGCGTGCTGCGATCAAGCCCGGACGGAACGTTCTGGCGGTTCATCTGATTGAGCGGCACAAGGGCGGTGAACATTTTGTGGACGTGGGATTGCTGGATGAAACCGAACCGGACATAGTATCAGATCCTAAATTATGAATGAATATACCAATGCAATACAGATGCCCATCAAACGCATATTTGAGTGGCATTTCGTATTCCGTTTTTTTTCATTTTTAGTTTGGCTGTGGGTGGATGTGCAAATCGGATTTCAAGCCCACGCGCAAGACGTAACAAATGGATTGGCGAGCCGGTGGGTGGCCGATGATTATGTCAGCGGAGGCAATTGGGTTGACCGGATTAAGGGGGTCGTGGCTGCCACGGATGGTGCGCCAACACCGGCGGCTGTTGCGGCAGTTTTTGGGGTTCATAATGGTGTGATGAGAAATACGGGCACCACGGGAGCCGGTGGCTTTCTCATCCCGGCCGGGAATCCGCCAACAGGTTTTACCAGTTATACTATAGCAGTGGTTTTTCAGGCGACAACCGCTGGCCCAAGCGGCAGTAGTTATTACAGTGACCAAATTATGTTTGGCTATGACATTGCTGGTGCCGGCCAGCCGGATTGGGGTGTTTCCTGGGGTGGCAGCAGTTCGCTCGTCGGGCAAGGAGTGGTTGCCGGCATTGGCCGGTCAGGCGGCGATTCCGGGCTTCAGACGGGCAGCAACCCACTGGCGCTCAACACCACGCACGCCGCAGTTTTTCAAATCAACGGCAGCAGCCGCACCGAAACCCTCTTTGTGGACGGGGTTCAAGTGGGTCAAAACACCGGACTAACAATTTTGGCTCCCACGAACAGCAATGGAAACGGGAAGATTCCGTTGTTGAGCAGTCTGAACAGCACCATCGCCACGGCCTTCACCGGTCCGTTGGCCGAGGTGCGCGTCTATACCAACGCCATCGTCAGCGGCACGGCGTTGAGCAGTTATCTGCAGAATTATTACTTCAAAAATCCGACGATCAATTTGTCGGTCGTCGGCTCCACCGCTGCGCCGGTGGGTGGCACGGTTGACTTGCAAGTGACCATTCCCGTCTCGGCCAGTCAAACCGGGCCGTTCACCGTCATCTTGACCTCAAGCAACACGACGGTGGTGGCCAGCACGAATTTCGTCGTGGCCACCGGCGTCACCAGCACCAACATTTTAGTGCCGGTTCAGGGCGTGGGGACTGCCGCCATCACGGCGTCGGGCACGGGCGTGCTGGCATCATTGCCCGTTACCATCACCGGCTATCCCGCCGGGACACCATATCCAATTGCCTGGTGCAAGGCCGATGCGATCACCGCGACGACCAACGGCGGAATATTGACTAGCTGGACCGATTCCAGCGGCAACGGCTATAATGCCACTCAAGGCACGCCCGGCCAGGCACCCGCCTATGTGACCAACGCCATGCATGGTTTGCCGGTGGTGCGCTTTACTTCCGCCAGCAGCACCTGTTTGGCCTTTACGCGTCCGGTGCAGGACAATTTCAGCATCATCTGTGTTTTTCAGAGCACGCAGGGACTAAACTCTGGAAATTTATTCTACCAGGGTGCAGGGCTGGTGAACGGTGAAGTCGGCGGGGTGGTTGATGATTTTGGCACCTGCCTGTTTGCCAATGGTTCGATTGCCGCAGGCACGGGCAATCCGGACGTGGCGGTGGATTCCGCCGCCGGTTACAATGACGGCAACCCGCATATTTTTACTTTCACGCGCACGCGCAGCACCGGCCTGGTTTCACTTTATGTGGACGGCACGCTCGCTGGCACGACGACCGGCGGCACGCAATCGTTGACCTCGCCGTCGGTGTTAGTGATGGGCGCGCAGCAGACGATTAACTACTTTTTGTCGGGCGACATCGCGGAAGTGCAAGTCTATAACACGGCGTTGTCCGGCACCAACCAGCAGGCGGCGGAAAGTTCGCTGTTTGCAAAATACAGCCTGCCCCCACCGTCACCCACCGGCTTGTATCTGCAATTGCAAAACGGCCAGATTGTTTTGAACTGGCAGGCGTCGTCGGGCGCCACGGGGTATTATATTAAGCGTTCCACGTCGCAAAACGGCACTTACACCATCATTGCGACCAACCTGACGACCACCTTCACCGACACGATGGCGTCGCCTACCAACACCTATTATTATGTGGTAGCAGCCTTCAGCGCCAACGGCCAAAGTGCGAATTCCGTGGCCGTCGGCACTGACACCATTTCAAGCCGGCACGAACCACTCGGCCCTTCCAGCCGCACGACACCGATTGCGATTTCTGAAATCATGTGGAAACCGGCGTCGCGCACCGACGGCAAAAATCTGGAGTTTCTGGAAGTCTACAATTCGAATCCGTGGTTTCAGGACATCAGCGGTTACACGCTCACCTGTGCCGACATGAATTACACGTTCCGGCCTAACACGACCATTGCTTCCAACAGTTTCATTGTCATTGCGGCGGCGCCGGCGGACTTACAAAGTGTCTATGGCATCACCAATGTCATGGGGCCATACACCGGCAGCCTGAAAAAATCCGAGACGCTGCAATTGCTGGATGAGCAAACCAATGTATTGCTCACGGTGCCGTATTCCGACACCTATCCCTGGCCGGTGGCAACTGATGGCACCGGGCACTCGCTGATCCTGTCAAATCCAAGTTATGGCGAAGGTGACCCGCGCGCGTGGGACATCAGCACCTTTGCCGGCGGTTCGCCCGGGTCGGCGGATGTTTATCCGGCCAGTCTTTATGGCAACGTGGTGATCAATGAGATTCTGCCGCACTCGGAAAATCCCGCCGTGCCGCAGTTCATTGAACTCTACAGTCACGGCAACACTAGCAACAACATATCAGGCTGCATTCTGACTGATGATCCCACCACCAATAAATTTGTCATTCCGGCGGGCACCATTGTCGGGCCGGCCGGTTTCGTTGCGTTCACGCAAGCGCAATTCGGCTTCACGCTCAACGGCGCGGGCGAAACGCTTTATTTGATCAGTGCCGACGGCAGCCGGATTTTGGACGCGGTGCAGTTTGGCGCGCAGGCGGACGGCGTTTCCTATGGCCGCTGGCCGGATGGCGTAAATGATTTTTACACTTTCACCAGCCGCACGCCTGGCACCAACAACAGCGCGATTCTGATTGGCGACATCGTGATCAACGAATTGATGTATGACCCGATCAGCGGCAACGACGACGACCAATACATTGAACTTTACAACAAAGGCACCAACACCATTAATCTGGCCGGCTGGCAGTTCACATCTGGTGTTACATTCACCTTTCCCAGCGTGACCATTACGCCGAATGGCTATCTGGTAGTTTCGCGGAACACGACCAATTTGTTTGCCAAGTATCCGAACTTGAACAGTGGGAACACGGTGGGTAATTACAGCGGCAAGTTGTCACACAAAGGCGAATTGGTAATCTTATCCATGCCGCAGACGCTTTACACCAACACAGCGATTTTAGTGGAGGAGGATCAGGTGGCTTACGGCACCGGCGGGCGCTGGGGTGTATGGGCCGGCAGCGGCGGCAGCAGTCTGGAGTTGAAAGACCCGCGCTCGAATCATCGGCTAGCTTCCAACTGGGCGGACAGCGACGAGTCCCAAAAATCCTCGTGGACCAACATCCAATTCACCGGCACGCTCGACAACGGTTTCAATTTTGATCCCTCCATTGATTACGCAGAAATCGGGATTCTGGACACCGGCGAATGCCTGGTGGATAACGTCGTGGTGAAGGATACCAACGGGGTCAATTACGTCTCCAATTCCACCTTTGAAAGCGGCACCAACGGCTGGGCATTTCAAGGCGACCACATCCGTTCGAGTTTGGAAAATTCCGGCTATCAGAGCAGCTATTCGCTGCATCTTCGCGCCAGTGACCATTATTACAATGGCGACGATTCCTGCGAGGTGGTTCTGAACACGAACACCTTTGCGGCCGGACAAACGGCGACAATGGGTTTCGAGGCGCGCTGGATCCATGGCTGGCCGGAAGTCGTTCTGCGGTTGAGCGGTGGCTGGCTGGAAGACACCGGTCCGCTGCCGGTGCCGACGAATCTCGGCACGCCCGGAATGCCAAATAGCCAATATGTCACCAATGCCGGCCCGGCAATTTACAATGTGACCCACAGTCCGGCAGTGCCGGCGGCGAACCAGTCGGTGATCGTGACCGTGCAGGTGCATGATCCCAATGGCGTGACCAACCTCACGCTCAATTACCGGATTGATCCGTCCACGACTTATACCTCCGTGCCGCTGATGGACAATGGCACGGGCGGCGATGTGGTGGCTGGGGACGGCATTTTCAGCGCGACCATTCCGGGTCAGGCCGCCAACTCGCTCGCTGCCTATTACATTTCGGCTGCCGACAATCTGGGCGCGAGCAGCCGCTTTCCGGCGTTGCTGACGGACAACACCCCGATGCGCGAATGCCTGGTGATGTTTGGCGACGGCAATCCTGGCGGCGCCTTCGGCGTCTATCATTTGTGGCTAACACAGTCGAATGTGACCCGCTGGGCCAACCTCGGCAATGAGAGCAACGAAGGCATTGATGCCACCATGGTCGAGGCCAATCGGGTGATCTATAACATGCAAGGCCACTATGCCGGCAGTCCGGTCCATCAGTATTACGACACGCCCAACGGCACACTGTGCAGTTACAAGTGGATATTTAATAACGACGACAAGTTTCTGGGCGCGACGGATTTCAATAAAATCCATAACCCAGGCAATACCGGCGATGACCCGACCTATCAACGGGAACAACTGGCGAACACATTTTTGCGCTCGTTGCATGTGCCGTGGCTGAACCGCCGGGACGTGGTGGTATATGTAAACGGCAACCGGCGCGGGCCGGTGATGGAAGATGCACAAACACCCGGTTCCGACTATGTGAAGGAATATTTTCCAAACGATTCCGACGGGTATCTCTACAAAATCGCACGCTGGTATGAATTCGGGCCTTTTAATACCGGTTACGTGACACCCAACAACCTAGCCAGCGAGGCCATGATCACACCTTATACGACGACGGGTGGTGCCAAGAAAGTCGCGCGCTACCGCTGGACGTTTGAGAACCGCCGCACTCCGGATTCCGAGAACAATTATACCAACGTGTTTTCGCTGGTTGACGCCGCTAGTTCGCAGGGCACGCCCAAGTATGTGCAGAACATGGCGAACATGGCGAACATGGAAAATTGGATGCGCGTTTTCGCGGCGAACCATGCGGCGGGCAATTGGGATTCATTCGGTTGCAGCAGCGGCCAGAATCTTTATCCCTACATCGGCACGCTCGGCACGAAATGGACGCTGTTGATGTTCGATTTCAACATCGGTCTGGGGATTGACGGCAGTTATCCGCCCGGTCAGGACTTGTTTGAGAATTCGGCGGGTGATGCGAACATTGCCGGCATCTACAACAATCCTACCTTCCTTCGCATGATGTGGCGCGCTTATGGCGAGTTGGTCACGAATGGGCCGTTTAACCTTTCGATCAGCACTCCCCTGATAAACGCCAAATACGCCGCCATGACTGCCAACGGAATGACGGTGGAAGATCCCAATCTGAATCTCATTCCGTGGTTGACGCAGGCAGCGCCACTGGTCGCCGCGCAGGTCAACGCCGCTAACGCGACGGGTTTTTCGATGAACGCCAGCGTGGTGGTGAGCAATAATCTGGCCTACCTGACCGGTCAGGCACCGTTCAACGTCAACACGATTTGGATCAATGGCGCGGCTTATCCGCTGACTTGGATCACCGTGACCAACTGGGCCATAACGGTGCCGTTGCAAACGGGCACGAACCAGTTCAGCCTGGTAGGCGTGGACCGGAACAACCAGATCATCGCCGGTGACAGCAACAGCGTCAGCGTTGTTTATTCCGCCACCCATGCTTCGCCGGTCGGCCAGATCGTCATCAACGAAATCATGTATAATCCAGCCGTGGCCAGCGCGCAGTTTGTCGAACTATATAATAACTCGACAAACACGAGTTATGATTTGTCGGGCTGGCAGTTGCAGGGTCTTAGTTACACGTTTCCAAATGGCGCCATCATTGCGCCGACCAATTATTTAGTTTTGGCGGCGAATGGGACCGCGTTTGCGGGCGTTTATGGCGCGACCAATCCGGTGTTTGATATCTTCGGCGGAACCTTGTCCGCGAATGGCGAAACCCTCACGCTGAATATATCCAGCAATGTAACGGTTGCCAAAGTGAAATACGAAAATCAACTACCTTGGCCAACCAATGCCAACGGCACTGGCGCATCCTTGCAACTGATTGACACGCACCAGGACAACTGGCGTGTCGGCAACTGGTCGGTTTTATTGTTTTCCGCCACACCGGATGCGCTCAACAGTGTCGCCGCCGCTTTGCCCCCTTTCCCGTCGCTGTGGATCAACGAACTGCAAGCCGATAACTTGAACGGCATTACCAACCGCGCAGGCCAGCACACCGGTTGGCTTGAACTTTATAACCCCAGCACGAATGTCATTTCCCTGAGAGGCCTTTATCTCGCCAATAACTATACCAATCTGCTGCAATGGTCGTTTCCAACCAATGCGAGCATTAATGCCGGCCAGTTCAAAGTCGTTTTTGCCGATGCGCAGACCAACCTTTCCACGACTAATGAACTGCACGCCAGCTTTGTCCTGCCTAGCGGCACCGGCTCGTTGGCTTTGGCCCGGCTCGCTACCAATGGCCAACAGCAAGTGCTCGACTACGTGGATTACGAGAACATCGGCGTCAACGACTCCTACGGTTCGTTCCCCGACGGCCAAAGCTTCCTTCGCCAGGAATTTTTCCAGGCCACGCCCGGCGCACCCAACAATGGCATCGCCACGCCCCCGGCTTCCTTCGTTGACTATAATTTACCCGGTTCAGTTTATACCCAAAATTTTGACGCGCTACCAGATCCTGGAGCCACTTCGGTGAACGCCAACGATCCAGTCACTATAAACGGCGTCACTTATTCGCTGGCGAATCCCTATGATTTCACTTTTCCTGCCGTCAGCAGCGGCAGTAGCGGCGGATTGGGCATCTCCGCCCTAGCCGGCTGGTATGGCTCCAGCGTAGGCACGGCTCAATTCGGCGCGACCGATGGCGACCAGACCACCGGTGGTGACATCAGTTTTGGTCTGCCCAGCAGTTCCAACCGCGCGCTCGGCCTGCTGGCCACCAGTTCCACGAAAGGCACCGCGTTCGGCGTGCGGTTCATCAACGGCGCAACCATCACCTTGAACCGGATGAACCTGCAGTTCACCGGCGAAGTCTGGCGGCAATCCAATCTGCCAAAAACTTTGCAGTTTTTTTATTTTGTGGATTTGACCGGCACCAATGGTTTTACCACCAACACGACGGCTTTCATTCCCGCTTTGAATGTAAGCTTTCCAACCAACGCGGCAGACTCGGGCGGCGTGGCGGTGGACGGCACGGCGACGCTGAACCAAACTAATTTGAGCGTGTTGAACCAAGCCATCACCAACTGGCCGCCAGGCGCGGCATTGTGGCTGGTGTGGCAGATGAGCGACTCGACCGGCAAGGCGCAGGGGCTGGGGATAGATAATTTAAGTTTTTCCGCCAGCGTGCCGTTGCCAGTGCCGCTGAATGTTCAAGCTTCGAGCACGAACTTATTCCTGAACTGGCCGGGTGTGGCCGGGCAAATCTACCAACTGGAATCTAAAACCAATCTGACCGACACGACTTGGACGCCCATTGGCGATACGGTGACTGGAAATGGCGCGACCCTGACGCTCACCAACAGCGTGGGCGCTGCCGTTCAGAGCTTCTTCCGCCTCCGGCTGGTCAATTGACTTGCTTTCGGGCTGTGGAAGTTTTGCTGTTCCGACGTTTGCGTCAATGCCCTGCGGCTGTCCAGTCGCTGGCTTGACGCAAAAGTGCAATTCTTTTCCGCAAAACGTCAATGACCTGAGATTGCTTCGGCATTATTATTGTTAAATCCTTATGTGCAAATCACCCGTTTCAATGGTGACCGGTTTTTTAAGCGCGATCATCCTGTGTCCTGGCCTGCTTTCCTTTTGGAACAGTTGCCCGGCTGAAAATACCAACCAGCCGCTCGCGGCCACGCCGCCGATTGGCTGGAACAGTTGGAACACGTTTGGCGAGCAGATCAACGAGGAGGTCGTTCGCGGAGTGGCGGACAAAATCGTTGCGTTGGGATTGAAAGACCTCGGCTACCAATACATCGTCATTGATGATCACTGGGAAGGTGGCCGCGATGGCCAAGGACATATTTTGGCGAATCCGAAGAAGTTCCCACATGGCATCAAGATGCTGGCGGATTATATTCATGGCCAAGGACTGAAACTCGGCATTTATTCGGATGCCGGCGACCAGACTTGTGGTGGCGAGGTGGGCAGCTATGGGCATGAAGCAGACGATGCCGCTACATTCGCCAGTTGGGGCGTGGATTATTTGAAATATGATTACTGCAACGCACCGGATGATTTTCAGGAGGCTATCCGCCGATATACGACAATGGGCAGTGCCCTCAAGGCCACGGGCCGTCCGATTGTTTTTAGCATTTGCGAGTGGGGGCCGCGCTCACCCTGGCTTTGGGGGCGTCAGGCCGGCGGAGAGTTGTGGCGCATTTCTTTTGATGTGGGCGACATCTGGGATACGCCACATGATGCTTACAGCTGCATCGGAATCTTGGCCGCGATTGATGCCAGCGCCAATCACGAGGACAAAGCTGGTCCCGGCGGCTGGAATGATCCAGACATGCTGGTGGTCGGGCTTGGAAACAAAGGCAATGTCAAGGGCGGCGGTTGCACCAGCACCGAGTATCAGACCCAGATGAGCATGTGGTGTCTGCTGGCGGCACCGCTGATGATTGGCTGCGACATTCGCACCATGGACGCGGATACCCAGCGTATTCTGACCAACCCGGAAGTGATTGCCGTGGATCAAGACAAACTCGGGAAACAAGGCAATCGCGTGGCCCGCACCGGCTCGACCGATGTCTGGCGCAAGCCGCTGGCCGAAGGGAGACTCGCGGTAGCCTTGCTCAATCGCGGAGACGCAAATGCGGAGATAGCCGCTGACTGGAAGGCTCTGGGCTTGGAGCCGGGAGCGAACTATGAGGTTCGCGATTTATGGTCACATAAGAATCTGGGCACCTACACCAACAGCTTTACCGCCAAAGTCGGCTCTCACGAAACCTTGTTGTTACGATTGGTTCCGGCATCGGGAACCACCGTTGCCAGTAAAACGGCAAATGGCGATGGCAAAGTTGGCGGTTCCGCGCGAGTTATTCCGTGACATTATTACTTATGCAAGCCATTCATCTCGCTGGGATTGATTATTTGATTTTGATTGCCTACGTCGCCTTTGTCATCGGCATCGGCTGGATGCTGGTGGATTTGCTTGCGACGAAGTCGCAGAAAACGGACGAGGTGGTGCAATTCGACCACGCCATTTTGCTGGGCACTAACATCAACCTCGTCTGGGGCATCATCCTGCCGGTGTTCGGCGTGCTGATGCTGCTTGGCACCATCGGCGGCAAAAAGAATCCGCCGGCAAAGTAAATCATGAACCTGCAAGAACTTGCCGCCCACGTCGTCGCTGAATTCCAAAAACATTACGGCCACGTGCCGCGCTGGATTGTCGCTGCGCCCGGCCGCGTCAACGTCATCGGTGAACACGCCGATGACAATGACGGCTTTGTCCTGCCGATGGCCATTGACCGGCGGCGGCTTCGGCTGCTGCTGCGTCGCGCTGGTGAAAGCGGAGGCCGCGGACGGCATCAGCAAAACCATCGCCGCCGAATACAAAAAAAGACCGGCATTGACGCGACTATTTTCAGTTCCCGTCCCGCAGGCGGCGCCACTATCATCAAAGGGGGGACTTCACCTGAAATGACGGATTCCCGACAGTCAACGAGCTGCAAACTAAACCTAAACAAACAAGCAATGTTTACCTGTCAAAATATGAAACCCAAACCGATTCGTCTTGCCCGATGTCTTAACGTCTTGCCCGCTTTGGTATGGCTGCTGGCATTCGCAGCGGAAATAATCTCCGCGCAACCCGCCAATCAACTGCCATTCACTTATCAGAATCCGGCCGACTTTTCCTATCCATATTTTGATGGGACCAGGGAACGGACTATCACCGAACTGCGCGATCCGGCGATCATCCGCGAAGGCGACACTTATTATCTGGTCTTCACGCATTTCCCATTCACGCATCACACCAGCCGCGATCCGAACAAAGTGGATTACAATTCCTCGCCCGGTATCCGGCTGTATTCCTCAAAGGATTTGCAGCATTGGAAGTTTGAGAACTGGCTGGTCAAATCCAGCGAACTGCCGGAAAACTGCCCATACAAACACCGCTTCTGGGCGCCGGAAATTCACAAGTTCGGAAATAAATTCTATGTCATCTTCTACGCCGACAATTGGATCAAGGACGAATACAACGCTGCCGGCAAAATGGGCTATGTCGCCTTCATTGGCGTGGCCGACAAAGTCACTGGCCCTTACGAACACGTCGCCTGGCTCAAAGGTTCAGGTTGCGACACGACTATTTTTCAGGATGAAGACGGCAAGACTTACGCCATCATGCCGTTCGGCGACGATTTCATTCATGAGATGGACTTGAGCAGCATCGAACATACAAACGTCATTAACCTTGTTGGTGAACGGAAAAAGATTCTCGCGTGCGACAACAGTGACGTGGGTAAAAAGACCAGCCCGGATTACCTGGAAGGGCCGTGGCTGATGAAGCACAACGGCAAATATGTGTTGTTCACGGCGGCGCCGTATAGCGAGCACAAATCCAAGGGTCCAACTGCAGCGCCGCCGGATTTGAGACCCGGTTATTGGGTAGAAGCGGCCGTGGCGGACAACATCTGGGGGCCGTATAGGAAAACTCCGCAGGTGTTTCTGGGCGGGCACATCAATATTTTCACCGGACCGGATGGCAAGGATTGGTATTCCTATCGTGGCGAATCTGGCGGCAAATCACAAGGTCGTCTGTGTGTGGATCCGGTGCAATTTAATCCCGATGGTTCGGTCAGGCCTTCCGAGCCGTCCACTGAGCCGGTCATCATAAAGTAAAAATGCAAACTCCCACCGGCCTGCGCTTTCACCTTGAAGGAGCACTGATATGAGTAACGACATTTTCAACCGGCTTCCGCGCCGTGACTTTCTTCGCAACGTCGCGGCAGGTGCCATTGGCTTTAAGCCTTTGGCTTCAGGCTTGTCTGGCCTGATGGCAACGGAATCGTCCTTATTGGCCGCCACCGTCATTTCGGCCAGACCTGAAACCGGACGGCGAAATTCTGGCGATCTGGGCGACGGAACATATAAGAATCCGGTCATCATGGCGGGCGACATCGCCGATCTCAGCATCGTTCGGGAGGGGCGGGATTATTATCTGATTCACGGCTATTATTGCGCTCCCGGATTGCTCGTGTGGCACTCCCGCGATCTGGTTAATTGGGAACCATTCAAAGCCCGTGGCGGCGGCGACATCGCCCGGTTCGGTGATCGCTATGCCCTGTTGGATGACCGTGACGGAGTCGGCATTGGTCTGGCACCCAATGTCTGGGGACCGTGGGATGAAATTATCCATCTGGGCAACGGCGATGCTTGGGACATCACCCATCTCCAGGGCACCGATGGGAAATTCTATGCCATCGGCGGATCGCCAGTTCCCTACCTCTACGAGATTGTGCCCGACGACAAGTCGATCATCCGCACGCAAAAGCTTGGCTACGACGGATGGCCTTATCCTGAGGAGTGGGATACGGAAGGGTTTTTTATCGAAGGCTGGAACACGGCGTTCCACGGCGGCTATTATTATGTTCTGGCCGCTCAGGGTGGCACCAGCGGTCCGGCCACCAGTCATATGTGTGTCGCCGCGCGTTCCAAAAGTCCGGCTGGGCCGTGGGAAAACTCTCCCAACAACCCGATCATCCACACCTACACCAAAGACGAGCCGTTCTGGTCCAAAGGGCAGGGCACGCTCATTGATACGCCCGAAGGTGAATGGTATATTTTGTATCACGCCTATCTCAAGGACGCGCGCAACCTCGGTCGGCAGGTTTGTCTTGAGCTCGTCGAATGGACCAAGGATGGCTGGTTTCGGGTTCCGAAAAACATCGTTCCAGGTCAAGCAATCCGCAAACCCAAGGGCGGTGAGGCCGTGCCGCACGGATTCAAACTCAGCGATGATTTTCGCGGTCCCAAGCTTGACCTCAAGTGGGGTTTTCCGGCAGCATCGGCTGAAGGACGTTATCGCTTCGTCAAAAATGGCATGGCGCTCAAGGCTTGCGGGGAGGGCATCAGCACGGCGGTGCCGATGGTGATGCCGGTTAGTCACCGCGCTTTCGAATTTGTGGCCGAGATGAGCGTCCCGCCGGGCGTCGAAGGCGGCGCGGGCATTTATGCCGGTTCCAAGGCCAGTGCCATGATCAGCTTGAAGGACGGGACAGTCTGCGGTCAATCGTTGATCGCCTCGACCAGGGTGCCTTTGCCGAGCGCCGGGGCACGGATCTTTTTTCGCGTTGTTTTCATAGACGACAATGTGCGGCTCTTTTTCGGCCCCGATGGCGCGAAGTGGACGAAGCTGGAAACGGTTTTCGACGTTTCCGGTTTCCATCGCAACGGCTTCGGCGGAGTGGAATCAGTGCGGCCGGGGCTTTATGTTGCGGCAGCGGCGAAATCATCCTGCATAGTTTCCAACTGATGGAACTGATGTGAAGTTCATTCAAAATATCAAAAGTATGGGAAAACTATTTTCAATTCTCTCCTTCTTGGGATTGGCGCTTTGGAGCGGTCACGCCGCTGACAACTTCACAGGATTTGAATGGCAGAACCCGATTCATTTTGATCAGACCGCTGGCATTTACGGCGACCGGCTGCGCGACCCGCACATTATCCGCGTGGACGATACTTATTACTTGACGGCCACAATGACGCCTTGCGGTGGCCCGGAAGAATACGATCCATATAAACGTCACGACGGGTCTTCACCCGGTCTTCGGCTTTATTCGACAAAAGACTTCAAGACTTGGAAGGTCGAGGGCTGGATCATCAATGGCGATGCCTTGCCGGCGGATTGTCCCTATAAGAATCAATGCTGGGCATCGGAGATTCATCACATCGGGGACAAGTTTTATGTCGTGACTTACGCGGATAATTGGAAGGCGGGTGACGCGGCGGACTGTTATATCGGAGTGGCTGATAAAGTCACCGGCCCGTATAAGCACATCACTCGTCTCAAGGGCGCGGGCTGCGATGTGACGCTCGCGACCGATGATGCCGGCAACATTTACGCGTTTATGATCGGCAATGGTATCAGTGTGCAGCAGGTGGATTTGAGCGGCATCGAACATGGCGACATTAAAATGGTAGGCCCGATCAAAACGGCAGTGGATACATCTTACGCCAAGAAGGGATTATGGGTGGACGGTTGGACAGAAGGGCCTTGGTGTCGTCGGCGCGACGGCAAGTATTATTTGTTTTATGCCGTCCACCTTTTCATAAAAGGCGGTCACCCAGACAATCGTTATTACATTGACGTATCTTATGCCGACAATCCGATGGGGCCGTGGACACAGGATGAGCGCCCCGGCGTTTTCTGGGGTGGACATGGATCCGTCTTTGACGGTCCTGATGGTCGCTGGTGGTATTCCTACAAGAACGAAAAATTTAATGCCGGCGGCGAGGATTTTCTCTGCATAGACCCGCTCGACTTTCTGCCTGACGGACGCGTCGCTTCTGGCGACCCCACGGTGTATAACATATTGACGCGCATCGCGCCGGATGGCACGGTGATACGAACTGTTGTTAACCCCAAACCCGTGCCGGTGGATCAGCGTTCAGCACCTCTGCCGCCACCGCAGTTGCTGCCGGCGGTGAAATGTGACTATGCGGCCAAAAAAATCGGCGATTGGAGTTTTACCAACGCCGCCGATGGAACGCCGCTGCCGTTGGGATACCTCAAGCAAGGTGGCTTGAGCTTGTCCAATGCCGCCGGTTTTGATTTCGACGCGCACGTCCTGGCTCGGCCCGATGGTCCAGCGATTGTCGAGCGCGATGGCCATCGAGCGCTGGATACTTCCGGCGGGAATCTTTATTTCCCGGAACGCCCTGCGGCACCACAGCTCAATGTTAAGAAAAATTTCAGCGTGTGGATGCGGGCAATGCCGTTGCAGTCTCCTGGCACGCAGCGGCAGGGTTTGGTAGCTGATGTGGGGCGCTGGTCGGTGGCTCGCGGGCAAGACGGACGGTTGACGGCGGAATTTGGTCCGCATCTGCGTGACATCCTGCACGGTGATAGTCCTAAATTAGAGAATAACCAATGGTATGACATCGGCGTTAGCTTTGAAGGTGATGCCAGTCCCGAAGACTTGCATGGCGACATCGTCAAGGTTTATTTGAACGGCAAGCTGGTCGGATCAAGTCAGGGGCGGGGCATGTTTAACAACCTAGGCGATTTTCAAATCGGTTCGGACTGGTATGACGGCAATAATAAATTTCAGGGTCTGTTTGCGCGCGTCATCTTTTGGGATGGCGTGGTGGGTGATTCAGATATGGCAGAGCTTTCTGCTGGCCGATGATCGTCTCGTGACGTAACGTCCAAATTACATGGCACGCCAACGATTGAACCGCTTGATATTTATTCTGAACTGGCTGCTTTTTTGCAGCCTCGTTCAGGCTGAAACAAGTTCGGCTGGCCGGGGCGTGGCTTTCGGCCTGCAAGAATTTATTAACCAGCAAACCCAGGCGGGCCAAAAAACCATTGTGGTGCCGCCAGGCAGTTATCGTGTGACTCCTCGCGGCGGCCAGCATCTGACGTTGCGGAATTTGCAAAACATCCAGATTGTTGCCGACGGCGTTGAAATGATCTGCACCGAAACCACGACGGCATTGAATATTAGTCATTGCACCAATGTCACCGTGCGCGGTTTGGTTATTGACTACGATCCACTGCCGTTCACGCAAGGACGCATCACCAGTTTTTCGGCGGACAAAAAATCTGCCGAAGTCGAACTGTTTGACGGCTATCCCGGCACCGGGTCCGCCATCAATTTCAAATACGAGATTTTCCGGCCGGACACCCGCACGTTGCGTTGCAGTGATCGTTACGTCAGAAACCTTGAAGTCATGGATTCGCGGCATCTTCGTATCAACACGCCCGACGAACATTCGGATTCGCCGGAACAGGTCGGCGACTTGATTGTCATCGGCTCGGAGCATGCGCCGCACGGCAACGCCGCACACGCGGTCGTCTGCGATCACAATGTCAATGTGCGGCTGGAGAACATTGATCTCTTCGCCTCGAACTGTTTCGGTTTCATTGAAGACAATTGCGATAGCAGCACTTATTATCGCTGCCGGATTGACCGGCGTTCGGCGGCGGATGACTTAGTGAAACGGGCGGAACCTCGCCTACGGTCGCTCAACGCGGATGCTTATCACAGCAGTGACGCGGTCAAAGGTCCCGCCTACATTGAGTGTGTGGCGAAATTCATGGGCGACGATTGCGTGAATATTCATGGCCGCTATGAACTGGTGGTCGCGAGCACCGGCGCAGTGTTGCGGGTGGTCTCGCCAGAAAGAAGCTCTTTTGCGGCAGGCGATCCGGTCGAATTTCTGCCTTTCGCCGGCGAACGTCCGCCGGATGCCGTCGTCAAAAAAGTCGAACCGGACACGCCGGTAACGAGCGTTGAAAAGGCATTCATTCAAAAACTCGCCATCGTTCCGGGAGTCAAGGAGAGCTTGGTCAATGGTGGCGCGAGATGTTACCAAGTCACGCTCGACCGGCCAACAACACTGCCGCCGGGATCACTTATCGCTGCCGCCAATCATCTGGGGGACGGATTTCTGGTCAAAGGCTGTGATTTCGGCTACAACCGTTCGCGCGGCATTCTCATCAAGGCAAGTCACGGTCAGTTGATTGACAACACGATCACAGAATCATGGATGGCAGCAGTCCTGGTTTCGCCGGAGTTCTTCTGGTTTGAGGCTGGGTCTTCTGCTGATGTCAGGATCTCAGGTAACAAAGTCATCGGCTGTCGCCAGCCGGCCATCGAGGTCGTGGCATTTGGCGGCAACGGCAAACCACTGGCCAGCGGTGCGCACCGCGACATTACGATTGTGAGCAACACCATCTCCGAATCCGTCTTGCCGAACATTCGCGTCACCTCGACCTCGCGGCTGGTGGTTCGTGACAACCAACTGACACCAGTTAAGTCTGGGAATGCGAATCAGCTCATTTCGATTGAAGATTGTAGTCAGCCCGAACTGCAATCTTTGCCCTGATCAACAATTTCGTTGTTGGCCATCAAAAGATGGCCGGGCCGATGGGGCTTTCCTCTGACGCAAAAGTCCAAAAGATTGACGCAAAAGGTCAATGCTTATCCGCGTAAACATGGTAAACTACTGATAAGTGAGCTACCCAAAAAAGATTATGGCATCAACCCAATCACATTTCAGCTGTAATATGTCACTCCGTCAATCCATCCCAATTTCGGGGATATTACGTTTCCTGTGGAAGGATAAATTTAAGGGCAGAAAATTTCCTTTGCCGAAAAACTCACCAGTGTATTGCCTGTTGTTCACTGCGTTGTTTATGGTCGTTGGCTGTGGCGAAAGGACCGCCAAGTTGCCTGCGGATGAAAGCCAGGCATTTGATGGTGCCCCGACAGAGGTAAAGCAGGCCTGGGATAAAGCACTGGCAACGGAAAAAGCTGGAGACTATGTGGCCGCCCAGACTGCATTCTCCGGCCTCAACCAGCTGACTTTAACGGTCCAACAATGCAAAGCGCTGGATGACGAACGGGCCGCGTTTGGCCAGCGTTTGACGCAAGCCGCTGACAAGGACGATTCCGCCGCCATCCAAGCGCTTCAAATGGCCCTCAAAAACCGCAGCGCCAGATGAAAACAACCAAACCCGCCTTTGAATCTCATTCAATGAAAGCCAAAGCCAAGATCTATTCAGTCAAAACCGCCTTCACATTGATCGAATTGCTGGTGGTCATCGCCATCATTGCCATTCTGGCGGCCATGCTGCTGCCGGCACTGGCCAAAGCCAAGGCCAAGGCCAGGCAAATCTCATGCATTAACAACCTTAAGCAGATGGGGCTTGGCCTGACCATGTATGTCAGCGATTACAAGAGTTATCCGGGTTGTCTGTCTCAGCAGAACGGAACTTATTATGTTTGGGCGCCGCGCATTCTACCGCTGATGGGCAACAACCGGAACGCATTTCATTGTCCGGCGGCAGCCTCGTGGTCGACCTGGGACACCAATAATTTCAAAATCGGTGCCACCCCACCCGGTGCTGGCGCAGTGCCTGATCCGTTAGGAATCGGCCAACAGACCCCTTTTTCTTATGGCTGGAACGACTGGGCGTATGGTGATGGTGTCGTGGGCATGGGGGGAGATGTTGACCCGGGAACATACATTAGAGATACTCAAATCCGAAGGCCATCAGACATGATCGCCATTGCTGATGTTCGGGATCCAAAAATTGTCGCATATGGGGCCAATCTTGACCCGACAATTGACCCGGCTGGCGTTTACTCTCAATTGGTTTCAAACCGCCATAACTACCTGACTGATATTCTTTTTGCGGATGGCCATGTAGAAGCTGCCAAAAGAACCCTCGTGGTTGACGGCCGTGCGGACTGGGTGCCAAAATGGAACAACGACCATTCCTTGACAGGATTGGGAACGGTTTTGCCTGCTAGCGTTGTTACCCCGCTTGACCAATACTAAACAATTGAACTTCGGCCAAATCCGTTTTGATTTATAACTAGCAAGTCGCCTCAGGAGCACCACCGACTGTAGTGGCGGCAAGAACTTGGTGACGGTTTTCAAATACCGTCACGAAGCCGGATCATGGGTTCCGGTTTGGGGTGGGTGGCGATGTCTTGGGCTGGCATCGCCACCCGAAATCTTCTGAAACAAAGCAAACGACAAACAATGCAATCGAGGCTTGTATTAATTGATACGCCAAATAAAGTTTGGGCCTGACTGTGTTTCTATATCGAAATAAATGCTTTTTCTTTGTCTTCGAGGCACTGGGTTCTTTGGCCTGCGGATTTTATGGCAACTACATATTCTTTCTCCTGCGGGATCGTTACGGTTTCGGCAACATTGGCAATCTCGGTATTTCCGCGCTGCAAGGACTGATTTGGGCTATAGCCTCTTGGCAGGGCGGGCGATTTGCCCAGCGGTTGGGTTATTTTAACGCTCTGCGGGTGGGCCTTTTGGGGATGGGGTTGGCGCTGCTGGCAGGCGGGTGTCTTCAGGCGCTAGTGGCACAAGTAACTGTGCTGCTAATCTGGACTGTGGCGGCTTGTTTTGTGTGGCCGGCGTTGGAGGCATTGGTCAGCGAAGGTGAGAATGCACAGGCACTTCCGAGACAACTCGGCATCTACAATGTGATGTGGGCCACCTGTTCCGCGTTCTCCTATTTTCTTGGCGGTGCCGTGTTTGAGCATTTGGGATCACAAAGCATGTTTTGGCTGCCCATTTGCGTTTATATTCTACAGTTTGAGCTCCTGATTTGGTTTTCGTCGAGGCACCCGGCGACTGTTCCCGTGTCTCCAGTGGTGGAGACTCATTTTCACCAGCCAGAAGCCGTCGCCTTCCGGCAGCCAGTCAGTCCCCGCACATTTATGCGGATGGCTTGGCTGGCCAATCCGTTTGCTTGCATCGGTATCAACACCTTGCTTGCCACCATTCCAGCTCTGGCGCGTGACCTGCACTTAAGCACCACGGCCAGCGGCCTGTTTTGTTCCGTCTGGTTTTTTGCGCGCCTGGCTGCGTTTGTCGTTCTGTGGCAATGGCGGGGTTGGCACTACCGCTTTCGCTGGTTGCTGGGGGCATTTCTGGGACTTATGGGCGGATTTGCCGCGCTGCTTGTTCTCCGAGATTTATGGCTCCTGTTCCTGGCGCAAGTTCTTTTTGGATTTTCGGTCGGCCTGATATATTATTCCTCCCTGTTCTATTCTATGGATGTCGGCAAAACCAAAGGCGAACATGGCGGTCTGCATGAAGCGGCCATGGGAGCAGGCAACTGTCTCGGTCCGGCGCTGGGCGTAACGGCATCGGTGTTGGCCCCGCAAACGCCGCATGCCAGCGCATACGCGGTGAGCGGACTCCTAGCCATCGGGTTGCTCGGTCTGCTCTGTTTGCGGTTTTCACGACAAAGGCCAGCGGGTTCTTTACCCGCGTGTTATCCTTAATCAATTCACTTATGAAAGCATTGCTGAACAGAACCCAACCCCGTCGGGTCGCGCTGCTGATCGAGACCTCTCGTTCTTATGGCCGCGATTTGTTGGTGGGCATCGCCAAGTTCGTGCGCATCTATGGCCCGTGGTCAATTGAGTTTGAATCAGGCGATCCTTGCGAGACGGTGCCGGAATGGTTCGGGCGGTGGACGGGCGACGGAGTTATTGCCCGGGTAAAAACTTCGGCCGTGGCCAAAGCCATTGCCTGGAAAAAAGTCCCGACGGTGGACCTTTATGGCGGCTTGCCCAATTTACAAATGCCGACCATGCGCTCGGATGAACTGGCCGTTGGTCGGATGGCCGCCGAACATCTGATGGAACGTGGCTTCCGTCAGTTTGCCTTTTGCGGCTACAATGGCACCGACTGGTCCGACCGTCGGCGGACCGGTTTTGAACAGGCCATCTCCAAGAAAGGTTTTCCCTGCCAGACCTTTCAAAACCCGATCCCCAGAGCTGACAGAACTACCGCCGAATACGAGGAGCATGGAAGCAAATACGAACAGCAGTTGAACCGCTGGCTGGAGTCGCTAACCAAACCCATCGGGCTGATGGCCTGCAACGATTCGCGTGGCCGTCAAGTGCTTACTTGTTGTCGAGCACTTGGATTGATCGTTCCAGATGAAGTCGCCGTGATCGGCGTGGACAAGGATGAAGTGCTGTGCGAATTGTCGGACCTCCCGCTTTCCAGTGTCATCCTGAACACTGAGCGGATCGGTTTTGAAGCGGCGGCATTGCTGGAGCGGATGATGAAGGGTGAAGAGCTGCCACAGACCGAGATTGCCATTGAACCGAAAGGCATTGCCACTCGGCGTTCAACCGAAGTGCTCGCCATGGAAGACCGGTCCATCGCCACCGCCTTGGCCGTGATTCGGGAACATGCCTGTGAAGGATTGGATGTGTCGGCCCTGCTCAAAGCCGTGCCCCTTTCACGCAGCTCGTTGGAACGGCGCTTTGTCCGGCTTCTGGGCCGGTCACCGAACGCCGAAATCCTGCGGGTCAAGTTAAACCGAACCAAGCAATTGTTGATGGATTCCGACTTGCCCTTGATCGTCATTGCTGAAAAAGCCGGTTTTGAAAGTCAGGAGTATATGAGTCGGGTTTTTAAAAAAAAGCTTGGAATGACTCCGGGTCAGTTTCGGTCACAGTCCCATCCCCGTCAAGGATAATAAAATCTTCCCTGGCAGGAAGTTTAGTTGTTGTCAGAAACCATCCGCAGTTTTTAATACTCAGTGGCTACCGTCTTTGTCATCGAGTCTTTATTTCGCAATTGTTAGAGCATTTACTATTTAGATAGACGCATATTGAGCATGACGGAAGAAGCCGCGGCAGTGTTGAGCAGAGAAGGTGGTGAGGGCCGTCGCCAAAGCGGAATGAAGATGATCCAAGTTGCGG
>Ga0181520_10002641_pt1 | contig 32892 bp, 37 predicted proteins | sample PEATcosm2014_Bin_29_FD_132451 | JGI IMG/M metagenome (GOLD analysis project Ga0181520, IMG submission 132451) | Peatland microbial communities from MTU Mesocosm Facility, Houghton, MI, USA - PEATcosm2014_Bin02_30_metaG | ecosystem: Environmental > Terrestrial > Soil > Wetlands > Peat | place...
CTCGTACTCGGCGTAGGCCTGGGCGATCCGGCGCTCGTAGATCGTGCCCGCGCGCGCCTCGAAAGCCTCGGGGCCCACCATGTCGGACTTGGCCGAGCTGATGACACCGAGCACGGCCCGGGGCGGGAAGCGCTTCTGGTCGATGCCGAGGTCGTCGAGCACGTGGTCGACGAGCCGGCGGCTGTCGCCGTCGTCGTAGATCGTGAAGGTCGGGCGGTAGCCGATCTGCTCCGCGTTGCGGCGCAGTATCCGCACGCATGCGGCATGGAAGGTGGACACCCACATCTTCCCCGCATCGGCGCCGACGAGCTCGACGACGCGCCTGCGCATCTCGTCGGCGGCCTTGTTCGTGAAGGTGATGGCCAGTATCTGCCACGGTTCCACGCCCGAGAGGACGAGCCGGGCTATGCGGCGGGTAAGGACACGCGTCTTTCCCGAGCCGGCGCCGGCGACGACGACGAGGGGGCCGCCCTCGTGCAGGACCGCCTCGCGCTGCGCGGGGTTCAAGTCGGCGACGAGGTCCGCCATGGCCGCCACGACGGCGCCGGCGTCGCCCGCCGCCGGCCCGGGCTCGCCCGGGGCCTGCGAAGAGCCCGTCCGGTACAGGGCGGCCAGCGGGGGCAGGTCCCCCAACAGGTCCCACTCGTCGGCTCCCCAGGTGCCGGGGGCCCGGGGGGGGAAGGACGCCATCATCCCCGACACTACCGTCGGCCCGGGCGCCTTTCGGGATGGTCGCTTGGCTAAAGGGCCGGGATCACTCCCACTCGATGGTCCCCGGGGGCTTGGAGGTCACGTCGTAGACGACGCGGTTCACTCCCGGCACCTCGTTTATGACACGGCTCGAGATCCGTTCCAACACGTCGTGGGAAAGGCGCGCCCAGTCGGCGGTCATGGCGTCCTCGCTCGTCACCGCACGGACGACGATCGGGTAGCCGTAGGTGCGCTCGTCGCCCATGACACCGACCGTGCGCACTGCCGCCAGCACCGCGAACCACTGCCACAACCCGGCCTCGAGCCCGGCGCGGCGGATCTCCTCGGTCACGACGGCGTCAGCCGCCCGGACGATCTCGACACGTTCCGGTGTCACCTCGCCGACCACCCGCACCGCCAGGCCCGGCCCGGGGAAGGGCTGGCGCCACACCATCTCGGCGGGAAGGCCGAGCTCCTCGCCGATCGCGCGGACCTCGTCCTTGAACAACAGCCGCAGCGGCTCGACGAGGTCCAGGCTCATCTCCTCCGGCAGGCCGCCCACGTTGTGGTGCGACTTGATGGTGGCGGCCTGCGCCGTGCCCGACTCGATCACGTCCGGGTACAAGGTGCCCTGCACGAGGTAACGGGCGTCGGTGCGCTCGCGGGCCACCTGTTCGAACAGGCGGATGAAGAGCTCCCCGATGACCTTGCGCTTGTGCTCGGGCTCGGTGACGCCGGCGAGCGCCTGGAAGAACCGCTCCTCGGCCTTCACGTGCACGAGGTCGATGGCGAACTGGTCGCGGAAGGTCTTTGTGACCTGTTCACCCTCGCCCTCGCGCATGAGTCCGGTGTCGACGAACACCGCCGTCAGCTGGTCGCCGACGGCCCTGTGGACGAGAGCCGCGGCCACCGACGAGTCCACGCCCCCGGACAGGGCACAGAGCACCTGACCCGAGCCGACCTGGGACCGGACGGCCTCGACCTGCGAGGCGATCACCGAGGCGTGAGTCCAGGTGGGCCGGCAGCCGCAGACCTGGAACAGGAAGCGCCTCAGCAGTTCCTGGCCGCCGTTTGTGTGCACGACCTCGGGATGGAACTGGACGCCGTAAAGGCCGCGGGCCCGGTCCTCGAAGGCCGCGACGGCCACGGCCGCCGTGGCGCCGGTCACCGCGAAGCCCCGGGGGGCGCTCACGATCGAGTCCCCGTGGCTCATCCACACCTCGCTCGAGCGGTCCCAGCCCTCCATCAGCACCGAGGCGGACCGGGCCAGCAGCTCCGTACGGCCGAACTCGCCCGTGCCCGTGCGCGCCACCTCGCCGCCCAGCATCTGGGCGAGGAGCTGGGCCCCGTAACAGATGCCGAGCACGGGGACGCCCGCCGCGAACACCTCGGCGTCGACCAAGGGGGCGGCCGGCTCGTTGACCGACTTCGGGCCGCCGGAGAGTATGACGCCCCGGGGGTTGCGGGCCAGCATCTCGGCCGCGCTCATCGAGCAGGGGACGATCTCGGAATAGACGTGCTCCTCGCGGACCCGCCGGGCGATGAGCTGGGCGTACTGGGCCCCGAAGTCGACGACGAGGACGGTGTCGTAGCCGGCCGCGCCGGTCACCCGCTCAGGCCCCCATCCCGATCGACTGGGCCCTCTGCAACTGCTTGCCCTCGGTCTGCAAGGCCGGGGCCACCATGACCTCCACCTTGTGGAACTCCCGGATCGTCTCGTAGCCGCAGGTCGCCATCGAGGTCCGCAAGGCCCCGAAAAGGTTCATGCGCCCGTCGTTTTCGTGCGCCGGACCGAGAAGGATCTCCTTCAATGTCCCCCGGCGCTCCACTTTGACCCGGGCGCCCCTCGGCAGTGTCGGGTGGAAGGCGGCCATGCCCCAGTGGTAGCCCCGGCCCGGCGCCTCGGCAGCCGCCGCCAGGGGCGAGCCGATCATCACCGCGTCGGCGCCGCAGGCGATGGCCTTGGCGATGTCGCCGCCTCGGCTCATGCCGCCGTCTCCGATCACCTGGACGTACACGCCCGTCTCCTCGAGGTGGCGGGTCCTCGCGCCGGCGGCGTCCGCGATCGCCGTCGCCTGCGGCACGCCGATGCCGAGCACGCCACGGGTCGTGCAGGCGTTGCCCGGGCCCACGCCCACGAGCACCCCCGCCGCACCGGTCCGCATGAGGTGCAGCGCCGCCTGGTACGAGGCACATCCCCCCACCACGACCGGGATGTCGATCTCGCGGATGAACGTCTTCAAGTTGAGCGGCTCGGCGTTCTTCGAGACGTGCTCGGCGGAGACCACCGTGCCCTGGACCACGAGCAGGTCGAGCTCGGCACCCAGCACGACCGGGGCGAGGGCGGCCGCCCGCTGAGGGGTGACCGAACCGCAGGCGGTGACACCCGCCTCTTTGATCTCACGGATGCGAAGGCTCACGAGCTCGGCCTTTAAGGGCTCGGAGTAGATCTCCTGCATGCGGGCGGTCGCCTTCTCCACGGGCTGGTCCGCTATCTCCGCGAGCAAGGGTCCCGGGTCCTCGTAGCGGGTCCACAGCCCTTCCAGGTTGAGCACCCCGACGCCGCCGAGACGGCCGATGGCGACGGCGGTGGCGGGACTGACGACGCCGTCCATGGCTGAGGCCATCAAGGGCAGCTCGAACTTGAAGGCGTCGATCTCCCAGGAGATGTCCACGTCCTCGGGGTCCCGCGTGCGCCGTGACGGGACGATGGCGACGTCGTCGAGGCCGTAGGCCTGCCGCGCGGACTTCCCGATCCCGATCTCGACCTCAGCCACGCCGGCCCTCCCGTTCCGCTCTCACGCTTGCTCCGGGCGCGCCGCTACCGACCATCCGGTCTCAGGTCGCTTGCAGGCTCGCCACGCCTGCCTGAGGCTAGTTCGTCGACCGCCCTGGCACCGCCGTGCCGCCACCGGACATCCGGCGTCGCCGGTCAGCGCACGACGAGGCGGGCGGCAAGGGCGAAAGGAAGCGCAGCAAGGACGAGCACGACCACGCGGAGCCACACGGGCGACCCGGCGCCGGCGAAGATCGCCTGGTTCAAGGCGGCGACGGGCACGTTGGGAAGCGTGCTGTGGCTGGCGAGGATCCGCGGCAGGAACTCGGTCGCGATCAGGGCTGCCAACGCCGCGAGCGGCGCCGCAACGAGCGGCCCGGTCGCCACGACGGCGATGCCGGCGGCGGCGAAGGCGAGCACGGCCACACCGGCCGCGACCCCATGGGGCAGGTAGAAGAACGACGCGACGCCGAGGCCGGCCATTATGAGCGCCACCAGGGCGCGCAGGTGCAGGGTCGCCCGCGCGGCATAGATGAGAAGAAGCGCCGTCACCCCCGGCACCAGAACCGCGAGGACCGCCGTGACGGCATTCAGGGCACGCAGCGACGCACCGTGGCCGGCGGCCGAGCGCACGAGGGTGTGCCCGCCGCTGTTGACGATGCGCTGGGCGGTGTCGGACAGCGAGGTGGCGGCACCCGCGAAGTATGCGAGCTTGCCCACCCCGACGGCGACGCCGACGGCGATCCCGACCAGGAGCCAGATCCTGCCCCTCATCGGCCTGAACCTCGGCAAGCCCGCCTCCTGACGTCGCGACTGCGCGCCATGATTGTGCCAGTCGGGATGTAGGGTCGACACGTTCTTCACTATCGAGATCGAGCGCGACGCGCCGAGCGGCGCCCGCGGGAGGCTGATTGCCATGCGCGTCACCCGATTCGGCCTGCAGATTCCGAACTTCACATTCTCCGGCGTGCGCGACGCGGAGCTGTTCGAACGTGTCGCTGAGATCGCGGTCACGGCCGAGGAGTCCGGTTTCGACTCGCTGTGGGTGATGGACCACTTCTACCAGATCCCCGGTGTCGGGCCCCGCACGGACCCCATGCTCGAGGCCTACACCCTTCTCGGTGCCATCGCGGCCCGTACCAAGAGCGCCAGCCTCGGCACGATGGTGACCGGGGTCACCTACCGCAACCCCGCCTACCTGGCCAAGGTGGTGACGACCCTCGACGTGATCTCCTCGGGCCGGGCCATCTTGGGGATCGGCGCGGCCTGGAACGACGACGAGCACGCAGGCTACGGGTTCGGCTTCCCGCCGGTCGCCGAGCGCATGGAGCGCCTCGAGGAGGCCCTCCAGATCACAAGGGCCATGTTCACCGAGGAGGCCCCCAGCTTTTCCGGCCGGCACTACAGCCTCGCCGGTGCGCTCAACTATCCCCGGCCGATCCGCCCGGGTGGCATACCGATCCTCGTGGGCGGCGGCGGGGAGCAGAAGACCCTGAAGCTCGTCGCCAAGTACGCCGACGCCTGCAACTTCTTCGGCGACGTGGCGACCGTCCGCCACAAGCTCGAGGTGCTGAAGCGCCACTGCGACGAGATCGGGCGCGACCCGGCCGAGATCACCAAGACCCGTCTCGGCAGCGTCATCGTCGCCGAGACCAACGCCGAGGCGGATCGCAGGGCACGCGCCATGGCCGAGGCACGCGGCATGGACGCGAAGCGTCTGCGCGAGTACGTGGCCGCCGGCGACCCGGACTCGGTGTGCGAACAGCTCGCCAAGTACTTCGAGGCCGGGCTCGACGGGATGATCTTCAACATGCACGACGCCCAGGACCTCGAGCCCGTGCGCCTGGCCGGCAAGACCTTGAGCACCGCCTTCGCGTGACGGTCCCGCAGGCCCCGGCGGCCCGCGGGCGCTAGCCGCCGGGCATCAGCAAGTCGCGGGCGGCGTCGCGCACGAGCACTGCGAGCTCGGCCGAAGGCACGTCGGCGAACACGTCTCCGGAGAGCAGAAGCGCTCCCATCACCGCCCCGACCGAGCAGGCCATGCGGACCCGGTCGCGCCGGGCGATCTCCGGATTGGCGAGCACCTGGCGGAACAGGACGTCCAGGTCCTCGTGCGAGGCCTCGTGGCCCTCGCGGTGCAGCTCCTCCAGCGCAGCCCGGTTGCGCTCGTGGAGCACGAAAAGGGCGCGGTGCCCGAGTATCTGCTCGATGAGCTGGTCCAGCAGCGGCGCCAGCATCTGGGGCGACATCTGCGCCCCGCCGATGCTGCTCAGGGCCTCGCGGCCGAACTCGTGCAGGCGCATGTGCAGGGCCATCAAGATGTCGTCCTTGCTGGCGAAGTGGTAGTAGATCGCCGCCTTGGAAAAGCCCAGGCGCTCGGCTATCTGGCGCAGCGAGGTCTTCTCGTAACCGTGCTCGGTGAACAGCTCGAGGGCGATGTCCAAGATGCGGTCGCGGGTGCTGGCCTCCTCGCCCGGTCCCGTGCCCGGGTCCGGCGCGGCCGGGCCGGGCAGGTTCGGGGGCACGGTGCCGATCATCCCCGTCATTCTACTTGACAGCAGGTAAGTAGTTCACTTACCATGCGGCAAGTCAGTAGATTCTCCCGACAAGGACCCGAGGGCTCGTGGCAACCGACTCGATGATCCAGGCAGAGGGCCTGCGCAAGCGCTACGGCGAGACGGTCGCCCTGGCCGGCATCGACCTGGACGTGCCCGCCGGAGCCATCTTGGGGATGCTCGGGCCCAACGGAGCGGGCAAGACGACCGCCGTGCGCATCCTCACGACGCTCGCCCTGCCCGACGGGGGCCGGGCGCGCGTCGCCGGCTACGACGTGGTGACCGAGGCCGCCCAGGTGAGGCGAAACATCGGTGTCACCGCCCAGGACGCCACCCTCGACGAGCTGTTGACAGGTCGCCAGAACCTGGTGATGATCGGGCGCCTCAGCGGACTGCACAGGGCCGAGGCGCGGTCGCGGGCGGTGGGCCTGCTCGAGCAGTTCGATCTCGCCGACGCGGGCGAGCGCATCTTGAAGACGTACTCCGGGGGGATGCGAAGGCGCCTCGACCTCGCCGCAGGTCTGGTCACCCACCCCCCGGTGCTGTTCTTGGACGAGCCCACCACCGGGCTCGACCCGACGAGCCGCGTGCGCATGTGGGGCGTCATCCGCGAGCTCGTCGCCGAGGGAGTCACGCTCCTGCTCACCACCCAGTACCTGGACGAGGCCGACGAGCTCGCCGACCGGATCGTGGTCGTCGACCACGGCCGGCTGATCGCGAGCGGCACGGCCCAGGAGCTCAAGACCAGGATCGGAGGGGCACGCCTCGAGGTGACGCTGAGCGCCCCCGATCCGGCCGCCGAAACGGCGCTCGGGCCCTTCGTCGCCGGGGCGATCCGGGTGAGCCACGACGGCAGGCGGCTCAGGGCTCCGGTCCGCAACGGCGAGGGCCTCGCGACGACCATCGTGCGCGCCCTCGACCAGGCGGGCATCACCGTCGACGACGTGGTGTTGCACCAGCCTTCCCTGGACGACGTGTTCTTCGCCCTGACGGGCCACCCGATCTCGGGTGCCAACGGCGACCAGGGCGCCGAAGAGCTGTCCGAGGACGACATGGAGGTGGCATGACCGTCGCCGTCGCCCGGATCGCGCCCGGCATCGAGCCCTCGCGCCCGCAACGGCTCGTGCGCCAGCTCGGCAACGTCGCTGTGCTCACGGGGCGCAATCTCGTGCACATCGCCCGCGAGCCGCTGCAGCTGTCGGACGTCACCATCCAGCCCGTGCTGTTCACGGCGCTGTTCGTCTATGTCTTCGGCGCCGGCGTGGTGCTTCCCCACGGGGGGACCTACGCCAGCTTCGCCATCGCCGGCATGCTCGCGCTCAACTTGACCACCTCGGCCATGGGAACAGCTGTCGGGCTCAGCAACGATCTCAACGGCGGCATCATCGACCGCTTCCGGTCACTGCCGATGTGGAAACCGGCCATCCTCGTAGGGCGGTCCTTGACGGACCTTTTCACCGCGGCCGTCTGCTCGTTCTTCGTCTGCGTGACGGGCCTGCTCGTCGGGTGGCGCCCCGAGGGAAATGTGGCCTCGACCATCGCCGGCTTCGGCATCTTCCTGCTGTTCAGCTACTCGATCTCGTGGGGCTGTGCCTGCCTGGGCATCATCTCCAAGGGCCCCGAGTCCGCCCAGGGCGTCGGCCTGGTCATCCTGTTCCCCCTCGCCGTCGTCTCCAACGCCCTCGTGCCCACCGAGCGCATGCCGACGGTGCTTCGCGTCGTGGCCAACTGGAACCCGATAAGCGCGGTCACCGCGGCCTGCCGCGAACTGTTCTCCAACCCGAACCCTTCGGCGAGTGTCAGCTCGTGGCCCATGCAACACGCCATAGCCGCCTCGCTCTTGTGGTCCATCGGCCTGCTTGTCGTGTTCGCCCCGCTGGCCGCCCATCTGTTCGTGCGGCGCACCCGGGGTTGAAGGATCCCGAGGACCCGGCCGTGAGGCTCACGGGCTCTAGAGCAGGCGCAGGAACAGGGCGTGGAGCATCTCTGCGGTCGCGCCCCAGATGACGTCCTCGCCCAGGTCGAAAAAATGCATGCTGCGGGCGGGCTCGCCCGCCCGCTCCCAGCGCTCCTGCCAGTAGCACCCCGGGGCGACGAGCTGGGCGAGGGGAACCGAGAGCACGCAGTCGACCTCGCCGGGATTGGCCTCGAGGACAAGGCGTGAGCGCGCGGCGGCCACGAAGGGGACGATCGGGGCCGAGCGGAGCGGATGGCCCAGGCTCGAGAGCCGCCCGAGCACGTCGATGTCGCCGGGCTTGAGGGCGACCTCCTCTTCGGCCTCCCTGAGGGCCGCCTGGAGGGGCAGCTCACCGGCTTCTATCCGGCCACCCGGAAAGGCGATCTCACCCGGGTTGGCGCGCAGGTGAGCGGCCCGGCGGATGAGCACGACCGACGCCGGGGAGTCGCCGGCGCGCTCGTCTGTGGCCACAAGGGTGACGAGCACCGCCGCGCCTTCCCCGATCTCTGCGGGGAGGGACCGCAAGGCTGCGTCGCGGGTGTCGAAGGCGGACCGGGCCGCGCCCATGGTGAGCGCGAACGCGGCGTCCGGGACCTGCGTGACGGCGATCACGGCGTCGACGCGCCTCGCCCAGGCCGGGCGGGGGACCACTTGGCGGATCACCCGCGAAGTGTAAGCCGGAGCCCGATCGCGCCGGCAGCCGGGCACGAGGCCCGGCTGCCGAGACGTCTTCGCGCTTTTCGACGAGGGCTACATCATCCCCATGCCGCCGCCGGCTGCCGCCGCGGTGGCTGCCGCGTGGTCCTGCGGCTTCTCGGGCTTGTCGGCGACGAGCGCCTCGGTCGTGAGCAGCAGGGCCGCGATCGACGCGGCGTTCTGCAGCGCTGACCGGGTCACCTTGGCCGGGTCGATGATGCCGGCCTTGACGAGGTCCTCGAGCTCGCCCGTGAGGGCGTTGAGGCCCGTGGTGCCCTTGGCGTGCTCGACCTCGCGCACCATGACGGCGCCCTCGAGGCCGGCGTTGATGGCGATCCACTTGAGCGGCTCGGCGAGCGCACGGGCGACGATCGTCGCACCGGTGGCCTCGTCACCGCTCAGGCTGGCCGCCACCTTGGTGACCGCCGACCGGCTGCGCACGAGGGCGGTGCCGCCACCGGCGACGATGCCTTCCTCGATGGCGGCACGGGTCGCGGACAAGGCGTCCTCGATGCGGTGCTTCTTCTCCTTGAGCTCGACCTCGGTCGCCGCGCCCACCTTCACGACGGCAACGCCGCCAGCGAGCTTGGCGAGCCGCTCCTGGAGCTTCTCGCGGTCCCAGTCCGAGTCGGTCTCCTCGATCTCCCGCTTGATCTGGGAGATCCGGCCCTTCACCTCGTCCTCCGCGCCGGCACCGTCGACGATGGTCGTGTCGTCTTTGGTGACCACGACACGGCGCGCCCTGCCCAACAGGTCGAGCGTCGTGTTCTCGAGCTTGAGACCGACCTCCTCGGAGATGAGCTGGGCACCGGTGAGCACGGCGATGTCGCCGAGCATGGCCTTGCGCCGCTCGCCGAAGCCGGGCGCCTTGACGGCGATCGACTGGAACAGGCCGCGGATCTTGTTCACCACGAGGGTGGCGAGGGCCTCGCCCTCGACGTCCTCGGCGATGATCAAAAGGGGCTTTCCCGTCTGCATGACCTTTTCGAGCACGGGGACCAGGTCGTGGACCGAGGAGACCTTGCCGTTGACGATGAGCAGGTAGGCGTCCTCCAAGGTCGCCTCCTGACGCTCGGGGTCGGTGACGAAGTACGGGGAGAGGAAGCCCTTGTCGAACTGCATGCCTTCGGTGAACTCGAGCTCGAGCCCGAAGGTGTTGGACTCCTCGACCGTGACGGTCCCGTCCTTGCCGACCTTGTCGATGGCATCGGCGAGCACCTCGCCGATGGAGACGTCCGCAGCCGAGATCGCGGCCACCTGGGCTATCTCCTGACGGCCCTCGATGTCCTTGGCCTGGTGCTGGATCGACGCCACGGCTGCGGCGACGGCCTTTTCGATGCCACGCTTGAGCGACATCGGGTTGGCACCCGCGGCGACGTTGCGCAGGCCCTCGCGCACGAGCGCCTGGGCGAGCACCGTGGCGGTGGTCGTCCCGTCACCGGCCACGTCGTTGGTCTTCGTGGCGACTTCCTTCACGAGCTGGGCGCCCATGTTCTCGAAGTGGTCCTCGAGCTCGACTTCACGGGCGATCGTCACACCGTCGTTGGTGATCGTCGGCGCGCCGAACTTCTTGTCGAGCACGACGTTGCGGCCCTTCGGGCCGAGCGTCACCTTTACGGTGTCGGCGAGCTTGTTGACACCGGCCTCGAGCCGGCGCCTCGCGTGCTCGTCGAAAACAAGCATCTTCGGCATCAGGAAACGACCTTCGCCAGCACGTCACGACTCGAGAGGATGAGTAGCTCCTCGCCGTCGTGGGTGATCTCGGTACCGCCGTACTTCGAGTAGACGACCTTGTCGCCGACGGCCACGCTCATCGGGACGAGCTCACCGGTGTTCTCGGTGCGTCGGCCCGGGCCTACCGCGAGAACTTCACCCTGTTGGGGCTTCTCCTTCGCCGTGTCGGGGATGACAAGGCCGGACGCGGTCGTCTCTTCCGACTCGCTCGGCCGAACGACGATGCGGTCGTCCAGGGGCTGCAACTTCATTTCAGGGGCCTCCTGTCTGGCTCCGTTAGCACTCTCGACTTACGAGTGCCAACGATACCGTCAGTGAGCGCCGCTGGCAACCTCGCCCCAAGAGTGCTACTTCGAGCCCTGAAGCTGCAGGTCAGGCACCGCGCCGGTGTCGAGAGGGGTGGGCCCGGACCGCTCGAGCTGGAAGTAGCCGGCTGCGGCGATCATGGCGGCGTTGTCGGTGCACATCGCCCTGCTGGGCAGGTACGACACGAGCCCCCTGTCCGCGAAGGCGTCTGCGAAACGTGTCCTGAGCAGCGAATTAGCCGCCACTCCCCCGGCGAGGCAGGCTCCTTTCGCCCCGATCTCGCCGGCCGCGGCGACGGCCTTTTGCACGAGCACGTCCACGACCGCCTCCTGGAACGAGGCCGCCACGTCCGCGTTCGTCACCTCCGGGTGGGCCCGGACGTAGCTGATCACCGCCGTCTTGAGCCCCGAGAAGGAGAAATCGAGGGCGCCTGCGGTCGAGGCCCGCGGGAAGCGGATCGAGGAGGCGTCGCCCGAGACGGCCAGCCGGTCGATCTCGGGGCCGCCCGGGTAGCCGAGGCCGAGGTAGCGGGCGACCTTGTCGAAGGCCTCGCCCGCGGCGTCGTCGACCGTGGCCCCGAGCACGCGGTAGCTCCCCGGCTCGTCGAGGGCGACGAGGAGGGTGTGGCCACCCGAGACGAGAAGGACCACGACGGGCACGACAAGCTCGGGGGCCTCGAGCATGGCCGCGTACAGGTGACCTTCGAGGTGGTTGACCCCGACGAAGGGGACGTCCCACGCGAGCGCCAGGGCCTTGGCCGTGCTCACGCCGACGAGCAGGGAACCTATGAGCCCCGGGCCGATGGTGGCCGCCACGGCGTCGAGCCCGACCGGGCCGAAGGGATCGTCGAGGCTGCGCCCCCGCCGGTCGAGGCCGGCTCGGACCAGGGCGTCGGTGACGACGGGCAGGGCGAGCTCGATGTGGGCGCGACCGGCCAATTCGGGCACGACGCCCCCGTAGCGGGCGTGCAGGTCCACCTGGCTCGAGACCACGGAGGTCACGATCGTGCGCCCTTTGTCGACCACGGCCGCGGCGGTCTCGTCGCAGGAGGTCTCGATGCCGAGCACCCGGCCGCGGGCGGTCACGTCTCGGGCGGGACCGGTGCCTGGCCGGCACCATGAGGGGGCCCGATGGGCCGCAGGCGGGAAGCGATGGCGTCGAGGCGATCGCGGTAAGCCTCGGTGTGGATGTCGTGGGCCCACATGACCAGCGCGTCCTCGTGCACCTCGGAGTAGTAGTTCTTGCGCACGCCCGCGGGCGCGAAGCCGAACTCGTGGTAAAGGGCCTGGGCGCCCACGTTCGACACCCGCACCTCCAAGGTCAGGTGCTGCGCCGAGCGCCGGCGCGCCTCATGGGCGAGCTGGAGCAGGAGCCGACGGGCGATGCCGTGGCGCTGCCATTCCGGGGCGACGCCGATGTTGGTCACGTGCGCCTCGCCGACGACCACCATCATGCCCGCGTAGCCGACGACGTCCGGGCCGACGCAGGCCACGTAGTAGGCACGCGTCGCCGGCTGGGTGATCTCGCTCATGTAGAGCCCGAGCGACCACGGGCTCGGGAAGATGCGCCGCTCGATGCCGATGACGGACTTGAGGTGCGACCGCCTCATGGGCACGATCTCGAGGACCCGTTCCGGGACCGCGTCGCCGGCTCTCGACCTGCTGGATACGCCCTCAACACGACGCGCCCGCAGGTGGAACATGGAGCGCACGCTGGTCACGTGCTAACCGCCTGGCGGCCTTCACGCGAGCTCCAGTTGATGCGCGCGTCCGCCTCCCGTCCGTAATACGGGCGCACCTCGGCCGGGTCGCGGCCATGGCCGCCCGCTATCGCCGCGAACGCCAGCACGCCAAGCGAGGCTACCGGAGGCGCGGCCAGCTCGGTCCCGGCGAACACGGCCGCCGGCCCGGGCGCGCCTTCGAGGACCCCGCGGTGGCGCATGGCCCCGTCACCGACGAGGAGCACCGAGCCGCTGTCGCCACCGAGCGCCCCGAGCTCGCCGGCGAGCTCGGACGGGCCGCCGACGTGGATCTCTCCTCGATTTGGCCCCGGCATCAGCCAGGCGACCTCGCCGCGGCGCATGTCGATGACCGGGATGACGACGGCACCGGGAACCGACGGGCAGGCCGCCCTCAGCACCTCGAGGCTCGTAGCGGTGACGACCGGGAGCCCGAGGGCCCCGGCGAGGGCCTTGGCAGCGGCGACACCGACGCGCAGGCCCGTGAACAGCCCCGGCCCGATGTCCACCGCCACGGCGTCGAGCCCCGAAGGGGTGATCCGTGCGATCCGGCAGGCGTCCGCGATGGCGGGGTGAAGCGTCTCGGCCTGGCGCCGCCCGGGGCGCGCGGTGACGGTGGCGAGGGGGCCGCTCTCGTCGCAGACGGCGACGCCCACCTCTATGGTCGCCGTCTCGATGGCGATGATCTTCATTGCTCGCCTCGCGTGGCGGCCTGTGCCGCCCGGGCGAGATCGCCCACCCGTGAGGCCCACGACTCGCCGCGGGCCTCGATGGTGACGGCCCGTTCCTCCTCAAAGGCGCCCCAGTCGAGCCGCACCACGAGCGCGTCGGCGCCGTAGAGGGGCTCTGCCGCCTCTCCCCATTCGACGACGACGACGCCACCGTCATCGAGCTCCTCGTCGAGGGCCAGCTCGACGATCTCCTGCAGGCGGTCGAGGCGCCAGAGATCGACGTGGGTCACCGCGGGAGCGGTCCGGTACTTGTGGGAGAGGGTGAACGTGGGGCTCGTGACGGCCTCGTGGCCCCCGAGCGCGGCCACCAGGCCCTGTACGAAGGTGGTCTTGCCGGCACCCAGGGACCCCACGAGCAGCACGACGTCGCCCGCGACGAGGAAAGGCGCCATCGCGGCAGCTACTGCCCTCGTCTGTGACGGGTCGGCGCTGTGGACAACCGCCCGGCTCCCGGTCACAGGGCCCGGCCCGGGCTAGGTCGGGTCCTCACCCGAGGAACCTCTTCGCCCGTATCAGGTCGGCCCTCATCTCGGCCACGACCACGCCGCCGCCACGCAACGCGTAGGCGGGGTGGAACGTCGGCACGAGGACCCGGGGTCCGTAGCTGTAGGACCTGCCCCTGAGCGAGGTCACCCCCTCTGTGACGCCGAGCAGCGTGCGGCTCGCGAAGTTGCCGAGCGAGACGATCACCTGCGGCGCCACGAGCTCTATCTGCGACTCGAGGAAATGCCGGCAGGTGGCGACCTCCAAGGGTTCCGGGTCACGGTTGCCCGGAGGCCGGCACTTGACGACGTTGGCGATGTAGCAGCCGGTGCGGTCCAGGCCCATCTCCTCGGCCAGCAGCCGGTCGAGCAGCTGGCCGGACCGTCCGACGAAGGGCTCTCCGGCGAGGTCCTCGTCCCGGCCCGGTGCCTCGCCGACCAACATGAGCGGGGCGGCGGGGTTCCCCGCCGAGAAGACGACCTTCGTGCGCCCGAGGGCGAGGGGGCAGGCGACGCAGCCGAGCGCCGTCGCCTCTAGGTCGGCGAGGGTCGTCACTAGCCGATGATCGTAGCTACCTGGGGCCCGCGCACGGCGGGAGCCACCGGGCTAGGTTGCTCGCGAAACGCCCAGATGCGAGAAGGGGTCAAGTGCAGGCACTGCTGTTCCAACACAACCTCACGCGGGAGGCCGCCGCCGTCGTCGGTGGCAGGCTCGACAAGCGGGCCTTCGTCTCCAGGTACGCCCCGGTCGCCCTGACCGAGGTCGAAGAGCCCGTGGCGCCGGCCGCCGGCTGGGTCAAGTGCGAGACGCTGATCTCGGGCATCTGCGGGTCGGACGCCAAGCAGATCTTCTTGAACGGCCGGCGCGACAACGCCCTCACCGCCCTCGTCTCGTTCCCCCATGTGCTCGGCCACGAGGCGGTGGCGCGCAGGCTCGACACGGGGCGGCGCGTCGTTCTCAACCCCTGGCTGTGGTGCACGCCCCGCGGCATCGAGCCCCTGTGCGAGGCCTGCGCGGCCGGCCGTTACCCCTGGTGCCGGAACTTCCGCAACGGCGATCTCCCCGTCGCCATCCACCTGGGCAACTGTGCGGGCGCGGCAGGGGTGCACGCGGAGCGCTTCTTCGCCCACGAGAGCCAGCTCTTCGAGGTGCCCGAAGCCATGAGCGACGAGGCGGCCGTCCTGTCCGACCCGGTGAGCGTCTCGCTGCGCTCGATCCTTCTGAGCCCGCCCGCCGGTTCGCGACCCGCTCTCGTCTACGGATCGGGCACGCTGGCCTTTGCCGCCATAGCCCTCCTGCGCCACCTCTACCCGAGCCTCGAGATCTGGGCGGCCACGCGGCCGGGCTCGCGCGCCTCGCTCGCCTCCGAGCTCGGTGCCGACGCCGTTCTCAGCTCGGTGCCGGACACCCTCGTCGGCGAGGTGGCGGTGCGCACCGGGGAAACGGCCCTCCGGCCCTGGAGCGGCAAGGACTGGCTCCAGGAGGGCCCGGGCGTCGTCTACGACACGATCGGCAGCACAGAGACCGTCGAGACCTCGCTGCGCCTGCTGCAGTCGGGCGGGACCCTCGTGGTGAGCGGGGTCGAGCCGCCCAAGCGCTTCGAGTGGACGCCCATGTACTTCAAGGAGCTCACCGTCATCGGCTCGAACGGCTTCGGCATCGAGGAGGTGGGAGGCGTGCGCAAGCACGCCTTCGAGCACTACTTCGACTTCGCCCGCGACGGCCTGGACCTGACGGCGGTCGTGACCCACCGCTTCCCGCTCGCCCGTTGGGACGAGGCGATGCTGACCCTGGCGGACGCGAGGCACACCGGGGCCGTCAAGGTGCTGCTCCAGCCGTAGTCCTCAGGCGAGCGCCCGGGCCGCGAGAGACTCGAGCAGGTCGTCGATCTCCTTGCGGCGCTCGTACATGAGCATGTGGCCGGCACCGTCGTACTCGCGCAGTCCCGCGTGGGCGAAGCCCGCGGCGAGGCGCCGGGCGAAAAGCGGCGGCGTCAGGTGGTCGCTCGTGCCGACGGCCACGACCACGGGCACCTCGACATCGCCGAACGGTGCCCTCTCCTCGAAAGCGAGCACCTCCCCAACGAGCCCCGTGAACACCTCCGGCTCCATCGCCCGGAGCATCCGGAGCGTCGCGGCCACCTCGGCCGGGCGCGGCCGGCGCCCGAAGCCGAGGCGCGAGGCGAGGTAGCCGGCGTCGCCGGTCGGCAGCGCGGGCTGGTCGGGCCGCCAGATGCCCACGCCGGCACCGGCCACCCGGCCGACCGCGGCGGCGAGCAGGCCCCAGCTCGGCACGGGCAGGCCCAGGCCGCCGCTCGTCGCGATCAGGGCGACGGCGCCGATCCTCGTCCCGAACAGCTCGGGGTGGGCCCGCGCGACACGCTGACAGACCATGCCTCCCATGGAGTGGCCCGCGAGCACGGCACGCTCGAGGTCGAGCGCGGCCAGCACCTCGGACACGTCCCCGGCCATCGCCGAGATCGTGACCTCCTCGCTGCCGGCACTGGAGCGCCCGTGACCTCTCAGGTCGAGGGCGATCACACGGTGGGCACGGGCGAGGTCCCGCAGCTGGTAGCTCCACACCTCCGCCGAGAGGTTGGCCCCGTGCAGCAGCACGAGCGGCGGGCCTTCGCCCCTTTCGATCAGGTGGGACTCGCCTCCGTCGCGCATCGCGACCACGCGGTGCACGACGTCGTCGGGCACGGCGAGCTCCGGGTCGACGGGGTCGGGCGACATCTGGTGGCGCCTCGAGTAGCGGTGCGCGAAGGCGAAGGCGACGCCCGCGGCGCTGAAGGCCGCGGCTGTCGCGTAGGCGACGGCGCGCTTTGAGGTGGGCCCCACTAGGTCGGCCCGGTGTCGTTGCGAACGTGCCGGCGAGGAAGGCGGGGCCCGATGCGACAGAGGATCTCGAACGAGATCGTGCCGATCCGTTCCGCCCATTCCGGGGCCGTCACGGTCTCGTCGCCCTGGGAGCCGATCAGCACGACCTCGTCGCCTCGGCGCACGCCCGAGTCGGGGCCGCAGTCGACCATGAGCTGGTCCATCGTCACCGTGCCCGCCACCTTGCGGCGGCGGCCGCCGATGAGCAGCTCCCCCCCGCCCGGGTAAAGGCTCCTCGGGACCCCGTCGGCATAGCCGACGGGCACCGTGGCGATGTCGGTCCTTCCATGAAGCTCGTGCGCGAGCCCGTAACTGATGCGCTCGCCTGCGCCCAGCTCGCGCACGAGTGAGACCTGGGTCTTCCACGACAGTGCCGGGCGCAGCGGCCCCGCTCCGGCGGCCACGATCGGCGCGTCGGAGACGGCTTTTGAGGGCAGGTAGCCGTAGAGCGAGATACCGCAGCGAACGAGGTCGTAACGCGACGACGGGTGGGCGATCGCCCCCGCCGAGTTGGCCGCGTGAACCCGGCGCGGCGTGGGCAGCCCCGCTTCGCGCAGGCTCTTTCGGAGGGCCTCGAAACGCGCCAGTTGCTCGGCGGTGAAGGGATCGCCGGGCTCGTCCGCGATCGCCAGGTGCGTCCAGAGCCCCCCGTAGCACAGCTCCGGCGCCGCCACGACCTCGCCCACGATCCGCTGGGCCTCGAGAGCATCGGCGCCCACCCGGTGCATGCCGCTGTCGAGCTTGACCTCGACCTCGACGCGGCGCGAGGCCCGGGCGGCCGCCGCACGGATGGCGTTCACGCCCGAACGGGTGTACACGGTCGGGATGAGGTCACGGGCGACCACTTCCCCCATGGCCTCGGCGGCGGGCTCCGACAAGAGCAGGATGGGCACCTCGAGCCCCGCCTCGCGGAGCACGACCCCCTCTTCCACGAGCGCGACGGCGAGCGACGTCGCACCGCCGGCCAGGGCGGCGTTGGCCACCGGGACCGCCCCGTGGCCATAGGCGTCGGCCTTCACCACCGCGCACAGCCCGGCGGGCGCCACGACGGCTCTCAGCACTTCGGCGTTGGACGAGATGGCGTCCAGGTCCACCTCCGCCCAGGCGCGACGCTGCCAGGACTCACCCATGGGCGCCCGAGATCACGAGGGCGACGAGCTCGGGCAGGTCACCCGCGACAAGTCCCTCGGCGAGCCCGAGGCCGGCCGCGCGCCCGTGCACGTGAGCCGCCAGGGCCGCGGCCCGCAGGGGGTCGAGGCCCCTGGCCAGGAAAGCCCCGATCACCCCGGACAGCACGTCTCCGGTTCCGGCCGTCGCGAGCCGGGACGACCCCGAGGTGACGAGGAAGGTCTCGCCGTCGGGGGCCGCGACCGCCGTCGTCGAGCCCTTGAGCAACACGATGGCCCCGAGCCCCTCCGCTAGGGTGCGGGCGGCCGCCACGCGGTCGCCCCCGGGAAGCCTCTCGGCGCCGGAGGTGGCGGCCAAGCGGGCGTACTCGCCGTCATGGGGGGTGAGCACCGCGGGGACCTTGCGTCCCCCGAGCACCTGGCGCGCCGTGTCCCCCGCGCCGAGGGCTCCCAGGCCGTCGGCGTCCACGATCACCGGGAGCTCCGCCTCGGCGACGAGTCGGCGCACCGAGTCCACGACGCCCGGCTCTGACCCGAGCCCGGGGCCGATCACGAGCGAGCGGCACCGGCGCAGCTCCGAGAGCACGGCGTCGGCGAAGTCGGTCCCCGGCACGGCCATCGCGACGGCCTCGGAGGCCGGCAGGTCCTCGGGCGAGGCGCCCGGCACGCACCAGCGCACCATGCCGGCGCCCGCCCTCTGGGCGGCACCGGTCGAAAAGCGGGCCGCCCCGAGCATCCCGGGCGAGCCTGCGACGACCAGGCAGGCCGTTCGCCACTTGTTGGTCTCGGGCTCGCGCCCGGGGAGCCACGCAGCGATGTCCCGGTCCTCGACGAGCCAGATCCCGCCCGGTGCCACGGGGATGCCGATCGGTTCCACGAGCACCGTTCCGCAATGCGAGGGACCGTCACCCATCAACAGGCCCGGCTTCAACGCCGCCATCGTGACGGTCTCGGTGGCACGCACGGCGCCCTCGCAGGCGAGACCGGTGTCGGAGTCGAGACCGGACGGGACGTCGATCGCGAGCACGGGGGTCCCCTCCGGCACCGACGGGGCCCGGTACTCACCCCGGAAGCCGGTCCCGTACGCGGCGTCGATGACGAGGTCGCAAGCGGGGAGCTCCTCGGGCAGCGACCTGGGGTCGAGCTCGGTGACCCTCACACCGCGGCGGCGCAGCATCGAGGCGGCCACGCGCCCGTCGTCGCCGTTGTGACCGCGGCCTGCGACGACGACCGCCCGCTTGCCGTAGGCGGTGCCGAGGAGCCTCAGTGCCGCATGGGCCACCGCCGCGCCGGCGCGCCCTACGAGGGTGTCGAGGCCGACCTCGGCGATGGCCGCCTCGTCCGCGGCCCTCAGCTCGTCGCGGGTGTGGACAGGTTGCATGACGTCTCCCTCACTCGGCCACGACGACCGCGGCGGCGACCGAGTCGGTATGGGAGAGCGACACGTGCCAGAAACGGATCCCGAGGGCTTCGGCCCGGCCGGCGGCGAGCCCTTTGACCTCGAGCCTCGGTGGGCCAGAGCCCCCGCCGACGACCTCCACGTCGGCGAAGCGCACGCCTCCGAGCCCGGTCCCGAGCGCCTTCATGGTGGCCTCCTTGGCAGCAAAGCGGGCAGCGAGGCCGGGCACCGGATCAGCCCGGTCCGCGAGGAAGGAGCGCTCGGCCGCGGTGAAGATGCGCTCGGCCGCCTCCGGTCGCCGGGACAGGAGGCGGCGGAAACGCCCGATGTCGACCATGTCGATGCCCAGGCCGATCACCAGCCTGCCCCGATCGGCCCTCGGGCCCCGGCGCGAGCGGCGTGGCTCACTCGACCGTGACGACCTTGGCGAGATTGCGCGGCCTGTCGACGTCGTTGCCCCGGGCACGTGCCACCCCGTAGGCGAGCGCCTGCAGGGGCACGATGGCCACGGCGGGCGACAACAGCTCCGGTACCGTCGGGATCTCCAGGTACTCGTCAGCCACCGCCTTGGTCTCCTCGTCGCCCTCCTCGCACACGACCACGACGGTGGCACCACGCGCCGTGACCTCGGCGATGTTCGCCATCACCTTCTCCCAGAGCTCGCCCCGGGTGGCGATGGCCACGACGACGGCGGCGTCGTCGATGAGGGCGATCGGCCCGTGCTTCATCTCCCCGGCGGGGTAGGCCTCAGCACGGACGTAAGCGAGCTCTTTGAGCTTGAGAGCCCCCTCCAGGGCGACGGCGTACCCAACCCTGCGGCCGAGGAAGTAGACGTCTTGCACATGGGCAAGACGCTTCGCCACCGAGAAGTAGTCGTCCATCGCCCCGATGGCACGCCCGACGAGCGCCGGCAGCGCGAGCAGGCCGCCGGCGAGCTCCCGGCCCTCCCCGGGCTCGACGGTGCCGCGCTGGCGCGCGAAGTGCAGGGCGAGGAGCTGGAGCATCACTATCTGGGCGGAGTGGCACTTGGTAGAGGCCACGCCGATCTCCGGGCCGGCTCGGGTGTAGAGGGCCCCGTCCGCCTCGCGTGCCAGCAACGAGTCGACGACGTTGGTGAGCGCGACGGTGCGCGCGCCGCGCCGGCGCGCCTCGCGCAGGGCGTGGAAGGTGTCGACGGTCTCGCCCGACTGGCTGACGGCCACGACGAGGGTGTGCTCGCCCAAGACGGCGTCCCGGTAGCGGAACTCGCTGGCGATCTCGACCTCGGCCGGCATGAGGGCCCAGTGCTCGAAGGCGATACGGCCGCTCAGGCAGGCGTAGTAGGCCGAGCCGCAGCCCATGAGCACGACACGCTCGATCTCGTCGAGGTCGGACCCGCTGAGCCGCAGCTCCTCGAGCTCGGTGGTGCCGTCGGCGTGCAGCCGGCCCATGAGGGTGTCCGCCAGTGCCCTCGGCTGCTCGTGGATCTCCTTGGACATGAAGTCGTCGTAGCCGTCGCGCCGGGCAGCGACGAGGTCCCATCCGACCTCGAGGGCGACGAGCCCGCGCGGCTTGCCGTCGAGGCCGACCACCGAGACCGAGCCGGGCCTGACCTCGGCGATCTCGTCGTCAGCGAGCTGGTAGAGCTCGCGGGTCGTGCCCAAGAGGGCGGCGATGTCGGAGGCGACGAGCCCAACCTGGCCGACACGACCCAAGATTAGCGGCGAGGTCCGCCGCGCCGCCGCGATCACCTCGGGCTCGGCCGTGGTGACAGCCGCCAGGGCGAAGTCGCCGCGGAGCTCGCCCACGCACCGGCGCAAGGCCTCGGCGAGGCCCTGGCCCTTCGCGAGCTCACGCTCGAGCATGTGGGCCACGACCTCGGTGTCGGTCTCGGAGGAGCGCCTGTGGCCCTCGGCGGCCAGCTTTCCCCACAGCTCCTGGTAGTTCTCGATGATGCCGTTGTGCACGACAGCGACAGTGCCCGTGCAGTCGAGGTGGGGGTGGGCGTTGTGCTCGACGGCGGCCCCGTGTGTCGCCCAGCGCGTGTGGCCGATGCCGGCAGCCATGGCGAGGGGGGCGTCGCGCACCTGCGCCCGGAGCGTCTCGAGGGAGTGCCCGCGCACTGCGTCGCGCCTTTGCCACAGGCCGTCGGCGCCCACGAGGACGACGCCCGCCGAGTCGTAGCCGCGGTACTCCAGCAGCTCCAGAGCGTCCAACATCACCTGCAGCGGCTCGGCCGCGCCGGTCACGCCGATGATCCCGCACATGCCTGAAGGCTACGACCTGTCGGCTTCGACGGTGGTATCAAGCTCGCGGACCACGACGGTGACGAGCCGCTCGACCACATCGCGCGCCAGCTCGTGCGTCGGAGCCTCGGCCATGACCCGCACGAGCGACTCGGTTCCAGACGCCCGCAGCAGGACGCGGCCGTTCCCCCCGAGCTCGGACTCGACGAGGGACACCTCCTCCCACACGGCCGCGGCCCCGCCGAGGTGGGACGGGTCGGCGACGTGCACGTTGACGAGGACCTGCGGCAGGCGAGTCATGGCCTCGGCGGCGAGATCCGCCAGGGGGCGGCCGGACCGGGCGACGAGCTCCATCAACAACAGCGACGTCAAGATGCCGTCGCCGGTCATGCCGTGACGCCGGAAGACGAGATGGCCCGACTGCTCACCGCCCAGCGCAAGGCCGTTGGCCTCGATGGCGTCGCTCACGTACCGGTCGCCGACGGGAGTCTCGACGACCCCGATGCCGCGTGCCTGGAGCGCTTGACGCAGGCCCAGGTTGCTCATGACGGTCACCACTATCGAACCGCCTGTCAAAAGACCTCTTTCCGACAGGTCGAACGCGAACAGGGCGAGCAGCTGGTCGCCGTCCACGAGATCGCCCCGGTGGTCGACGGCGAGCACCCTGTCGGCGTCGCCGTCGAGAGCCACGCCGAGGGCGGCTCCGCAGGCGACCACGGCCTCCCGCAGCGGCTCGAGGTGCGTCGAACCGCACCCGGCATTGATGTTGAGCCCGTCCGGCTCGGCGAAGAGGACGTGGTGGGCGATGCCGAGACGTTCGAGCACCGCCGGCGCGACGACGCTCGCGGCACCGTTGGCGCAGTCGATGACGACCTTGTGGTCGAGACGGGCTCCGTCCTCGACTACACGTGCGAGCCGATCGGCGTAGGCCCACAGCGCCTCGGGGTCCGCCCGCACCGATCCGAGGCCGTTGCCCTTTCTCGCCGGGAGCCGCTCCGTCTCCGAAGGCGACGGTGAGCTCAGCCTGTCGAGCTCGTCCTGGATGGCGATCTCGAGCTCAGCGGCGAGCTTGGTGCCGCCGGCCCCGACAAGCTTGATGCCGTTGTCGCAAAAAGGGTTGTGCGAGGCCGAGACCATCGCAGCCGGGAACCCGCGGTCCGAGGCGAGCCAGGCGAGACCGGGGGTCGGCATGACGCCCACGTCCACCACGTCTACGCCTTCGGCCGTCATGCCGGCGGCGAGCGCCGACTGGATCATCGTCCCGGACTGACGGGTGTCGCGTCCGAGGAGAAAAGGCGAGCCCGCCACGTTGCGTGCCGCGGCGCGCCCGAGCGCCAGGGCGAGCTCAGGTGTCAGGTCTTGACCGGCGACTCCCCGGATCCCGTCGGTGCCGAACCGCGGCGCCATCGGTTCTCAGCGCTTCGAGTACTGAGGAGCCTTGCGAGCTTTCTTCAAGCCGTACTTCTTGCTCTCCTTCTCGCGGGCGTCGCGGGTGAGCATGCCCGCCTTCTTGAGGCTGGTCCTCAAGTCGCCCTCGAGCTCTATGAGACCGCGGGCTATCCCGAGGCGGAGCGCGCCCGCCTGGCCGGAGATCCCGCCACCGTCGATGGTCGCGTCCACGTCGTAACGCTCGGCGGCACCCGCGATGCGCAGCGGCTCGGTCGCGAGCGTGCGGTGGGTCTCGGAGGGGAAGTACTCCTCGAAGGGCCGCTTGTTGATCGTGATGGCACCTTCACCGGTGCGCAGGCGCACGCGGGCGACGGCGCGCTTGCGGCGGCCGGTCGACTGGACGAGTGGCTTTGCCATGAAGCAGCGGTCCTTAGGGTCAAGAAGCTCGCCGGGCGGCGGGCAGATCGAGCGGGATGGGCATCTGGGCGGCGTGCGGGTGCTCGGGTCCGGCGTAGACCTTCAGCTTCCCGAGCATCTTGTGCCCGAGCGCACCTTTGGGGAGCATCCCCTTGATCGCGCGCCGGACCACTTCTTCCGGTCTTTCCTGAAGCTCCTGTGCGTAGCTGACCGTGCGCAGACCGCCCGGGTAGCCGCTGTGGCGGTAGGAGAACGACCTGTCGGACTTTCCTGCGCTCATCACGACCTTGGCGGCGTTGACGACGATCACGTGGTCACCGGTGTCGATGTGGGGGGCGAAGATGGCACGGTGCTTGCCGCGCAGCACGCGGGCGACCTCGCTCGAGAGCCGCCCGAGGACAAGGCCGTCGGCGTCGACGACGCGCCAAACGCGTTGCAGCTCGCTCGGCTTGGGGGAATACGTGCGCACGTCCGTCCTTTGTAGAAGTCAACTCGTGGTGCTCACCCTGAGCATCCCGCGACCACCGGTTAAAGGGCGCGAACTTCAAGCTCAGCGGGCAAGAGCCAGGCCTCAACGATAGAAGACGCCGAGGCCAACGGCAAGCCGGCCCCTCAGTGTGGCGTGGCCGCCCAGTCGCCGCCGCCCGGCCGCCACGTACCACCCGGGACCAGGCAGTCCGGGTATCTCACCGCCACGAGGCAGAGGCCTCTCGGCGGCGCGGGCTGGCCGGCGCGCGAACGCTCGCCGCCGCGCAAGATGGCGAGCATCTCGCCCGCGGGGATGCGCCCTTGGCCGACTGCCACGAGCGTCCCGACCAGCGAGCGGACCATCTGGTGGCAAAAGGCGTTCGCCTCGATCTCGAAGAACCACAGGCGCTCGTCGCAGGGGGCGGGCGACCAGTCGACCGAGAGCACACGGCGGACGATGGGCGGCGACTCACCGGCGGGGAGCCGGCAGAACGCCGAGAAGTCGTGCTCGCCCAGCACGGCGTCAGCACCGATGCGCATGGCGGCGAGCTCGAGCGTGCCGGGCACGTGCCACGAGGAATTGTGGAGCATCGGGTCGGGCCAGGGCGTGCGGAGCAGGCTGTAGCGATAGCGCCGCCCGGTCGCCGAGTGACGGGCGTCGAAGCCCTCAGGCGCCACCCTGGCCTCCAGCACGGCCACGGCCGGCCCGAGCTGGCGGCTCAAGGACCGGCCGAGACGCTCCAGGACCGCCCCCGGCGCGGGCTCGCGCCTCGCCCACTTCGACACGACCGCCTCGTCGAGGTCCACGTGCACGACCTGGCCCGAGGCGTGCACGCCGGTGTCGGTCCGGCCGGCACAGGTCAGTGAGACCTCGTGGCCGGCCATCGACGCCAGCGCCGCGGCGAGAGAGCCGGCCACGGTGTGCTGGCCGCCCTGGGCCGCGAAGCCGTGGAAGGACGACCCGTCGTAGGCGACAAGGAGCATTACGCGACGAAGCGGCCCCGGCGGGGCCGCTTCGTCCTCAGGCTCGAAAAGCCTCACACAAGCTCGACGCGCGCCATCGGGGCGTTGTCGCCCTGACGCGGTCCGAGTTTCAGGATGCGGATGTAGCCACCGGGCCGGTCGGCGTAGCGCGGGCCGATCTCGGAGAACAGCTTGTGCGCCATGTCCTTGTCCCGGATGAACGCCACGACCTGGCGCTGGTTGTGGACACCGCCCTTTCGGGCCTTGGTGATCAGCTTCTCGGCCACGGGGCGCATCGCCTTCGCCTTGGTCTCGGTCGTGACGATCCACCGCGGGTCTGCCGCGATGAGCGAGGCGATGAGGTTGCCCAACATGGCCTTTTGGTGTGCGGCGTCCCCACCGAGGCGGCGGCCCTTCTTCGGGGTGGCGGGCATCTCAGACGCCTGCCTCGCGCAGGGACAGGCCCCGCTCGTCCAGGCGCTCGAGCACCTCGTCGAGCGACTTCTGACCGAAGTTGGTGATGGCGAGGAGATCCTCGGCGGAGCGCTCGATGAGCTCGCCGACCGTGTTGATCTGCGCCCGCTTGAGGCAGTTGCGCGGCCGCTCCGGCAGGTCGAGGTCCTCGATGGGAAGGTCGAGGTCCGGAGAGCCCGTGACGGCGATGCCGACCTCGCCGAGCTCGAGGCCGCGGCCCTCGCCGGCGAGCTGGGCGACGATCGAGAGCAGGCCCCTCAGTGTCTGGCCGGCTGACGCGAGCGCCTCGCGGGGCGAGATCGAGCCGTCGGTCTCGATGTCGAGGAGAACACGGTCGAAGTCGGTCGAGACCTCGACGCGGGTGGGCTCGACCACGAAGGCCACGCGGCGGACCGGGGAGAAGATGGCATCAACGGGGATGACCCCGATGGTCGACGTCGCCTGCTTGCGCTCGGCCGGCGCGTACCCTTTGCCCTGCTCGACGGTGACGTCGATGGCCAGGCGCCCCTTGGCGTTGACCGTGGCGATGTGGACTGTCGGGTTGAGCACCTGGACGTCGGAGGTGGTACGCAGGTCGGCGCCGGTCACGTCAGCCGGTCCTCGCACGTCGATGCGCATCGTGACCGGCGTCTCCGAGTCGCTGCGCAGCACGAGGTCCTTCAGGTTCAAGATGATGTCGCTCACGTCCTCTTTCACACCGGGGAGGAACGTGAACTCGTGGAGAGCGTCGTCGAAGCGAACCTGGGTGACCGCCGCGCCGGGGATCGACGACAACAGCGTGCGCCGCAGCGCCGCCCCGAGGGTGTGGCCGAAACCGGGGTCGAGCGGTCCGATAGCAAATTTCTGGTGGAACTGGTCCATCTCGCCGATCGGCTCGACGGTGGGACGTTGGATGATGAGCATGTGGTTATCGGGCTCCTATGTGGATCGGCGCGCTTGCTACTTCGAGTACAGCTCGACGATGAGCTGCTCGCGCACCTGGGTGTCGATCTGTTCGCGCAGCGGCAGCGAGAGCACGCGGACCGCACCGCCCGAGTCCTCGACCCCGAGCCAGGCGGGTGGGCGGCGGTCGATCGTGTCGAGGTTGTGGCGGACCACGATGAACTCGCGCGCCTTCGGGCTGAGCTCGACAAGGTCACCCTGGCGCACCCGGTAGCTCGGGATGGTCACGCGCTTGCCGCTCACGCGCACGTGGCCGTGGCGCACGAGCTGGCGTGCCTGGTTCCGGCTGGCTCCCCACCCGGCGCGGAACACGACGTTGTCGAGGCGGGACTCGAGCATCCTGAGCAGGTTGTCGCCCGTGATCCCGGACTGGCGGCTCGCCTCCTCGTACATGTTGCGGAACTGGGTCTCGAGCACTCCGTAGATACGGCGCGCCTTCTGCTTCTCGCGAAGCTGGGTGTTGTACTCCGAAGGCTGGCGCAGGCGGTCGCGCCCGTGCTCGCCCGGGGGGCTGGGACGCCGCTCCATCGGGCAGCGGACCGTCTCGCACTTCGGGCCCTTCAAGAAGAGCTTGACCTTCTCGCGCCGGCAGAGGCGGCAGACAGGTCCTGTGTATCGCGCCATCGTCGTCTCCCTACCTATACCCGGCGCCGCTTCTTCGGGCGGCACCCGTTGTGCGGAATCGGCGTGACGTCCTTTATGCCGGTGACTTCGATGCCCGCACTCGACAGCGAGCGGATCGCCGTCTCGCGCCCCGAGCCCGGGCCCCGGACCAGCACGTCCACGCGTCGTACACCGTGCTCCATCGCCCGGCGGGCGCACTGCTCGGCGGCCATCTGGGCCGCGTAGGGCGTCGACTTGCGCGAGCCCTTGAAACCGACGTTGCCGGCCGACGCCCAGGAGATGACGTTGCCCTCCTGGTCCGAGATCGACACGATCGTGTTGTTGAACGAGCTCTTTATGTGGGCGACGCCATAGGTGACGTTCTTGCGTTCCTTGCGGCGGGGACGGCGGCCACCCGGCTTGGTCGTCTTTGCCATCAGCGGTGGTCCGGAACTGGGCGGGTGATCGTGGGGGCGGCCATGGCTACTTGCGCACCTTCTTCTTTCCGGCGACGGTCTTCTTCGGTCCCTTGCGGGTGCGAGCGTTGGTGTGGGTGCGCTGACCGTGGACAGGCAGCCCCTTGCGATGGCGTATCCCCTGGTAACAGCCGATCTCCATCTTCCGCTTGATGTCCTGGGCGACGTCTCGGCGCAGGTCGCCCTCGACCTTGAAGCTGGCGTCGATCCAGGCCCGCAGGCGGGCGACCTCCTCGTCTGTGAGGTCGCGGACCCTAGTGTCGGGGTTGATGCCGGTTTCGGCGCACGTCTGCTGCGCCCTGGTGAGGCCGATCCCGTAGATGTAGGTCAGCGCGATCTCGAGACGCTTCTCGCGCGGGATGTCGACGCCGGATATTCGGGCCACGAGCTATCCCTGCCTCTGCTTGTGGCGCGGGTTGGTGCAGATCACCATCACACGGCCGTGCCGGCGGATGATCTTGCACTTCTCGCACATCGTCTTGACGCTCGGTCGAACTTTCACTGTCTCATGCTCCACTCGACGGGGCCGGCGCCGCCGACCCGCTCCCGCCTCGGCAGCGCTTGCTGCCCGGCTCCAACACCCGCCTACTCCCCGGCCCGATGGTCCTGGGCCGTCTCACTTGTAGCGATACGTGATCCGCCCTCGCGCCAGGTCGTAGGGCGTGATCTCGACCTGGACCCGATCGCCCGGCAAGATGCGGATCCGGTGCATCCTCATCTTGCCCGAGGAGTGTGCGAGCACCTTGTGCCCGTTCTCGAGCTCGACGCGGAACATTGCGTTCGGGAGCGGTTCGACAACCGTTCCTTCCAGGACGATCGCATCTTCTTTGGGCTTGGGCAGGACAACCTCCTACAACTAATTCCGACTTTTCCGACACCGACGCGACAACCGCCGCGCAGTAGGTTCTTTGCGACGGGCCCGCGCTTGACGCCGCGTACTGTCCACCGGCTCGTGGCGCAGGAAAGCATAGCCGCCGGCCACTGGACCCGAGGCCGCCCCATGATAGCCGCTCACTCCGTCGTAAGCACCTCCGGGCCATCCTCGGTGACAGCGATGGTGTGCTCGAAATGCGCGGAGAGGCTCCCGTCGGCGGTCACGACGCTCCAGCCGTCGTCGAGCTCGACCGTGTCAGGACCTCCGATGTTCACCATCGGCTCGATGGCGAATACGTTGCCCACCTTGATCCTCGGGCCCGGTGACCCGGGCCAGTAGTTCGGCACCTGCGGGTCCTCGTGCATCGCCGTGCCGATGGCGTGGCCGACGTACTTGCGCACCACCGAGTAGCCCGCGGCCTCGGCGAGCTTTTGCACGGCGGTCCCGACGTCGTGGAGACGATTGCCGTCCCGGAGCTGTTCGATGCCGGCCCACAGGCTCGCCTCGGTCACTTCCAGCAGCCGGGCGGCCTCGCTTGAGATCTCGCCGACCGGCGCGGTGTAGGCGGCGTCGCCGTGGTAGCCCTCGACGATCGCCCCGGCGTCGATCGAGATCACGTCGCCCTCCTCCAACACGAGCGGGCCCGGGATGCCGTGCACGATCATGTTGTTGGGAGACGTGCAGATCACAGCCGGGAAGCCGTGGTAGCCGAGGAAGTTCGACCTGGCGCCGCGGCGTTCGAGCACGTCACGCGCCACCCGGTCCAAAGCCGCGGTAGTCACGCCCGGGCGGATCCTGGCCCGTGTCTCCGACAGCATCTCGGCGACGACCTTGCCGGCGCGTCGCATCTTCGCGATCTCTTCGGGCGTGCGTCTCATACGTGCTCTCGGGGAGTGGGCGGGAAGAACCGGCCGCCGTGCTGGTAGGCGTCGACGACGGCGTTCAGGTTGCCGGCGACCTCGCCGGGGCTGCCGTCGCCGGACACCTCGACGAGCTTGCCCAGGGCGGCATAGCGGGCGATGAGCGGGGCTGTCGCGTAGTCGTACTGCGCCAGGCGGTTCTTGATCGCCTCTTCGGTGTCGTCCTCACGCTGGACGACGTCACCTCCGCAGAAGTCACAGGTCCAGTTGACCTTCGGGGGTGCCGAAGTCGAGTAGATGGCACCGCAGTCCTCGCACACCCGGCGGCTCATGAGCCGGGCGAGAACGAGCCCGGTCGGCACCACGAGGTCGAGCACGAGGTCAATGGAGAACGGCTTCAGGATCTCGTCGAGGCCGTCCGCCTGGGCCACGGTCCGCGGGAAGCCGTCGAGCAGGAAGCCGCGAGTCCTCGTGTCGTCCTGGTCCAGCCGGGCGGCGATCATGGCGAGCACGACGCTGTCGGGGATGAGGTCGCCGGCATCGAGATAGCGGCGCGCCTCGAGGCCGAGCGGCGTACGTGCCTTCACCGCCGCCCGCAGCATGTCGCCGGTGGAGATGTGCGGCAACACGTAGCGGCGCGACAGCCGCACGCACTGGGTGCCCTTCCCGGCTCCTTGCTTGCCGAGGACGATGAGCCTCGCGCCCGGTACCACTTACTGCAGGAACCCCTCGTAGTTGCGCATCATCAGCTGGCTGTCGATCTGCTTCATGGTCTCGAGCGCCACACCGACACTGATGAGAAGCGTCGTGCCCGCGAACGGGATCGTGGTGATGTGCCAGAGCGACAGCAGTATCGACGGCGTCAGCGCCACCGCCGCCAGGAACAAGCTCCCAGGAAGCGTGATCCGGTTCAGGATCCGAGCGAGGTAGTGCTCGGTCGGGGCCCCGGGCCTGAAGCCGGGGATGTAGCCGCCCTGCTTTCGGATCGTGTCGGCCTGCTGGTAGGGGTCGAATGTCACATGGACGTAGAAGAACGTGAAAAGGACGATGAAAAGGCCGTAGAAGACGATGTACCAGCCGTCGGTGGGGTTGAGCAGGTTGTGCTGAACCCAGTTGCGCAACGACAGCCAGGGCACGACGTTGGACAGAAGGACGGGGATGTACAAAAGCGAGCTCGCGAAGATGATCGGGATAACGCCGGCCTGGTTCACCTTGAGAGGTATGTAGGTGCTCTGGCCGCCGTACATGCGCCGTCCCTGGACCCGTTTCGCGAAGGTGACCGGGATGCGCCGCTGGCCCTGTTCGACAAAGACGATGGCGACGAGAAGGGCCAGCACCACGAGGATGATCATCGCGAGCCCGAACCAGCCCTTGTCCGCCTTGATCTGCTCGCCGTAGATCGGCATCGCCGCGACGACGTTGGAGAAGATCAGGATCGACATCCCGTTGCCGATGCCGCGCTGGGTGATGAGCTCCGCGAGCCACATCACAACCGCGGTGCCGGCGGTGAAAACGAGGATGATGAACAGCACCCGGGGGGCGGTGAAGTCCTTGATCAGGTCGATGTTGCTGCCTGAGCCGAACAGCTCGCCGCTGTGGAACAAAAAGACGAGGCCCGAGCTCTGCATGACCGCCAACGCCACGGTGAGGTAACGGGTGGCCTGGGTGAGCTTGCGCTGGCCCACGGCCCCCTGCTCGCGCCACTGCTCGAACTTCGGGATCACCGTCTGCAACAGCTGGACGATGATCGAGGAGGTGATGTAGGGCATGATCCCCAGCCCGAAGATCGCCGCTCTGGCGAGCGCACCGCCCGAGAACAAGTTGAGGAAGCCGAGCACGCCACCGGCCTTCTCGGCTGCGCTTATGGACTGGATCTCGGCGAAGTTGACGCCGGGCACGACGATGTTGGCGCCCAGCAGGTAGACGCCGATGATGAGCAGGGTGAACAGGACCTTGTTGCGGAGGTCGGGGACCTTGAACATGTTCCGCAGGCTTGCGAGCATCAGATCCTTCCCTCACTAGGCGTGTGCGAGATTGCGCTGTAGCCGGCGAAGCTTCGGCGACGCCGAAGAACGCTAGCGGTTGGCGAGGGCATTTCCCTTGGCGGGTGGCCGCCGGTCACCGTAGGGGGGCGGGACGACGGTGACGGACCCGCCCGCGGCCTCGATGGCCGCCACGGCCGAGCGCGAGAATCCGTGGGCGCTCACCCTCACTGCCCGGTGCAGCTCGCCACGCCCGAGGATCTTGACGAGTCCCTTGTGGTGGACGAGGCCGCCGGCTTCCAGGCTCTCGGGCGTCACCTCGTCGAGTCCCAGTTCCTCGAGGACGTCAAGGTTGACGACGTTGTACTCGACCCGGAACGGGTTCGCGAAGCCGCGCAGCTTCGGGATCCGCTGGGTGAGCGGCAACTGGCCGCCCTCGAACCCAGGCTTGATGTTGTTGCGGGCCTTTTGACCTTTGGTCCCCCGACCCGCGGTCTTGCCGCCCTTGCCTCCGGTGCCCCTGCCGACACGGCGCTTGGGGCGGTTGGAACCGGGCGAAGGTGCGAGATCGTGCAGCTTCATGCGGTCTGTGCCTCCGAGACTGTGATCAGATGCGGGACACGGGCGATCATCCCGCGGATCTCCGGCCGGTCGGGGAGATCGTTCGACTGGCCGATCCGGCCGAGGCCGAGGGCCCGCAAGGTTCCGCGGTGCTTCGGCTTGGTGCCGATGGCCGAACGCACCTGGGTGACGATGAGCCGGGACTCGACCTTGGGCGCAGGCTCGGGAGCCTTCTTCGTGCGCGTAACCGGCTTGGTGCCGGCTTCCGTCTTGGTGCCGGCTGCCGGCTTGGTGCTGGCTGCGGGCTCGGTGCTGGGAGACGCGACCGTGGCCTTTCCTGACGGCGCGGCAGCTTTCCTGGCACGTGGAGCAACCACCTCGGCCTCGTCTGCGGGCGTGGCCTTGTCGGCGCGGGGAGCCGCCATCTCAGCTCACCTCCCCGGACACACGGCTCAGGCGGCGGCGTTCCTCGTAGGCGCGCAGTACGCCGGTCGGGGTGACCTGGTCGGGGTCCTTGCCCCTCAGCCGTGCGACCTCGTCGGGGCGCCGTAGCTGGCTCAGGCCGTCGATGGTGGCGTGGGCGACGTTGATGGCGTTCGAGGTGCCGAGCGACTTGGCCACGACGTCACGGATACCGGCCATCTCGAAGATGGCCCGCGCCGCGCCGCCGGCGATGACGCCGGTGCCGGGGGCAGCCGGCTTCAAGATGATCCGCCCGGCGCCGGCGTGGCCGATCACGGGATGGACGATCGTCGTGCCCGCGATCGGGACGTCGAACATGTTCTTGCGCGCTTCTTCTATCCCCTTTTGCACGGCGAGGCCGGCTTCCTTCGCCTTGCCGTAGCCGAGGCCGACCCGGCCGTTGCCGTCGCCGATCACCATGAGCGCGGTGAACGAGAAGCGCCGCCCACCTTTTACGACCTTGGCGACGCGGTTGACCTTGATTGTGCGCTCTTCGTACTGCGACTCGACCATTACAGCTCCAATCCGGCTTCACGTGCGGCCTCGGCGAGCGCCGCGACCCTACCGTGGTACCGGGACGCACCCCGGTCGAACACGACCTTCGTCACTCCCTTGGCCAGGGCCCGGGTCGCCACGAGCTTTCCGACCTCGCTCGCAGCCGCGGCGTTGCCCGTGGCGCCCTCGCGCAGCGGAGCCTCCAGAGTCGAGGCGGCGACAAGGGTATGGCCCGCGGTGTCGTCGATGATCTGGGCCATGATGTGCTTGTTCGAGCGGTACACCGAAAGGCGCGGCCGCTCGGCCGTGCCGATCACGTGCTTGCGGACGCGGCGGTGACGCCTGGCCGCGAGGGTGTGGGTTCGCAGTGTCTTGGTCATGGCTACTTGGCCGCCTTCCCGGCCTTGCGTTGCACGACCTCGCCGGCGTACCTCACGCCCTTGCCCTTGTAGGGCTCGGGCTTGCGGACCCTGCGGATGTCGGCAGCGACCTGGCCGACCGCCTCCTTGTCGATGCCCTTGACGATGATGCGCAGCGGCGTCGGCACCTCGAAAGAGACGCCCTCGGGCGCGTCGACGAAGACCGGATGGCTGAACCCGAGCGCCAGCTCGAGCTGAGTGGGGCTCTTCA
>Ga0181520_10002642_pt1 | contig 32880 bp, 21 predicted proteins | sample PEATcosm2014_Bin_29_FD_132451 | JGI IMG/M metagenome (GOLD analysis project Ga0181520, IMG submission 132451) | Peatland microbial communities from MTU Mesocosm Facility, Houghton, MI, USA - PEATcosm2014_Bin02_30_metaG | ecosystem: Environmental > Terrestrial > Soil > Wetlands > Peat | place...
GGCTAAAGGGGAGAGGGCGCTATGCGCACGGCTTTGATGTTGACGAACTCGCGGATGCCTTGGGCGCTCAGCTCGCGGCCGTAACCGGAGCGCTTGATGCCGCCGAAGGGCAGGCGCGGGTCGGAGACCACTATGCCGTTGATGAAGACCATGCCCGCCTCGATTTCGTCGGCCAGGCGGCGCTGCTCGGCGGGATCGTTGGTCCAGGCGCTGGCGCCCAGGCCGAATTCGGTGTCGTTGGCCAGGCGAATGGCGTCGTCGATGCCATCGGCGCGGAATAGTGCGGCCACCGGGCCGAAAAGCTCCTCCCGGTAGGCCGGGGAATCGCGCGGCGGGTCGGCCAGGACGGTGGGCGGGTAATAGTTGCCGGGTCCGGGGAGCGGCTCTCCGCCGGTGAGCAGGCGCGCGCCCATCAGCACGCTGCGGCGCACCTGCCGCTGGAGACCTTCGAGGATTTCCGGCGTGGCGAGGGGGCCGATTTGCGTACTTTCGTCCAAGGGGTCGCCCACGCGGAGCGCTTCCATGGCGGCCACGAAGCGCGGCTCGAAATCGGCCGCGATGCGCCGCTCCACGATGAAGCGCTTGGCGGCGATGCAGGATTGGCCGTTGTTGAGGGTGCGCGCCTCCGCGGCGGCCGCCGCAACGCAATCGAGGTCGGCGCTGGGCATGACGATGAAGGGATCGCTGCCACCCAGTTCCAGCACGGTCTTCTTGATTTGCCGGCCGGCTTGGGCGGCCACTTGCGCGCCAGCCGGCTCGCTGCCGGTCAGCGAGACGCCTTTCACGCGGGCATCGCCGATGACGCGCCCGACCTGCGCCGCGCCGATCAGAAGCGTCTGAAACACATCCTCCGGAAAGCCCACCCGGCGGATGAGGGATTCGATCTCGACGGCGCACAGGGGCACATTGGAGGCGTGCTTCAGCAGGCACGTGTTGCCGGCCATCAACGCCGGGGCGGCGAAGCGGAACACCTGCCAGAAGGGAAAATTCCAGGGCATGACCCCCAGCAGCGGGCCGATGGGCTGGTAGCGGATGAAGGCGCGGCCGGCGCCGGCCTCGACCGGCTCGTCGGCCAGCAGGCGCTCGCCCGATTCGGCGTAGTATCGGCAAGCCCAGGCGCACTTGGCCGCTTCGGCGCGGGCGGCGGCGATGGGCTTGCCCATTTCGAGCGTGATGATGCGGCCGATGCGGTCTTTCTCCGCTTCCAGTATGCCGGCCAGGTTATGGAGCCATCGTGCGCGGTCCGCGAGCGGCGTTTTGCGGTACGAGCGGTAGGCCGCTTCGGCGCGGGCCAGCTTGTCTTCGATGCGCGCCTCGGCGAGTTCGTCGAAGGTGCGCAGGGTCTCGCCGGTGGCCGGGTTAATGGAGGCGATCACAGATCCATTGTAGTAGGGCCGCTGTCCAGTGTACGGTAAGAACTGTGCAGGAACGGAACCGATCCCTGTATTTGGGATTCCCCGCCGCGGCTGGGGCGCTGATGGTCTTCGCGTGGCTGGCCCGCGGCGTGCTGCGCGAACAAACCGCGGGCTTCGACGCGGCGGTGCGCGACGCTGTCCATGCGTGGGCTACGCCGAGTCTCACCTGTATCATGCTCTGCGCCACGCAACTGGGATCGGCGCCTTTTCTGCTCGTTGTGGGGGCGCTGGCGATTTGGCGGCTGGCCGCCGCCGGGCGCAAACACGCGGCCGTGTTGGTGGGCGTGGCGGCTCTGGGCGGCGAAGCACTGGACCAGATCTTGAAGCTGTGCTTTCACAGGCCGCGGCCAGAGGCCTTCTTTGGGCTGACGGACCCGCCCACCTACAGCTTCCCGAGCGGACACGCCCTAACGGCCACCTGCTTCTACGGAGTGCTGGCGGCGCTGTTGGCCGGCCGCTTGAGGCGGGTTGCGGCCAAAGCCGGCGTGTGGGCGCTGGCCGCCGCCCTGGTTGCGCTGATTGGGCTCTCGCGGGTGTACATGGGGGTTCATTACCCCAGCGATGTTCTGGCCGGCTATGCGGCCGCGGTGATCTGGTTAGCCGCCGTGGGGACCGGATACGGCGTCTGGCGGTGGCGCGGCCGGAGGCGGAGGGCCCCGCCGGCCTGAACCCGCGGTTCTAGAATAGGTAGCTTATGGAAACAACGCAGCGGACGGCGCTGGTCACCGGCGCATCGGCCGGCATAGGAGCTACATTTGCGCGCCGGCTGGCGCGCGATGGATATCGTCTGATCCTGGTAGCGCGGCGGCGCGAACGGCTGGAGGAACTGGCGCGCGAGCTGGGCGGGGCCGACGTGCTGGCCGCCGATCTGACGCGGGACGATGAATTGAAACTGGTGGAAGAACGCATCCTGGCGGAGCCCAACCTGGAACTGGTGGTGAACAACGCCGGTTTCGGCGTGGCCGGACGGTTTTACAGGCTTCCGGTGGAGGCGAATGCCCGCATGCACCAACTGCACGTGATAGCCGCCATGCGCCTGGCGCATGCCGCTCTGCGGGCCATGACCGCGCGGGACAAGGGCGCTCTCATCAACGTGTCGTCGGTGGCGGGGTTCGGCCAGACCCCCGGCAGCGTGAGCTACTGCGCCACCAAGGCTTGGATGAACAGTTTTACCGAGGGACTGTACCTAGAGCTGAAGAGCGCGGGCTCGGCGGTGAAGGTGCAGGCGCTTTGCCCTGGCTTCACGTATTCGGAGTTTCACGACGTAATGGGGATGGATCGCGGCCGAGTCCCGGCGTTCCTGTGGCTGCGCGCCGAAGACGTGGTGGAGATGTCGCTCGCCGGCTTGGCCCGCGGCAAGCTGTTCGTGGTGACGGGAGGAGTCTACAAAGCCATCGTGGTGCTGGAGCGGCTTATCCCCCGCTTCCTGTGGACCGGGATCTCGCTGCAATATGCCCGCATCCTGAAGCGCGGCGAACCGGCGCGTTAATTGGACCTTCTCACAGGTGTTCGGCGCCCGAGCTTTGCTCGGGCGCCTGAGCTTCGCTCGGGTTGACAGGCGGAAGCGCCTGTCCCACATCCCGGCGTGGCATATTGGAGTTATGACCGAGGACGTGAAGGAAAAGGCTCAAGCGGCCGCCGTGGCCGGCGTTGGCGCGGGCGTTGGCGGCGCTGGCGGAGCCTCGGTTGGGGTTCTGGAACTGGCGGCGCAAGGGGTGGCGACCGGACTCCTGGCTGGCGTAGTCATCGGGGTTGGAGCCGTTGCCGGAGCGGGGATTGCGTATGGGCTGTACCGCTTGTTGAAGAAACGGAAAGCTCCATCCGAGAGCACAGGCCGGGCCGGCCAGGGCGAAGTGTAGGACGTGAAGGGGTTGGCGTGCGAAAGCGCCTACCCCACAATTCACTGCCCGCCGGCGTACAGAGGCGCCATGGCGACCAGCGCGAGACCGGCAGCGAACAGCACGAACATGAGCGCGGTCAGCGACTTCACCTTGGAATCGGCGCCATTGAGTTCCTTCCAGACCAGAATGCCCCACAGAGCCGCGACGAGCGCGGCGGCCGGTCCCATCGCGTAACTCAAGGCCGGCCCTACGGGTGAAGCGGCCGCTGCCGCGCCGGCCAGTCCCGCAGACGTATCCGCGTTTCCGGCGGCAGCCACCAGGGCGGCCACTGCGCCGGTGCACCAGACGATGCCACCCAGTATTCCGAGGAGATGCTGCTTCCGAAGGCCCTTGAAGTAGTCGAGGATCTCCACCGGCTCGCCGTCCACCGGAAGATTCATGAAGAATAAATTGAACACGAAGGTAGAGACAAGGATGCCGCCGGCGAACATCACGCAGATGGCGTATGGGCCAAGGCCGGCATCGCCCTCCCTGCCCATCTCCACGAGCGGGAAAAAGGTTCCCATGAGCAGGCCGCCTACCAGCGCCAGGACCAGCCCCTTGATGGGCGCCCTGCGGCGGGTGCTCTTGGCCGTGCCGGCCCTGGCGGCCTGCTCGTGCCGAAGTATGCCCAGAGCGCTGTAGGCCAACGCATCCGCCACGATGGCGCCGGCGATCAGCGCACAGCCGCCCCAGAGAAAGGCCGGGTGGCCGGCGGGCTTGGTAAGGTAGTTCAAACCCGCGCCGACGATCAGAGCCAGCCCGATGCCGATCGGAAACGCCACCGCCATGCCGGCCACAGAAATGGCCGCCACCAGCAGCATGTTGGCGAAGTTGAAGATCGCGCCGCCGAGAAAGCCGTACAGCCAATGGTGCTTGTCGGCGTGCATCAGATCGTCCCAGAAACTGAAACCGTCGGGCCCGCTCGCAAGGTTTATGCCCAAACTTCCAAACGTACATGCAAAGACGAGGGCGGCCAGCAATACTCCAATGGCGAAGTCGAAGTAGAACAGTTCGAATCGCCACTTCCCGGTCAGCTTGTAGGTGTTGGCCCAGGAGCCCCAGGCCATCATGCTGAGAATCATCAGCGCCAGAACGGCAGGGTAGCTATGTGGCAGGATCATTTCAATTATTTCCGGTAAGGTGAGGGTACAACGCTGGAAGACGCCGGGTCAACCGGTCTTTCCGCGGATGGAGCGAGACGGGGCGGCTGCCCGGGATCAATCTGGATCACGCGCAAGGCCTTGGGCTGGGCCGCGCACTCCGGGAGAGGCGCGATGGAGTAGTAGTTGAGGCCGTAGCGCCAATCGCGCTCGATTTTGTCGATGCAGACGTCGCCGGCGCGAGGGGAGATCTCGCGCCACAGGGCTCGCGCGGCGGCCATTTGTTCCACCTGCGGCAGCGCAGCCCGCTTCACGTAAAGCACGCCCGCAGCGGCCCCCACGGCGATGGTAACCACTGCGGCCAGACGCCGGCGGTGGGATTCCCAGGCCCAGGCCGCCGCGGCAACGGCCACCGGCGCCAGCCAGATCCAGTGAAAGGCGGCCCGGGGCGCTCTCAAAAGACCAGACGTCAGAGCCGCGGCGAGCACCTGAGCGGCCACCGGAAACGCCACCAGCAAAAGCGCGCAGGCCGCCAGCCAGGGCTGCGCGCCGGCGGCTTCGTCGAGCGCCACGGCGGCCAGCAGAGCAGCCGCCGGCAGGAGTGGGAGCACATAGCCGGGCAGCTTGTTGACGGCCACCGAGAACATCAGCAGGCCGAACAAGACCCACGCTGCCAGCAGCACCCGCCTGGGGTCATGCCAGGCGCCACGGCGCGCCGGCAGGAAGAGCAGCGGCGTCCAGGGCAGAAAAGCGGCGGCGAATACCGGCAGGTAGTACCACCAATGCTGCCCGTGCATGAGCGCCCCGGAAGTGATACGGCCGAAGTGATGTACCACAAAGAATTGTTTCAGAAAAACAGGTCCATTGCGCAGAAAACACAACCAATACCAGGGAAGGCAGATGACTAGAAAAGGGACTCCGGCGCGGAAGATGACGCGGGCAGGCGGAACCGCCTGCCCCACCAACGCCGGCCCGGTGGGGCAGGCAGTTTCGCCTGCCCCTCGGCGTGCCCACCAGGCAACTGGCGCGAGCGGCGCCGCCAGGGCTAGGGGGACCAGCCCCTTAGCCAACACCGCGAAACCCAGCAGGACGCCCGCCGCCGGCAAGAATCGCCCATCCCCGCGGGTGGCCCATGGCAGCGCCAGCAGCATGGCCGCCGAGAAAGCGGCCGTCATCGGCAGATCCGTCACGCCCACTTGGCTGAAGGCCAGCCACTCGCCGCCGGTAGCCAGAATCAGAACCGCGAACCAGGCGGCGCGCTTCCCGAACTCGCGCCGAGTGAACCACCAGAAGAACGCCAAAAAGGCCAGCGATGTGACGGCGACGGGCAGCCGCGGAGACAGATCCGGACCCAGGCCCAGCCGGAAGGCGCCCCCGATCATCCAGTACAGCAGGGCGGGCTTCTCGAACCAGGCCTCGCCCCACAGCCGCGGCGTGATCCAATCGCCGGAGCGGGCCATCTCACGGCCGATGGAGGCGTAACGGGGCTCGTCGGGCCCGATCATCCCCACCGCGCCGAGGTGATAGAAATAAAGTAGATATGCCAGCGGGACGGCCAGCCACAGCAGGGGCGGGATTTTCCGGGGCATTTCTCCCATTATAGAGGGATGGTTGCCTATGCTCCTGGACATTCGGAAAGCGCCCGGCCCCGATAATTCGCTGATCCGGCTGCACCCCGCCGATAACGTGGCCATCGCGCGGGTTTCTATCGCGCCCGGCGCGGAACTGCGAGTGGCGGGAGCGGCCCTCACCGCCCGCGATCCCATACCCGTGGGGCACAAGATCGCTTTGCGAGAGATTGGCCGCGGCGAAGCGGTCCTGCGCTACGGCGAGGCGATCGGGCGGGCCACCCAGACCATCGCCGCGGGATCTTACGTTCACACCCACAATGTCGGCTTCGAGGATCTGCGCCTGACCTTCGAGTTTCCGGAAGCGGACACGCCACCGGTGCAGCCTCAGCCGGACGCGCCGGTGTTTCTGGGGTATGTGCGCGAGGACGGGCGCGTGGGCACGCGCAACTACATCGCGGTAGTGGCCGCCAGCAACTGCGCGGCGCACGCGGTGGAGACGGTGGCGCGGAGCTTCGAATCCGCCGCGCTGCCGGAGAACGTGGACGGGGTGGTGGCCTTCCCCCATGGCGACGGCTGCGGTCACGGCGCGGGTCCCGATATCGACCAGCTCCGGCGGACTCTGGGCGGCGTGCTGGCGCACCCCAACGTCTCGGCGGCCGTCATTATGGGTCTGGGCTGCGAAGACAACCAGATCGAGCATTTCTTCAAGTCCGCGATCGTAAACGAGAGATTGACTGGGCTTACGCTTCAATCGAGCGGCGGCACGCGAGGCGCTGTCGAGGCCGCGCGCGAAGAGATCTACCGCTTTGTCGAGCGCGCCTCCCAGGAGCGTCGCACGCCGGCCCCGGCGGGGAAAATCATGCTCGGCCTGAACTGCGGCGGCTCGGATTCCTTCTCGGGGATTACGGCCAACCCGGCCCTGGGCCGGTGCGCGGACCTGCTGGCCGCCGCGGGAGGCTCGGCCGTGCTCGCCGAAACGCCCGAGATCTTCGGCGCCGAGCACCTGTTGGTGAGGCGATCCCGAAACAGAAAAGTAGCTGAAACATTATTGAGTTACATAGAACAATACAAGCAGTACTTGAGCCGATTTGGCAGCGCTTTTAACGACAATCCTTCGCCCGGCAACAAGGCTGGGGGCATTACCAACATTATCGAGAAATCCCTGGGGGCCGTGGCCAAGGGCGGGACATCGCCTTTGATGGACGTGGTGGACTATGCCGAGCGGGTGACCTCGCCGGGACTGGTTTTCATGAACACCCCCGGGTACGACCCGGTCTCTCTGGCGGGCCTGGCGGCGGGCGGCTGCAACCTGATCGCCTTCACCACGGGCCGCGGCAGCGCCATCGGGTTTCCCACTATCCCGGTGTTCAAGATCGCGACCAACAGCGATACCTTCCGGCGAATGAGGGAGAACATGGATTTCGACGCCGGCGCCATCGCCACGGGCGAGCAAAGCATCGAGGACGCCGGCCGCGCGATTTTCCAGGCCCTGTTGGAAGTGGCCTCCGGACGGCGGACCTGCGCCGAGCGCCTGGGCCACAGAGAGTTTGTACCATGGCGCATCGGGCCGGTAGTGTAGTTTCGCGCGCCTGTATAGAATAGGAAAGGTATGTATCGAACCCTGCTTTTAGCGATCGCCGCCGCGCTGTGCTTCGGGCCGGCCGGCCCGGCTCAGAATGCCGCCAGCCCCGCCCCGTACACCGCCAGGAAGAGCGCTTTCGACAAGCCCACCCTGGAAGCCTATGCCCGCCATCTGTGGGTGCTTGGCCCCGAGTTTACGGTCACCGCCAGCGACCCCTTGCCTTCCGGGCAACTTCCGGGATTCAAGGAAGTCACCATACGGATCGAGCAGGGAGGGGGGTCTCAGGAAGTTTTATTGCTGGTGTCGAACGATGGTTCCCGCATCGTGCAGGGGAACATTTACGACATTAACTTCAACCCGTTCAAACCGGATCTGGACAAGCTCAAAACCCAGTTTCAGCCCAGCCAGGGAACTCCGGGCGCGCCGGTGGTGCTGGTGGAGTTCAGCGACATGCAATGCCCGCATTGCAAGATCCAGGCGGATTTGCTGAAGCAGAATCTGCTCAAGACGTATCCGACGCAGGTGCGGTTTTACTACATGGATTACCCGCTGGCGCAGATCCACCCATGGGCCAAGGCAGCCTCGATGGCCGGGCGCTGCGTCTTTCGCGAGAATCCGCAGTCGTTCTGGGATTACCACGATTGGGTCTTTGCCCACCAGGAGAGCCTCACGCCCGAAACTCTGAAGAGCCAGGTGATGGAGTGGGCCAAGAGCCAGAAGGAGCTGGACGCGCTGCAACTGAGCCGCTGCATCGACGACAAGGCCACTGAGAAGGAAATCGACGGCAATATCGCCGAGGCGCGGGAACTCGCGATTGATGGGACGCCGGCGCTATTCATTAACGGCAGGCGCATACCGGCCGGGACCGACTGGCCCAGCATCAAGCGGGTGATCGATTTCGAGATCGAGTATCAGAAGACCGCCAAGAACGCCGGCGAGGATTGCGGGTGCGAGACCAAACTGGATACGGCCCTGCCGATCTCAACGGCGCCGGCGGGCCCAAAGGGCGCCCCGCCCGCCGGGAAGAAGTAGAGGCGGGGATCCGGGGGTTGGCAGGCGGAAGCGCCTGCCCCACAACCCGGCGGTTGGCTGGAAAGCCCGCCGGCCCGGTGTATTATAAGAAATCGATAGAAATCAATCCAGAAATCCAAAATATGACGAATTCCGATCTTCAGGCTCGGCGGGAAGCGTTGGCCGCCGAGCACGAACGCCTTCTTCGGCGCCGCAATGAGCCGCTGCCCGAATCCCACGGCTGGTTCGAGCGCTTTCAATATCCGGTCCTGACGGCGGCCCACACGCCGCTCATCTGGCGCTACGATTTCGACGCCGCCGCCAATCCACTGTTTCTCGAGCGTCTGGGAATCAACGCGGTTTTCAATGTGGGGGCCATGGAGTGGCATGGCAAAGTGATTCTCATGGCGCGGGTGGAAGGCGTGGATCGCAAGTCGTACTTCGCCGTCGCCGAGAGCGACACCGGCATTGACGGCTTCCGCTTCTGGGACCGGCCGGTGGCGATGCCGGAGACCGGGGAGCCCGAAACCAACGTCTATGACATGCGTCTGACGGCGCATGAAGACGGCTGGATTTACGGCCTGTTCTGCGCGGAGCGCAAGGACCCCGAGGCGGCGCCGGGCGACCTGTCGAGCGCGGTGGCGCAATGCGGCGTGGCGCGCACGCGCGATCTGAAGACCTGGGAGCGGCTGGCCGATTTGCAGACCCCGTCGGCCCAACAGCGCAATTGCGTTCTGCACCCGGAATTCGTGGACGGCAAGTACGCCTTCTACACGCGCCCGCAGGATAGCTTCATCGAGGCGGGCACGGGCGGGGGCATCGGCTGGGGCCTGGCGGAGAACATGGAGCGCGCGGTGATCGAACAGGAGACCATCATCGAGCGCCGCGAGTACCACACCATCAATGAGGTAAAGAACGGCGCCGGGCCGGCTCCCATCAAGACCGCCAAGGGCTGGCTGCACCTGGCCCACGGCGTGCGCAACACGGCGGCGGGGTTGCGCTATGTCCTGTACTGTTTCCTGTGCGACCTGGCGAAGCCGTGCAAGGTGATCGCCAAACCCGGCGGATATTTTCTGGGGCCCCGGGGAGAGGAGCGGGTGGGGGATGTCTCCAACGTGACTTTCTCGAACGGCTGGGTGCGCCGCGGCGTGGAGGTTCTGATTTATTACGGCGGGTCCGACACGCGCACGTACGCCGCCCGCACGAGTGTGAATCAACTGCTCGATTACGTTTTGAACACGCCGCCCGACCCCTTGCGCAGCGCCGCCTGCGTCCAACAGCGCATGGCGCTGATCGAGAAGAATCTGCGCCTGGGGGTACAGGGAGACAAGCGATGATGGACCGGGCCGCGAGAAACGCCTGGGCGGAGCGGTTCAGGCAGGAACTGGTGGGCAACATCCTGCCATTCTGGATGCGCCACACGGTGGATCGCGAAAACGGCGGCTTCCACGGGGTGGTGGATTGCGACCTTAACGTGGATCAGCAGGCGCCGCGTTCGGCGGTCATCAACACGCGAATCCTGTGGACGTACTCCGCGGCGGCCCGCCGATTCGGCGACTTCAGCTACCGCGAGATGGCCGACTGGGCCTACGCCTATATCGTCGATAAGTTCTGGGACAAGACTTACGACGGCATTTACTGGATGCTGGATTACCAGGGCAATCCGATATCGGACCGCAAGCAGATTTACGCCCAGGCCTTCGGCGCATACGCTCTAGCCGAGTATTACCGCGCCACAGCCAAGCCGGAGAGCCTGGAGCTGGCTCGGCGGTTGTTCCGTCTGATCGAAGGAAAAAGCCGCGACCCCGTTTACGGAGGTTATCTCGAAGCGTGCAGCCGGGATTGGGGCGCGCTCGAGGATCTGCGTTTGAGCGAGAAAGACCTCAACAGCCCCAAATCCATGAATACGCACCTGCATATCATGGAGGGTTACACTAACCTGCTGCGCGCGTGGAGGGTTCCGGAACTGGAAGCGAGACACAAGGCTCTGCTCGAGACCACGATGGACCACATAGTCGATAGCCTCACGGGTCATTTCCACATGTTCTTCGACAAACAATGGAACTCACTCAACGACCACGTCTCCTTCGGCCATGATATCGAGGGCAGTTGGCTCATCTATGAAGCCGCCGAAGTATTAGGCGACCGTCCGATCATAGGACGCGCGCGCGCCATTGCTCTTAAGATGGCGCAGGCGGTCTACGACGAAGCGCTGGACCGGGACGGCAGCCTGTTCTACGAGGCGGATTCCAAAGGCAGGTTGATCGACCCCAACAAGCACTGGTGGGCGCAGGCGGAAGCGGTGGTAGGCTTCTACAACGCCTGGCAGCTTTCCGGCGGGGAGCATTTTCTGCGCCAGGCCTGCCGGATCTGGGAGTACATCGAAGAGAAGGTGGTGGACCACGTCCACGGCGAGTGGCACGCCAAGCTGAAACCCGACGGCGCGCCTTTCACGGCGCAAGAAGACGGCGATGCCTGCCTGGTGGGCGCCTGGAAATGCCCGTACCACAATACGCGGGTTTGTTTGGAAATGATGAGGCGGCTGGGAGAGTAAGCAGAGTAGGTTGGCAGGCGAAAGCGCCTGCCCCACAAGTCCGCGAGTCGCCATTGTGGGGCAGGCGCTTCCGCCTGCCAACAGTCAGGTGATATTTCATGCAATACGGCTACTTCGACGATAATAACCGCGAATATGTGATTACCCGGCCGGACACGCCCCTGCCGTGGATCAATTATCTGGGCTGTCAGGCCTATTTCGGAATCATTTCGAACACCGCGGGCGGATATTCCTTTTATCGCGACGCCCGCCTGCGCCGCATCACTCGCTACCGCTATAACAACGTTCCGTTCGATTACGGCGGGCGCTATCTCTACCTGCGCGACGACGAAGCGGGCGAGTATTGGTCGCCCTCATGGCAGCCCACCGGCGGAGACCTGGAGCGATACTGGTGCCGCCACGGAATGGGCTACACCATCATCGGCTCGCGGCGGCGCGGCATTACAGCCAGCACGCGATACTTCGTCCCCATGGACGAGAACCTCGAAATCTGGCAGCTCACGACGACCAACGGGCGGCTTACGCCGGCGGCGCTGTCGGTCTTTTCGGTGGCGGAGTTTTGCCTGTGGGATGCGCAGGACGATTCCACCAACTTCCAGCGGAATTTCAGCATCGGGGAAGTGGAAGTCGAGGACGGCGTCATCTACCACAAAACGGAATACCGCGAGCGGCGCGATCACTTCGCGTGGTTCGCCTGCTCGGCCGAGTCAGCCGGTTTCGACACGCAGCGCGAAGCGTTCCTGGGGAATATGAGAGGCTGGGACAGGCCGGCGGCGGTGGAGCGCGGCGAACTGTCCAACTCGGTGGCTCACGGGTGGGCGCCCATAGGTTCGCACCATGTAAGGATGGTCTTGCAGCCGGGAGAGACGCGACAGGTTCTCTTTGCGCTGGGCTACCACGAGAACCCCAAGGACGATAAGTTCGACCCGCCCGGATCGCAGGTGGTCAACAAGCGCGCCGTCAAGCCGGTTATCGCCCGGTATCTCGATCCGGCCAACGCCGACGCGGCCTTCGACAGGCTGCGCGCGTACTGGGACGGTCTGCTGGGCATCTGCCAGGTTGCAACGCCCGATATTCATACCGACCGCATGGTGAACGTGTGGAACGCGTATCAGTGCATGGCCACCTTCAACATGTCGCGCTCGGCCTCGTTCTACGAATCGGGCATCGGCCGCGGTTTGGGCTTCCGGGACTCCAATCAGGACCTGCTCGGATTTGTTCACATGGTTCCGGAGCGGGCCCGCGAGCGCATACTCGATCTGGCCGCCACGCAGCTTCCGAGCGGCGGCGCCTATCACCAATACCAGCCGCTCACCAAGAAGGGCAACAACGACGTAGGCGGCAATTTCAACGACGACCCGCACTGGCTGATTCTAGGCGTGGCGGCGTACCTGAAGGAGACCGGCGATGGGAGCATTCTCGACGCGCCGGCGCCGTACGATAACGTGGCCGGCTCCGAGCAGCCGCTGTACGACCACTTGCAGCGGTCGTTCCAATATACGCTCGACCGGCTGGGGCCGCACGGCCTGCCGCTCATCGGACGCGCCGACTGGAACGACTGTCTCAACCTGAATTGCTTCTCCGATACGCCCGGCCAATCCTTCCAGACCACCACGAACAAGGAAGGCAAGGTGGCTGAATCGGTGTTCATCGGCGGGCTGTTCGTGCTGGCGTCGCAGGAAATGGCTGCGATTGCGAGGCGCCGCGGTTTGGCGGATGAAGCGCGGCAGTACATGTCGGAAGGCGCGCGCATGGAAGAAACGGTGCGCGCTCACGGTTGGGATGGGGAGTGGTTCCTGCGCGCCTATGACGATTTCGGCCGGAAAGTGGGGTCGAAGGAATGCGCCGAAGGGAAGATCTTCATCGAACCGCAAGGGTTTTGCATTCTGGCCGGCATCGGGCTCGAGGACGGCATGGCCGCCAAGGCGCTCGATTCGGTGCGCCAGCGCCTGGCCACGCCGCACGGCATCATTCTCCAGCAGCCGGCGTACTCGCGATATTACCTGGAGTTGGGCGAGATCTCTTCGTATCCGCCGGGCTATAAGGAAAACGCGGGCATATTCTGCCACAACAATCCGTGGGTGATCATCGCCGAGGCCATAATGGGCCACGGAGACGAAGCCCACGACTATTACTCGCGCATCAACCCTTCGGCCCGCGAGCCCATCAGCGACGTGCACCGCTGCGAGCCCTACGTGTACGCGCAGATGATCGCCGGCCGCGACGCGCCCACGCACGGCGAGGCCAAGAATTCCTGGCTTACGGGCACGGCGGCGTGGAATTACTACGCCATCTCGCAGTGGATCCTGGGCATCCGTCCGGATTATGACGGGTTGCGCATTGCGCCGGTGATTCCGGAACGCTGGCAGGGCTTCGGCGCCGTGCGCCGGTACCGCGGCGTGACGTATAACATCACGGTTCGGCGGCAAGGGCCCGGCAATAAGGTGACGCTGACCCAGGATGGCCGGCCGGTGGCGGGGAACGTGCTCCCGCACCCCGGCAGCGGGCAAACGGAATCGACGGTGGAGGCGATACTGGGATAGGGTTATCGAGAAGGATCTAACCGCTCCCTGACGGTCGCGGCTCGCCAGAGTGTTACGCAAGAGAGCCGGTTGGCAGGCGGAAGCGCCTGCCCCACAAGGATGGGAGGCCTTCGACGCCCCGATTGTCTCACAGCCGCTAACGAGCCGCGACCGTTAGGGAGCGGTTCTTATGGAGGGTTTTGTGTATATCGCAAACGAGACGCGCTACGCCACCATGCCATACCGCCGCTGCGGCCGCAGCGGGCTGCGCCTGCCCTTGATTTCGCTCGGGCTGTGGCACAATTTCGGCGGAGTGGATACGTTCGAAAACATGCGCGCCATGCTGCGCCGCGCCTTCGATCTGGGCGTCACCCACTTCGACCTGGCCAACAACTACGGCCCTCCGCCCGGTTCGGCCGAGCAGAACTTCGGCCGGGCGCTGCGCATGGACCTGGGCGCATGGCGCGACGAGATGATCATCTCGACCAAAGCCGGCTATGACATGTGGCCGGGGCCATATGGCGAGTGGGGCTCGCGCAAGTACCTTCTGGCGAGCCTGGACCAAAGCCTGCGGCGCATGGGGTTGGAGTACGTGGATATCTTTTATTCACACCGGCCGGACCCGGAGACGCCGGTGGAAGAGACCATGGGCGCGCTCGATAGCGCGGTCCGTTCGGGCAAGGCGCTCTACGCCGGCATCTCCAACTACGACGCCGGGCAAACCGCCCGGGCCGTGGCCATCCTCCGGCAGATGGGCACGCCTTGCCTGATTCACCAGATGAAGTACTCGATGTTCGTGCGCACGCCGGAGGAGGGACTGCTCGAAAAGCTGTCGGAGGAAGGCGTGGGCGGCATCGCTTTCTCTCCGCTGGCGCAGGGACTGCTCACCGACCGCTATCTTGAGGGCGTCCCGTCCGGTTCGCGCGCTTCCAAGCCCGGTACGTTTCTGAAGCGGACCGACGTCACCGAAGACCGCGTGGCCAAGGTGCGCGCGCTAGGCGAAGTGGCGCGGGAGCGCGGCCAGAGCCTCGCGCAACTGGCCCTGGCCTGGACGCTGCGCCATGAAGCCATGGCCAGCGCCTTGATCGGCGCGAGCAAGGTGGAGCAAATCGAGCAATGCGTATCCACGCAAGACAACCTGCGCTTCGATGCGAAGGAGTTGCAGCGCATCGAGCGAATCCTGGCGGGCGCCGAAGCGTAGCCCGGCGTGAGGCTTGAAAGCCTGATCCCGGGCGCATTGCGCCCCGTTAGCTGCCGTAATATCCGGCGCGGGTCTGCACAACCAAATCCTTCTTCTTGGCGGTCTTGGCGGTGAGGTGAATATGGCGGTAGGCGCCCGGTTCGGCGGGCGGATCCGGCGTATAGCCGATGTTGTACTGGTTGCGAAGTTCCTCTTCGATATCCGCGAAGACCTTATCGAGCGGATGAAGTTGCGTGACCTGGTAGAAGCGGCCCCCGGTTTCCTCGGCGATCTGTTTGAGCACCTTTTTGCCGTCCGGGATCTCTTCCCCGCCGCCTCGCGGCATAGGCATGGGCATGGGCATTCTGCCCCGGCGCCCCATGCCGCCCCCGCCGTAACCGCCGTAGCCGCCCTGGTTGCCATAGGCGGAGGGATCGGAAAAGAGCACCGAGTAGACCAGCGTATCGGCCTTCTGCGCCGCCGTGATCCCCTGGTACAGCGTGACCTTGCTCCCGGTATCCACGCCATCGGTGAGCAGCACCAGGGCCTTGCGGCCTTTCTGCTTGCTCATCAGGTCTTCGGAAGCCAGCAGGATGGCGTCGTACATTTTGGTGCCGCCGCTGCGCATACCACCACCTTGCCGCCGGCCACCGCCTTGCGGATAACCGCCGCCCGGGTAGCCTCCGCCCTGCGGATAATTGCCCCCCTGCGGATAATTGCCGCCCTGTTGTTGCGTCTGCTGCTGCGGCGGTTGGCCCACCCGCAGCAGGTCCAGGCCCTTCTCCAGGTCCTGGCGCTTGGCGGTGAAATCCTGCAAGAGTTCTATTTCGAAGTCAAAATGGATCACGAAAGCCTGGTCGCGATCGGGCCGCAGAATCTGGTCGAAGAATTTGAAACTGGCGCTGCGCTCTTTGTCCAGCAACCGAGCCTGGCTGCCGCTGGTATCCACCAGCAGGCCCAGGGAAAGCGCCAAGCCGCTTTCCTGTTCGAAGAATTTGATGGTTTGGGCGCGGTCCTCATCGTTCAGCGTAAAGTCGTCTTTGGTCAGGTCTTTAATAATCTTTCCCGACTTGTCCCGCACGGTGGCGAACAGGTTGACCAACTTGACGTCAGTCGAATACTTCGGCATTTGCTCGGCGGGCTGGCTCTGTTGGCCGAAGAGCAGGCGCGCGGCGGGGAGCACGGACAGGGCGGAGAGCAGACGTCTCCGGGTGAGTTTGTTTTCGGTAGACACTTCGGAGAGGAAGATGCATGGGAAGGGGTTTGCGTTACCGGGAAGGCGAAATTGTTCCGAATTGTGGCCGCCCGGGTCACCGAATCGTAAGGAACGCCCCGGCGGCGACCCACTTCCGGCGACCCGATTCCGGCGCCGCGCGCCCTAATCTTATTGCTTTTAGTCTACGCGGGCGTTCAACTCTGGTAATCTGAGAACCGGGAATCAGCCATGGAACCTTTCCGTTTTCATGTGTTCGTTTGCGACCAGCAGAAGCCGGAGGGCGTGCCGGGGTGTTGCGCCAGAGGCTCGGCCAAGGTAATTGAGGCATTGCGGCGCGAAATCAACGCGCGCGGCCTGGAAGACGACGTGCAAGTGACCACCTGCGGGTCGCTCGGCCTGTGCGAGTGGGGTCCCAACATGATCGTCTATCCGGAGGGCGTGTGGTACGCGGGCGTCGCGCCGGGGGACGTGCCGGAGATCGTCCGCTCGCATTTCGAGGAGAACACGCCGGTGGAGCGCCTGGCGCGCACCGCGGGGGCCGAGGTGCGCGCCGAGATTCTGGCCAATCGCGCCAAACGCCTGGCCGCCATGAACGCCCGGGACGCCGCCGGGGCGCTGCCGGAGGAGTTGCAGGAGCGCATCCGCGCGTTCCAGGAGAGCCGCGCGATTCTCACCGCGCTCGAGCTGGACGTGTTCACCGCGCTGGGCGATGGGGCGACCGCCGCGGAAGTGGCGGCGCGGACCGGCATGGACGCGCGGGCCATGGAAATGCTGCTCCACGCGCTGGCGGCTGTGGGCCTGGCCTCCAAGCGGGAGGGCGTATTCCACAACACGCCGGTAAGCAAACGCTTCTTTACGGCCGGCTCGCCAGACAATGCGCAGCCGGCGCTGATGCACACGGCGAACCTGTGGGGGCGGTGGTCTACCCTCACCGACTGCGTGCGAGCCGGGACCTCGGTGGCGGCGCGCCGTGACGGCTCCTGGACGCTTTCCTTCATTGCCGCCATGCACCGCAACGCCTCCGAGCGCGCGGGCGCGGTGGTGCGGGCGGTGGGCGCCGCGGAGGTCCGCCGCATGCTCGACGTGGGCGGAGGCTCGGGCGCCTATTCCATCGCATTCGCCAAGGCCAACCCCGGGTTGACGGCCGATATCATGGACCTGGCCGAGGTGGCGCCTATCGCGCGGGGTCATATCGAGCGGGCGGGAGTGGGGGACCGCGTGCGCGTTCGCACGGGCGACCTGCGGGTGGACAAACTGGGCGAAGGCTACGACCTGGTCTTCGTCTCCGCCATCTGCCACATGCTCGACGAGGACGAGAACCGCGACCTGTTGGGCCGCTGCCACGACGCGCTCCGGCCGGGCGGCCGCATGGTGGTGCAGGATTTCATTCTGGAGCCGGACAAGACCGCGCCGAAATCGGCCGCCCTGTTCGCGCTCAACATGCTGGTGGGCACGCGGGCCGGCAGGTCCTACAGCGAACCGGAGTACGCCCGGTGGCTGGGAGAAGCGGGCTTCCGGGATGTGCGCCGGGCGCGGCTGCCGGGCCCGGCGGGCCTCATGATCGCGATTCGTTAACGAACGGCGCGAACCCTATCCCACGATCTACTTGGATTGGCTTAGCTTGCGGAAGTACTCCGCCACGGCGTCGGCGTAACCTTGCGGGACGGCTTCGCCGCCCTGACTGCGCACACTGCCGCCGCCGGTCTGGTCCACCTTGCGGCGAAGCTCCATCTCGATCTGCTCGATTCCTCCCACCACCGCGCCGTTGATGCGCTCGGCCAGCAGCGGGTCGTTGGAGTAAACCGAAGGGTCGAGCCGCTGCATGTCGCGGATCAGCGATTGCAAGTCGCGGTTCACGTTGGGATCGTCGCGAAGCTGCGGCTGCAACTGCGTCAGTTGCCGCAGGGTGTCGCGATAGGTGTTCTCGAACACGCGCGGGTCGACGGGTCCGCCATAATAGGCGCCGCCGTCCCATTGGCCGTAGTTGTATGAACCGCCATTCGGGCCGCCCGGGCCTCCATACGGGCCGCCTCCGCCGCCATAGGCGCCGCCGCCGTTGCGCTGGCCATTGGGTTGGCCGCCTTGCGCGAACTGACCTTGCTGGCCGTTGCCGCCCTGTTGGCCGCCGCCTTGCTGGCCGCCGCCCTGTTGGCCGCCCTGGCCCTGCTGGCCCTGTTGCCCCTGCTGTCCTTGTTGGCGGCCGCCCTGCTGACCCGGCTGGCCGCCCTGCTGGCCTTGCTGTCCGTTCTGCTGGCCTTGCTGGCCCTGCCCGCGCTGAAGCTGCTGGCCCCTGCCACCCTGGGCCTGCGCCCTTGCCTGCATCTGCTGCAGTTGCTGCCGCAGGCGTTCCACTTGCGCCAAGGCCTGCTCCATCGCTTTAGGATCGTCCCCGGGCTTGCCTCCCTCGGCGCCAGGCGCCATGGATTGCTGCAAGCCTCTTAGTTCGTCGCGCAGCTCGTTCAGAGCCTGCGTCTGGGCGAACTCGGACATTACCGCGTACTCGCCCAGGCCCTGGCGAAGGTAACCCGCATTGCGCTGCATATCGCGCCCCAGTTCGGCCTGTTGCATGTCGCCCAGGGTTTCCCGCATCCGCGTAGCCGCCTGGCGCTGGGTGGTCATCAGGTCGCGCACGGCATTCTGCATGCCCGTTTCAAGCTGCTTGAGGTCCTTGGCTTCCGCGTCTTTCGTGTCGGCCAATTCGCCCGCCTGCTCGCGGGTGAGCGGCTGGGGGGGCTGCGCGGCGAATGCGCGCCGCATCTGCTGATCCACCTCGGCCTGGCGTTGCGCCAGTTCTTCCGCCTGGCGAACCAGGTCGCTCACCTGGCCGCTCGATTGCTCGCCGCGCAATCCGGAGAGCGTCTGCTGCGCCTCGCGCAGCCCCTCCGCCGCGCGCCGCGCCTGGGCTTCACCCTGAGGCGTGCCGGCTTGCTGCGAGGAAGCCGCGCCGCGCATGTTCTCGATGGCCTGTTGCAGCCGTTCCAGCGTTTGCTGAAGCTGCTGGGGGCTGGAGCCGCCGAATTGCCGGCCCTGCTGCTGGCCCATCTGGCTTTGCTGCTGGCCTTGCTGGTTTTGCTGCCGGCCCATCTGGCCCTGCTGGCCTTGCTGCTGCCCGGCTTGCCGGCCTTGCTGACCCGACTGACCCGACTGACCCAACTGACCGGACTGCTGTCCCTGCTGTCCTTGTTGCCCGGACTGCTGCCCCTGTTGCCCTTGCTGACCTTGCTGCCCCTGCTGACCCTGCTGACCCTGCTGACCACGGCTCAACTGGCCGCTGTTTTGCGCCAATTGCTGCATCTGCTGCCGCAATTGTTCCGCTTCGCGGCGCAGCAACTCCTGCTGCCAGCGCTGCTGGGAGGTTTGCTGCTGTCCCTGCCTCTGCTGCTCGGCCAGCTCCTGCTGCCGTTTGGCCAGTTGCTCCAGCTTTTGCAGCGCTTCGTCGATCTCGCGCTGGCGCTGGTCGGCGGATTGCGTCTGCCGATTGCTCTCGTACTGGTTCTTTTCGGTATCGAGTTCCAGATCGAAAAGGCCCTGCATATCGCGCGAGGCCCCGTTCTGTCCGCCGCCGCCTCCTCCTCCGCGCCCGCCTTGCTGGCGGTTTCCGAAGGCCACTTGAATATCGCGGAAGGTGGATTCCGCCCGCAGCAGGTAACGCAGGGCTTCCTGCTCGGGAGTCAGCGCGTCCTGCCACTTCTGCCCTTTCAGCTTGTCGGAAGCCGGCGCCATGGACTCCACGGCCTTGTCCATCGCATCCGTAAACGTCTTGAACGAATCGCCCGCTTCGTCAATCGAACGCGCCTTCATGCGGTCGGACAGCGACTTGGCTTGGTCGCGCAGCTTGGATTGCACCTGCGCCAGGAACGCCGCGTCCTCGGCGTTGCTCCTGGTTCCCGACCCCTTGAGCTGATTCCAGGTGGCGGTGATGATCTCCTTCTGGCGCTGCGAAATCTGCTGCTGCTGGTCGCCTTCGCCCTGCTCCCCTCCGCCGCCGCCACCGCCGCCGCCCTCCTGCTGCGACTGGGTGTAATTGCGCTCGAACGGGTCGGCCTGGATGAAGAACATGTCGGTCTTGGTAGTGGTGCGGGCGTCCTTGGCGAGCGCATAAATGCTCACCACGTCGCCGGGTTGGGTCTTGAAGTCCTCGAGCGCCACGGTGGCGCTTCCGGTGGAGACTTTGGCATCCTTGGCCTGCAACAGCGGGACGGTTTTCTCGGCCCCACCGTTCACCGAATAGTGCAGCTCGACGTTCTTGAGGGCGAAATCGTCCTTGGCGTCCACCGTCACGGTGACTTCTTCGATGGGCGATGCGTGGACATCGCGCCCCGGCCGCGCGATCTTCACCTCCGGCGGGTTGTATTTCTGCGATTCGATGAAGTAGTCTTCCGTCAGACGGACGTCCTCGCCGCTCTCAGCCGCGGCCACGTGGTAGAGACCGTCGCGTTGAATCGGGACGCTGGCGATGAGCGAGCCGTCGGGGCCATCGCGCAAGGGAATCTTGCTCCCGTCGTCCAGCAGCAGGGCGCCGTTGGCCAGCGTCTTATCGGTCTTGATAGCCACCTCGGCGGTGGTTCCCTCGACCGCCCGCAGATCGCCGCCCGGGTTCTCGACAAGATCCTTCATCCCCGTCCAGGCGGGGTAATGATAGGTGACCTTGACGTTCTTGACGGTGGGCAGATCCACCACGTTGAGTTTGTAAGTCTTCGAACGGACCCCGCCGGCCTCCACGTAATAGTCCAGCGATTCCGGCACGCCGGCGATAACGAACTGGTAGGCCGAGCCTCCCGGCTGGGCGCCCATGTCGGCCTGCTCCCAGCCCGCCGCGCTGGCGTACCTGGCGTAGAAGCGCACTTTATCGGCCGTGAAACCCTTCAGCCGCGCCAGGATCGCCTGGTCGGAGCGTTTGCGGACGGTGCGGTTGCCCGGCTCGATGTTGATGTCGTAGTAGGCCTTCACTTCGCCTTTGGGAAGGCTGCCCCACAGCAGGGACGCGCCGTAACCCAGGAAGCCAGGACCCGCCGTGGCCAGCCAGATGAGCGTTCCCACGGAGAAGAAAGCCGCCGAGGAGAAGCTCAGCATCCAGCTTGTGCGGGCCACGCTTTTCGGCTCGGCCGCATGCGCCATGGCCAGGGTATCCGCCGCCAGAAGGTCCAGGAACGGATCGCCGGGGTTCTGCTCCATCTTCTCGCTGAAGGTAAGCAGGCGTTCCTCGAACTCCGGGAAGTGGCGCTCGGCCGCGCCCGCCGCGCGCCGCCGGTTGAGGCGGATGGCCGGCGCAATCAAGGCGGCGGCCACGGCGAACGCCAGCCCGAGAAAGAGGAGCACTCGCGCGCCGGTTACGCTGCGATCGGAAAATGCGAAGTGATTGATCGCCAGCACAGCCACGATGGTCAGGCCCAGAGCCGCCCCGGCGGTGACGGCGGCGCCGCGCGTCAGCGCGAGCCACCGCATCCGCCGTTCCAGAACCCCCAGATACTCGGATAGTCGATCCAATGGTTTCATGCCGCCTCTTTATCCACGGATAGATGCCGGTTGCCCAGCAAAGACTCGGCTATGGCCAACGCCAGGGCCATAATCATCACATACCACCAAAGCGAAAAGGGTTTTTTACCACCCTCGGTGGCTTCCACAGGCCCCCCCGCGGCCCCTTGCGCCGTATTGCGCCACAAGGTCAGGGTCTCGGCCGGAGCCGGGGCCAAATCCGATTCCCGGCGGTCCGCATTCACGGCCACGGTTTCGTCGGGCGCGCTGGGCCGGTGAATCTCGTAAAACCCGGCCTCCGCGAGCTGAATGTTTTCGGCGCGGGTCCCCTCTTCGAGCGAAAGCAGCCTCTCGCCCTTGGGACCCATGACTTCGGCCGCCGTGCCCGCCGACTTGGCATCGCGCAGCTCGACGAAGGAGCCCACCGGCAGGCTGGCCGGTCCGCCTTCCAGCCTGCCTAGGTACCGCGCGGTCTGTTCGATGAAAGGCACGAAGGAGGTATGCAGCGGAAAATCGTTGGCCACGTTGTCGAAGGTGGAGGCGAACACCAGAACGCGCCCCGCGCCAACCTGCCTGTCGAGCAGCAACGGCGTGCCATCGGAAAGGCGCGCCGCCACGCGCGCGTCGCCCGGCGTCACGCGGATGGCCTGATAGAACTTCACGTCGTCCCAGCGGTTGTCGTTCATGATGGCGGGATGGGAGGAATCGAGCCACGCGGCCGTCTGGAAACGCTCGCCCTCGCGCCCGGCGTAGCGGGCTTCCTCGATAAGGTCGCCGGAGACCGGAACGGCGGTGCGCGAGACGATGTTGTGGCCCAGCGCGACCAGCACCGAGCCGCCGTTGCGGACGTAATTCCGCAGCTCGTTTTCGAACCCGCCGGGCAGCGCGCCCAGGTCCGAGAGAACCACGAACGCGTATTTCGACGCCGAGATGGCGCCGGTCTGCTCGACCGCCGCCGAATCGATCAGGAACGCCGACTGGCCGGACGCCTCCAGGGCGGAGCGGAAATACAGCAGCCCGCGCTCATTGCCGGCCTCGTGCACGAACAGCGCGTGGCGGGGATCGCCGCGCTCCACGGCGAAGAAGAAGCGGTCGTCGTCGGGCAGCGCGTCGGCCGCATCGATGCGCACTTCGCCCTTGTTGTGGCCGTAGGGAACATCGAGCGAAAGGAACTCGGCGTTGGCGCGGCCGTTTTCCGGCACTTCCACGGTCTTGGTCTCGATCACGCGACTGTTCAACAGCAGGGTCACCGTGCGCGTGGCCTTCTTGGTGGCGTACCCGGCGATGGTGGCCAGCACGCGCGTCTTGCGGTTGTCGTAAACGCGCCGCGGAGCCACCACGTTCTCGACCGCGAAATTGGGCGTGTCCGCGTCGGCCACCGGATGAACTTCCAAGCGGATATCCTCGTTGAGACGCAGGTCGTTGAAATTCGGAGGAAAGCCCGACTGCTGCATGTCGGAATAGAGCTGCACCTTCACCGGAAGCTGCAGCGAACGGGCCATGGAACGGGCGGCGCGAGCCAGCTCGGCGAAGGAAGTGCGCGTGTCGGAAGGCTCGATGGCGTCCACCGCGGCCAGCAGGGGCGCGTGGTCGTCGGTCACCTCGCTCATGGCCTGCACCCGGGCGCCGAACGCCAGCGTCTGGCCGCGCTGGCCGGGACCGAGCGCCGCTATGTCCGATTTGGCCATCTGCTTGGCGCGCGGCAGCCGGTCGCCGGCGCGCATGCTGAGCGAATTGTCCACCGCGAACATGGTGATCTCGCCCGTGCGCCGCCCCGCCAGGATGGTCCGATTGATATACGGGCCGGCGAACGCCAGGGCGAGCAATGCCACCAGCGCCGTGCGCAGCGCGAACAACACCAGGTACCGCAGACGGCGGTGCTTGATGGAGCTTTGCGTCCGGCGCTCGAAGAACATCAGCGAGCTGAAGGGGAGCGGCGTGCTGCGGTGCTTCTTCAGCAGGTGCAGCCAGATGGGCAGCCCCACCGCCGCCGCGCCGGCCAGAAACCATGGCGTGAAGAAGCCCATCTACATCCTCCCCTGGCGTATGAACAGGTACTCGCGCAGCCCCTCGTCGAGCGGCCGCGACGTGTTCATCAAGAAGTAGTCCATCCCCGCCGCTTTCGCCTGGTCGCGCAGCTCGCGGATGTGCGAATCGATTTTATCGCGGTACTCGTGCCGAACATACTCGGGCGAAACTTCCAGCGCCGAAGCCGCATTTTCCATGTCCACCAGCAGGACCGGCTGCCGGAACCTGGGCGCAATCTCCTGCGGGTCGAGCACGTGGAAGAGAATGACCTCGTTGCCGCGATGCCGCAGCGGCTCGACGGTTCGGATGATGACCTCGGGAGACTCGTAGAAATCCGAGATCACCACCACGATGCCGCGCCGGTGCAGATAGTTCAGGAAATGGATAAACGGCTTGGCGAAATCCGTGCGCGCGCCTTTCTCCGCCTTCTCGATGGCGTGCAGCAGCCGGAAGAGCTGTCCCTGCCGCGTGGAGGGGGCCACATAGTTGAGCACGTCGTCGTCGAAAACGATGAGCCCGGCCGCGTCGCGCTGCACGTTGGCCAGATAGCACAACGAAGCCGCCACGAAGCGCGCGAAATCGAGCTTCGAGACCGGCTGCGATCCGAACCCCATGGAAGCAGAGGTATCGAGCAGCACCAGCAGTTGCGAATTGGTCTCGCCGCGATAGCGCTTCAGATAACAGCGCTCCGTGCGCGCGAAGACGTTCCAATCCACGTGGCGCAGGTCGTCCCCCGGCGAATAGGCCCGGTACTCCGCGAATTCCTGGGAGAACCCGAAATCCGGCGACCGGTGCAGCCCGGAAACGAAGCCGTCCACCACGGTCTTGGCCACCAGGTCGAGGCCGGAGATGGAAGCGAGCGTGTCGGGGTCGAGGAAGCGCTGGAGCATTATGAGGCCTCTCTCAAAACCGGGGAGCCTTTTGACGCGGAGACGCGGAGACGCGGAGAAGAATTGAGGTCGGGAGTAATCGGCTCTTCCGCCGCCGGGAGAGCCTGTGCCGACAGTGGGGCCTCCTTTGACGCGGAGACACGGAGACGCGGAGAAAAGCCGAGATCGGGATTGATTGGCTTTCTTGTCGCCGGGAGACCTGGCCCCTTGTAGAGGTTGACGATTCTTTTCAGGCCATTCTTGAGGACCGGAACATTGAAATTGATCAGCAGCCCGACTTCCCTGTTGGAAGCCCTAAGATATGTCAAGAGTTGGGCGCAATGCACGGGAGCCGTTCCTTCGGTGGCCTTGATTTCGACCACAACCAAATCCTCGACCACCAGATCCATGGTGTAAGCCGACTCCAGCCGTATCCCTTTGTAGTGAATCGGCAGATAGACCTGTCTTTGAAATCGCAGCCCTGCCTGACTTAACTCGTAGCAGAGACACTCCTCATAAATCGATTCCAAGAGCCCCGGCCCGAGATGCCGATGAACCTCGATTGCAGAGCCAATGATCCGCTCGGTGAGCAAGTTCAAACCGGGTTCGGCTCCTGGTGAGCCAGTTTCTCCGGCCTCGGCGGCGACCTCGGCGTGTTCGTTACCGTCGGTCCTCATTCTTGAATTTCTCCGCGTCTCTGCGTCTCCGCGTCAAAAGAACCCGCCTCCACTCCAAACCCTCTACTCCCTCGGAGGCGCTTTCCACTCCAGGATCTTCTTCAGGATATCGTCCTGCTTGAGGTGATCCGATTCGGCGTGGAAGTTCAGCAGGATGCGGTGTCTCAGCACCGGAATGTAGAGCGACCGCACGTCCTCGTAAGTGACGTGGTAGCGGCCGTGCATCAGCGCACGGGCCTTCGCCGAGAGCACCAGGAACTGCGCCGCGCGGACGCTGCCGCCATAGTTCACGTATTTCTTCACGAAATCCGGGGACGCATCCTCGGTCGGGCGCGTCACACGCACCATATCCACCACGTAGCGCGCCACGCTCTCGCCGATGGGCGTCATGCGCACGAGCTGCTGGAATTGCAGGATCTCCGCCGCGTTCGTCACCGGGGACGCCTGCGCCACGTGGGTGGTGGTCGTCAGGTCCACCACTTGCATCTCTTCCTCCGCCGAGAGATAGCCGAGCACGGTGTTGAACAGGAAGCGGTCGAGCTGGGCTTCGGGCAGCGGATAAGTGCCTTCCAGCTCGATGGGGTTCTGGGTGGCCAGCACGAAGAACGGCGGATCGAGCTTATAGTTGTTGCCGCGCACGGTGCAGGCCAGCTCCTGCATGGCTTCGAGCAGCGCGCTCTGGGTCTTGGGCGGGGTGCGGTTGATTTCGTCCGCCAGCAGGATGTTGGCGAAGATGGGGCCCCTCACGAAGGTCCACGTCCGGCGCCCGTTGGCCGGGTCTTCTTCGATGATATCCGTGCCGGTGATGTCGCTGGGCATCAGGTCGGGCGTGAACTGAATGCGTTTGAAGGCCAGCCCGAGGGTTTGCGCCATGGTCCGCACCAGCAGGGTCTTGGCGGTTCCGGGAAGCCCGGTGATGAGGCAGTGGCCTCCCACGAACAGGCCGATCATGACCTGCTCCAATACCTCCTCCTGGCCCACGATCACGCGGCGTACCTGCGTCACGATCTCGGATTGCACCTGGCGGAAGCGTTCTATGAGCGACCTCAATACGTCGGGATCCATCTGCGGCGTCACGGTAGTTGACATGGCCATCCTGTTCTCATTTCTCCACTATGTCGCGCGGAGTTCCACTACTTTCCGCGGCGTTCAATTCCAGCAACAGCTTCTGCGCCGGCCGGTAGCCGGGCGCGGCTTCGAGCGACGAAAACAACGCGTCCAGGGCCTGCTCCGTCCGATGGTTCGCGTTATACGCGCGCGCCAGTTGGTAATACGCCTCGGCGGGATCGATGGGGTTGTGCACGGCCGCCGCGCGAAACTCCCGGACCGCGCCCTCGGCGTTTCCCATCTCCAGCCACAGCGCGCCCAGTTTCTGGTGCTGCGCGTTATACATCGGGTAAATGTAATTGAGACGCTCCAGCACTTCCGCCGCTTCCTTCTTGTTGCCCGCTTCGGTCAGCAGGTCCGCCAGTTGCATCAGGCTCGCGGGGTTGCGCCCGCCGATGTGGGTATAGCGCTCCAGCTCGGCGACAGCCTCGGGCTTTCGATCCTTCGCCAGGTACGCGGCGGCCAGAAACTCATACACGCTGCCGGGCTCCACGTAGTCTTGGAAGAGGTCCCGAATGGCCGTGCCCAGCTTGATAACGCCGTCGTAATCCTTGGCTTTGGACATCTCGACCAACTGCTTGAGCTGCTTCAGCCAGCTTTCGAAGTTGTCCACCGTTGTCTTCGTGTCGGCTTCCACAAAGGCGGAGAATTGCTTGTCGAACTCGGCCGGTTCGATCTTCAACTCCTTGCGCACCACGGTGGGAGTGTCGTCGCCCGAGCCGAAATCGCGCAGCATGGCCAGAATCGTGTCCCAGCCGTACTTGGCCGTGATGTAGTCGCATATGCGGCCGCCCTGGAAATAGCTCACCACAATCCGGGCCGGCGTCTGGGGGTGTATGAACCCGCGGTCCAATTCGGCGATGGGCAGCAGCTTCTTGTCCCGGATGGCCACAATTACTTCGGGGTTGAGCCGATCGCCCCACTCCGGCGAGACCTGGGTTTCCTCGTGCACCGCCAGGCCCTCGGTGAACCATCGCGGCACGTGCGAGTTGGTCATCGAGAGGGTGAAGACGTGGCTCATCTCGTGCCACAGCGTGGAGGCCCAATGAAACTCGCCGGGCGTGCGCCCCGAGGGGCTGTCCATGACAATGGTGTAGCCGAAGGTGACGCCCAGCGCGCCCAGGCCGGGCATCCCCAGCGCGCGCACCGCGAAATCGTCGTGGTTGGGGTAGACCTCGACTTGCACCGGCTTTTCCAGCTTGTACTTGTACTTCTTTTCGTAGGACGCCAGAATGCGGTCCATCTCGGCTTCGAAGTAGGGGCCCAGCAGGTCGCGCTCCTTCTTGTCCATTTTCAGGATCACGCGGGGCGTCTGGATGGTTTCGAACTTCTTGAGCGTATCGAGCAGGCGCAAGGAATTGGTGGTGGCGGAGTCGCGGTAGTCGTTGTTGAAGCAGGTCTCGAGCTGGTTGAAGGCCTCTTCCTGCCGGCCCATGCGCATGAGGTTGACGCCCAGTTGCGAGCGTGCGCTGTACAATTGCGGGTCGAGCGCAACGGCCTTGCGGTAATACTCGATGCCTTCGTCGTAGCGGCGGTTCAGCACGAAGAATCGCGCCTCGGTCTCATATCCGCGCGCGTCGTGGGGGTCCCAGGGGCTCACTTTCTTATCCGCCAGCAGGTCCATGGAGGCCAGCACGGCCTTGCCCTGAACGGAATTGGCATCGAGAGCCAGCGCCTTCTTGGCTTCTTCCACCGCCTTGGCGTCGTCGTTGTCTTCGAGCGCCAGCCGCGCCAGCAACTCCTGGGCCTCCACCAGCTTGGGGTCGAGCTTCAACGCCGTCTGGGCCAGTTCCGGCGCGCTCGCTCCGAAGCTTTCGTCGGCCACCAGGGCCAGGCCCATGTAGGCCCCGGCGCAGTCCTTCTTGATCTCCAGGGCCTCGTTGAACAGCCCCGCGGCGTCGTCCGGCTGCCCGTGATCGAGCATCAGGCGGCCCCAGCGCACGCGGTAGTCGGCGTTTTCGGGATACTTGGCGATCAGCGCCTTGAAAACCTCGTTGGCGCCAAAGTAGTCGCGCGCTTTCCACTTCTGTTCCGCCTGATCCAGGGTCTGCCCCGGCAGCGCCAGCGCGAACAGGAGCGCGGCCGCGCCCAGCCGCGGAATGATTTTCACTTGTCCAGGGCCTCCTGTGTCTTGGCGAGTTCCAGCAGGAGCTGCCCCAGTTGCTTCTTGTAGTCGTCGGCCGCCAGGGCGGCTTTCTCGTACTTCAGCTTGTCGATGGCCTGTTCGAGTTCTTCCCTCTTGTCGAGCAGCGCCCGCTTAGCGGGGTCGCGCGAGGCAGCGGCGTTGGCTCCCAAGCGCACCACCGTAAAGGAAGCCGCCAGCTTGCCTTCGCCATTCTCAGGGGATGGAGATCGCTCGCCTTCGCCCTTGCCCGTATCTTCGAGCACGGCGTGCTCCGTGGCCAGGCGCTTCTGCGATTCGTAGGCGTCGGCCGTCTTGCGCTGCGCGAAGTGGAAGGCCTCCAGCGCCGAGACGCTTTCGTTTTTGTCGGAATCGGCCTCCGGATCGCGCAGGGCCTCCGCCCAATAGCGCGCAAAGACGGTGGCGTTCTTTTCGGTGCCGCTCTTGGTAGCGGTAATCACCACTCGGGTGGGCTTGCGCAGGAAGGCGATGGAGCCTCCGCTCGAGCTGGTCATGTTCACCACGAGCTGGCGCGAGCACGGCACGGCGTCGAGCAGCGAAGCCAGCTCCGCGCCGGTGATGTCCGGGCCGGGGATGTTGAACTTGTATTCGGTCCCATCGAACGTGCCATGCCCGATGAGCATGAGCACCAGGGCGTCGGACGCTTTGGCCTGTTTAGCCAATTCCGCCATGCGCGCGCGGATCTGCTCGCGGGTGGGGGCCAGCAGGGTGATCACGTTGGCGTCGCCGGCGCGCTTCAAACTCGAGTCGATATCGTCGGCCCACATCTTGAAGCGCTGGTCGTAATCGGGCTCGCCGCCCAGGCCCGTGATGGTCACATAAAAGGTCGCCGCGGGCGCGGAGAGAGCCAGAAGGAGCAGCAATCCGAGAGCCTTTGTGGCGCACGCACTCCTGCGTGCAGCTAAGACGGGCAGGCTAAAGCATACCCCACCAAACTGCTTCATACCACCCCCCACTTTCGCCGCAGCAGCCACTCGGAGCCCTTGATCGCCAGCGCCAGCAGGAAAACCAGGGGCAAATCCCAAAGATCGCGTGTTTCGTGGGTGGTGATGCCCGCCTCCGAATACGAAATCTCGGTTGAGAGCTTGGACGCGTCAGACGGCTTATAGTAGCGGCCCCCGGTCTGCTGCGCGAGTTTCTCGAGCAGCTCCCGATTCTGCGAGGTATGAAAATTCTCGGCCACGCCGTCTTCGCGGCGGAAGGTCACCACGTCGTTCCCCACCGCCTCCTGCTCGCGCCCGGCCAGAATCTCCACCACGTACGAGCCCGGCTTCTCGGCGCTCCATTCGCCGGTATAGACGCCCTCTTCGAGCGGCTGCGGCATCAGCTCCAGAGTGGCGTTGACGCCCTCCGGCCCCATGAAGCGGGCCTGCACCTTGGCGTTATTCACCGGCTTGAATTCCTTGTCGCGCACCTCGACGCGCACCGGCACGCGGGTTTCGTCGGCCAGCACGGCCTTGGGGGTCGTGCCGGTCACCTGCCCCGGCGCATCGGTCACCAGGTAGCGGAAAATCTGCTGCCAGAAAGCCGGCTGGGTCTTGTCGGCGTGATCGGTCCACATCTTCCAGCGCCAACTTCCCCCGGTGCCAAACACCATGGTGCGGCCGCGCCCGTAGTTCTCGGTTACCAGCAGGGGCAGCGGGTGGCGTCCGGCGGGGGTGGATTCGAGCAGCACGCTGGCCCCTGGCTTGGCCTCTCCCACTTCCTGGTAATTCGCCATTTGCGGCATTTTCTTCCAGCGCTCGGCGTTGCGCGCGGGGTCGTCGTCCAGCCGGCAGATGACGCTCTGCGCGCCCGCGGGGGTGAGCTGCTGGCCGGTGAAATCGCGATGGAAGGCGCCCTTGGCGTCGGGCAGCCTGGTGGGAACCAGCTCGGCCAGAGGCGAAGTCTGGTATCCGCCGTCGGAAAGCGAGGCGCGCCCGCCCAGGAACAGCAGGCCGCCGCCGCGCCGGTCCACAAAATCGCGAATCAGCGCCTGCTGCCCGGGAGTGAAGTAGCTGGCCTCCGCGCTGCCGATAATCAGCCCCTGGTAGGCGAACAGCTCGTCCGCTTTACTGGGGAACCCATCCGCCAGCTCCTTGTCGTCCTTGGTTCCCTGGCGGTAAAGCTTGTTCTGGGTGGTGCGCAGTATGCTCGCGATTTCTATATTCGGATAGTCGTCGAGCGCGCGGCGGATGAACTTGAATTCCCAGCGCGGCTCGCCCTCCATATAGAGGATGCGCGGCTTGTTGTTCTCCACGTTGACCAGCCGCGTGACCTTGTTGTTGAGCGTGTTTTCTTCGCCGGCCACGGGGTCAACCGCGATTTCGAGCGTTTTCGGGCCGGCGGGACCGCAGTCGAACACCATGGATTCGGATTGCAGAACGCCGTCGCCCTGGAGCGCGATTTCGCGCGTAACCAGCGTCCTCGATCCGTCGCGCACGCTCAGCCGGGTCTTGGCGCCCGATATTCCGTAGCTCTGCAAGGTCACCTGGGCGGTGAGTTTCGATTGCGGCAGGGCGCGCGCCGGCACGACGGCGTCCACAATCTCTACATCGCGATCCGGACGTTCGCGCCCGAACCCGATGGTGTGAACCGGAATGCGCTGGCGGCGGATGGCCGAGATGGTCTCTAAGTCCACTCCGCCGGAATTGTCGGAGCCGTCGCTGAGCATCACCACCGCGCCCAAAGGCAGCGAGGAGGATTCCGCGAGCACGCGTTCCAAGGTGTCGCCCAGCCGCGAGGCCGGCTCGTTGGCCTTGAGTTGGTCGGGGCTTTGGATGCGGATGGGCTCCTTGCCGAACTCGTACAGGCGTACTTGAAACCGGTCCGACAGCGACTTGAGCAGACCGCCTTCGAGCAGCGTCCTGGCGGCGGCTTCGCGGGTCCCGGAAACGTCGGCGATCCCCATACTGCGGGAATTATCCACAAGTATGGCCACGACGTTCTGTTGGGGCTTGAGCGTCGCCACGCTCATGGCCGGGCGCCAGAGGAGCAATAGAATCAGGGCCATCATGGCGGTTTCGAGCAGCCAGATGGCTATGGGGCGCGCTCCCGTGAGCATCCCATGGTTGCGCCGCACGTGCCAGAACAGCAGCCCCGCGGCGGCCGCAATGCCGGCTGCCAGCAGCCACAACGGCCATGGCGTCAGGAAAACGAAATGGCCCTTTTCGAACAGGCTGACCGGGTACTTGAAGAAGAGTTCGAACATGGAGTCCTAGTCAGGAGTTTAGTCCGATCACAGAGTAGACGTGCATCCGGCGTCCCTGAGTTACAGACTTCCCCCCACCGAGGGAGGATTCAATTTCCAGGTGCATTCCGCCAAGCCCTCGTCTGTGCAAAGGATAGCACGGCCGAAGCAGACCCAAGCCAGGCCGCCGCCCGCCCACGCTATACTGGAACTAACCGGCGCATCCCGTGCAAGATTCCATCCGGATTCGCGGCGCGCGAGTCCACAACCTCAAGAACATTTCGCTCGAGATCCCCCACGACCGGCTCACCGTGATCACCGGCGTTTCGGGGTCCGGCAAGTCCTCGCTGGCGTTCGACACCATCTACGCCGAGGGGCAGAGGCGTTACGTGGAGTCGCTCTCGGCCTATGCCCGGCAGTTTCTCGAGCGCATGGAAAAGCCGGAGGTGGACGATATCGACGGCATCGCTCCGGCCGTGGCCATCCGCCAGAAGAACACCAGCCGGAACCCGCGGTCCACGGTCGCGACGGCCACCGAATGCTACGACTTCCTGCGCCTTCTGTACGCCCGCGTGGGCCGCACCTTCTGTCCAAATTGCGGGGTCGCCGTGCATCGCGACACCGTGGATGAAGTGGCCGGGCGGGTGCTTGCGCTTCCCGAAGGCTCGCGTTGGTACGTCATCTTCCCGTGCGGCGAACACGCCTCCACGGGCGCATTCCGGGACCATCTGTTCGAACTTCGCAAGAAGGGCTTCAACCGGCTGTTTCAGGCCGGCCGCCTGTTTGAGTTCTCCACTCCGGAATCGCTCCTCGACCTGGATTTCACCAAGCCGGTCTTCGCCCTGGTGGACCGCATCGCCATCGGCCCCGGACTGCATCAACGCGTGGTGGACTCCATCGAGATCTGCTATAGGGAAGCGGGCGAGGCCCTGTTCGAAAGCTCCTCCGGGCAGGAGCGCCTGCGCTTCAACGAGAAGTTCCAGTGCAAGACCTGCGGCATGGAATTCGCGGACCCCGAGCCGATCCTGTTCAGCTTCAACTCCCCCGTGGGCGCCTGCCCGCGCTGCCAGGGCTTCGGCCACACCATCGATTTCGACATGGAGCGTGTGATTCCGGACAAATCGCTCTCGCTCGAGGAAGGCGCCGTGGAGCCCTGGACCAAGCCCAAGGCCCGTTCCTGGCTGGCCAACTTCGCCCGCCACGCGCGTGGCAAGGTTCGCCTCTCGACGCCCTTTTACGAGCTGACCGAGGGCGAGCGCGAAACCGTTTACGCCTTCATCCGGCGCTTCTTCGACCACCTGGAGACCAAGAAGTACAAGCTCCACGTGCGGGTGTTCCTGAGCCGCTATCGCGGCTATGCCGTGTGCCCGGAGTGCCA
>Ga0181520_10002644_pt1 | contig 32872 bp, 32 predicted proteins | sample PEATcosm2014_Bin_29_FD_132451 | JGI IMG/M metagenome (GOLD analysis project Ga0181520, IMG submission 132451) | Peatland microbial communities from MTU Mesocosm Facility, Houghton, MI, USA - PEATcosm2014_Bin02_30_metaG | ecosystem: Environmental > Terrestrial > Soil > Wetlands > Peat | place...
GGGCGGATCACAGGTCTCAGCTCTCGGCTTTCAGCTCCTGGCTTTTAGCTTCCGGCTTCCGGCTTGCGGCTCTCCGCTGGGGCCGGTTCGCAGGCAGGGTGCAGGCGGGGCTTGGGCGACTGTTCGGAAAATCGCCGGCCGCACCACAGCATTCCGATTGCTTCCGAGAAGGACTTTAGGGGAGTGATCTGGCGGGAGGGTTGGAGGCTGTCATCCCCGGTCCCCAAAAGCGAGGGACAGCGGGCACCCTCGTTGTGGTTTGGAGAGGACTGAGGGATCGAGGCCACCCGCCAATGGACAGCATTCCGGCGTGGAAATCAACTGCCTCAACGTCTCAGATAGATTGAAAAAGACGGTTGAGATTCGTGCTCACCCACCCTTCGCGCGATGAAGCTGCGCAAAGGATGGGGCACCCACCTTAATGGGGGAACGGAGTTCAAAACAAGGGTGGGCCACCCGCCCGCTTGCCCCCAGCGACCGGTTCAAAGCGTGTGGAACTGTGAATGCCGATTCGTGAAGAACGCAGCACGGATCATTTCAAAAGCCAACGTAACTTTCGGTCCAAATCGTGCTTGTGTGCGGGTGGGCGCAGTGCGAGGGCATGGGCTATTCGTAATGGATCGGTTGGCGTTGCCTCGCGGGTCAGGTGCCGCAGAAGGTTTGGGTGACGCGCTCTTCAGGGCGGGCGGGCTGGGTATATTGCTCGAGACCGGGCCTGTCTTCGAAGGGGCGGGAGGTGACATCGAGCAATTGCTCGAAGGGCTGATAGTCCTGGCGCTCGACGGCGGCATCGATGGCTGCTTCGACGAGGTGGTTGCGCGGAATGAAGGCGGGATTGGCTCTGCGCATGGCGGCAGCGCGCTGCTCGGCCGATCCGGGTTCCTGGGTCAGCCGCAGACGCCATGCGGCAGTCCACGCGTCATCAGCATTCGGAGCGGTGGCGGCAGGGCAGGCATCGCCAGGGGCGGCGAACAGGGCGCGCACTGCGGCGTCGGCTTGCGGGGAGGCCGCGGCGTCGCACAAGCGGCGGAAGGTGAGGGTGAAGTCGGCCTGGTTGGCGGCCATTCGCACGAGGAGGTCTTCAGCCAGCGCCGCATCGCCCTCGCGCTCAGTGAAAAGACCAAGCTTGCGCCGCAGGCCGGCAAGGCGAGCCGCCTCATACTGCGGAGGGAACGCGTCGAGGGCCTGCTTGGCTGAGTCGAGGGCCGCCTGCCGACTGCCTTCCTGCTCGAGCAGGACGGGAAGCAAGGCCTCGGCGAGACGGCTGAGATTCCACAGCGCAATGCGGGGCTGGTTCTCATAGGCGTAGCGTCCTTGCTGGTCGATGGCGCTGAAGACGGTGGCCGGGTCGTACGCCTCCATGAAGGCGCAGGGGCCATAATCGATGGTCTCTCCGGAGATCGAGGTGTTGTCAGTGTTCATGACGCCATGGATGAAGCCGAGGAGCATCCACTGGGCGACGAGCTGCGCCTGGCGGGCAATTACGCTGTCAAGCAGGGCGCGGTAGGGGATTTTGGCGTTCGCCGCCCGCGGGTAGTGACGGGCGATGGCGAAGTCCGCCAGCGTGCGCGTGGCCTCGGCGTCGCGGCGCGCGGCGAAGTACTCGAAGGTGCCCACGCGGAGATGACTTAGGGCGATGCGGGTGACCACGGCTCCCGGCAAAGGAGTGTCGCGGAGCACGAACTCGCCGGTGGCGACGGCGGCGAGGGTTCGCGCTGTCGGCACGCCGAGGGCCGCCATCGCCTCGCTCACGATGTACTCGCGCAGAACCGGGCCGAGCGCGGCGCGCCCATCGCCTCCGCGCGAGAAGGGGGTGCGGCCGGAGCCTTTGAGCTGCATGTCATAGCGGACGCCGTCACGGCCCACGAGCTCACCGAGCAGGTTGGCGCGGCCGTCCCCGAGCTGGGGCACGAAATGGCCGAACTGGTGGCCGGCGTAGGCCTGGGCAAGCGGCTCGGACCCCATGGCCACGCGACTGCCGGAAAGGATCGCGACTCCCTCTTCGCCGGCCAGGGCATCGGGATCGAGCCCCAGGCTGCGGGCCAGCTCCACGTTGAGCTTTATGAGGCGCGGGGCAGCCACAGGGGTTGGGTCGAGGCGCGCGTAGAAGCGCCCCGGCAGGCGCGCATAGGTGTTCTCGAACCCGAAACGGATGGGCTCCGGGCTGAGGCTGGAGGGGGAAGGCGCGGCGCCCGGGGAAGCGTCCTTTGAACTCATGCACTATTGGATGATTCTGTGTTGCTTTGGGACTCGATTTGGTGTTGGGCGCTTGCTGGTGAACGGGCAGGTGTCGTCTAAAGGATTCCGCCGAGCTTCCCAATGTTCAAGAGGGCCGGCCCAGGAAACGGGCGACGGAGGCCAGGCGAGCAGCATCGCCGCCATATATACAGATAATCTTTACAGTTTAACTGCATATATGGCATACTCGAACAGTGAGCCGCCCAACAACCTCCCGAGAAACCGACCTCGCTTCCACAATCGCGCTTGAGATACGTGCGATTGCCCGCAGGCTGAAGCAGCATCTGCGCGGACACGGGGAACACGGCGACCTGAAGCCGTCGCAGGTATCGATTGTGCTTCGACTGGAGAAGGATGGACCGGCTACGGTCTCCGGCCTCGCGCGAGCCGAAGGCATGCGCCCTCAATCCATGAGCGCCGCGATTACGCCGCTGCAGGAAGCGGGCCTGGTCAGCGGCGCCGCCGACCCGAACGACGGCCGACAAACGCTGATGCGCCTTACGCCCAAATGCCTCAAGTTGCTCAGGGAGGGACGAGCTGTGAGACAAGACTGGCTCACCAGGAGGATTGCGCAGAAGCTTTCTGCCGGTGAGCAGGAGAAGGTTCAGGCGGCTCTCAGACTGCTGATGCGGCTTGTTGAGGATTGATTCACTGTGCCCTAGTTAACAGCTTCCACTCGGTGTTCCAGGAGAACCAGCAATGCCGCTTACTGCTCTCGATCCCATTTCTGCGTTGATTGTGATCGATCTGCAAAAGGGCGCAATCGATCATCCGCTCATACGTCCTGTCTCAGAGATCATCTGCCTGCTGAAGAAAAGGAGCATTACAGCATGAACTGGCATTCTGTTGTGTCGTACTTTTTTGGCGGCGCCTTTGCGGCGAACGCGATCCCTCATTTTGTCGCAGGCACGATGGGACACGCCTTCCAAAGTCCCTTCGCAAAGCCGCCGGGTAAAGGACTCTCCTCTTCAACGGTCAACGTGATTTGGGGATTCTTCAACGCGGTCATCGGTTATCTGCTGGTTGCGCACGTCGGCGCCTTCGATCCGCGGGCGACACCCCACATGCTCGCGTTCGGACTGGGCGCGCTGCTTATCAGCATCTTTTCGGCGCGCCACTTCGGCCAGTTCCATGGAGGCAACACATCCGCGCGCTCATGAAGAGCAAAGCTTCCGGCACATTCCGCTCCCTGAAGAGCTTCAACTTCCGTTTGTGGACGGCCGGCGCACTGGTCTCGAACATCGGGACCTGGATGCAGCGCATCGCGCAGGACTGGCTCGTACTCACGCAGTTAACTCATCATGACGCTTCGGCGCTGGGTGTCGTTACAGGCCTGCAGTTCGCTCCACAGCTTTTGCTGCTGCCATGGACCGGATCGGCTGCCGACCGGCTGAATCAGCGCAGGCTCCTGATGTTTACCCAGGCAGCCATGGGTTTGTGTGCGCTGCTGCTTGGAATGCTCACGGTCGAAGGAGCGGTGCGGCTCTGGCACGTATACGTGTTCGCTTTACTGTCTGGCTCAGCCGCGGCGCTGGATGCTCCTGTCCGGCAGACCTTCGTGGCAGAGATGGTTGGCGACAGGGACCTTCAGAACGCTGTGGCCTTGAATTCAACTTCCTTTACCGCCGCGCAAATGATTGGTCCCGCGGCCGCAGGCCTGCTGATTGCAAAGGTCGGCACCGGCTGGGCGATTCTGCTGAACGGCCTCTCGTTCGGGGCAGTGCTGGTCTCGATGGCTTTCTTTCGTCTCTCCGAACTCCGTACAAGCGTCAGGGCGCATCGCTCGACATCCGGATTCCGGACAGGAGTTCGCTACGTGTGGGGAGATCGAGATCTTCGAGCCATCCTGGTGATGCTGTTTCTGATCGGCACCTTCAGTTTCAACTTCGCCATTTTCATTTCTACAATGGCCGTGAGCGTCTTCCATTCCGATGCACGGGGTTTCGGCCTGCTCTCTTCCATCATGGCGACAGGGACCATCGCAGGGGCGTTGTTTGCTGCCCGTCAGGAAAAGCCGAGGTTTGCGTCGCTGTTGGTGGGAGCCGTTGTGCTCGGAGTCGGTTGTGCTCTCGCGGGAGTCGCGCCCGGGTACTGGTGGTTTGCGGCCGCCCTGGTGATCGTCGGTGCGGCCGCCATAACGTTCACCAATGGCACCAACGCCCTGATGCAACTCTCGGCGGAGCCATCGATGCGGGGAAGGGTGATGGCCCTCCGGGTCGGCATCGCACTGGGAGGAATGGCGCTGGGCGCTCCGATCGTCGGTTGGATTGCGAACCACTTCGGCCCGCGCTGGTCGCTTGGCATCGCCGCGGTTGCTGACCTTGCAGCGGCCCTGGTGGCTGTCTTTGTTCTCGGGCGTCGCGAAAAACCACTCCTCGCGCAATCCTCGGGCTTGTGAAGCCGGCCAGTTTTGAGACATTCGCGCTCTTCCGTTGGTTCATGACCCTGCGAGCGCGGGATCGGAAGGCTATCGAGAATCCTGGCATAGGGCAGTCGGCGATTATGCTTAGGTGTGATGGCTATTCGAGAGATCAAGCTGGGGGCTCCGGGTGGGAGGGTGACCCTGCGAACGCTGGCCCAATTGTTTGGGCTCGGCCTGGCGGTTTTGTGGCTGCTGGCCGCGCTGATGCTGGTGGCCGCGCGGTGGATCGACCCGCCGACGACCGCGGTGCACATGGAGCGGCACCTGCAGGCATGGATGCGCCATGCGCCGTATCACGAACGGTACACATTCATTCCGCTTAGCCAGATATCGCCTGAGCTGCAGCACGCGGTGATTGCAGCGGAGGACGCGCGCTTCTACCAGCACCACGGGTTCGATTGGCACGAGATCCAGATTGCTGCGGATGAGGATATGGAGGGCGGGCGCTCGCGGGGAGCTTCGACGCTTACGCAGCAACTGGTGAAGAACCTGTTCTTCGGGACGGGCCGCTCGATCGTGCGCAAGGGCGTGGAGGCCACGCTGGTGCCGGTGGCGGAGTTGGTGCTGGGCAAGCAACGCATTCTGGAGATTTATCTGAACGTGGTGGAATGGGGTCCCGGGGTGTATGGGGCGGAGGCAGCGTGCCGTTACCACTACGGCGTTTCGGCCAGGAATATCGGCCGGGACGAGGCGGCGCGGCTGGCGGCGGTTTTGCCGGCTCCGCTGAAGCGGCGGCCGGAGCGGATGAACGGGTACAGCGCGCTGATTCTGGAGCGGATGCGGCGGATGCGGCAGATGGGGTGGTAGCAGGGGGGATGAGGCGCCGGGAAGTCGCCGGCTGCTGACCAGATCCGACTGGACTCGAAAGACATCCCTCAAGGGCTGAAGCCCGCGATCAATTTCAGAACTCTCGTTTAGAACTTTTGCGCCGAGGCTGAACAGCCATGCCCTTTCAAGGCATTGGGCGGATTTGTGCGGCACGGGTCAACTTGTGCCCTTTCAAAACGGCGTATTTTTCAGCAAACTTGTACGGTTTCCGAATCAATTTAGCGGTCTTGGGGTAGCCGTCCTGGGCTTCGTCGAGGGGGCTCTTTGCTTAGGAAAAAGCCGCTCAAGTGTTTGCCCTCTGTTTACGGCAATTGGGGAGCTGCTAGAAGGCCCTCCGGGGAGATCGGAGGGCCTTGGTGCGCTTGCGGGTTGGGCGGCTCTGGAAGCAGCGACAGGCCAGCTTAGCGGTTGGGCTTGTAGCCGGAGAGGCCGTAGTAGGTGACGACGAGGTAGCCGAGGATGGGCAGAGCGAAGGCGTACTGGTATCCGCCGAACGTGACGGCGAGCAGGCCAAAGAGCGGCGGAAGGACACCGCCGCCCACGTTGCCAACGGTGATGACCCCGGAGCCTTTGCTGGTCATCGGACCCAGTTCGGCGATGCCCAGAGCGAAGATAGTGGGGTACATGATGGAGTTGGCGAGACCGCAGAGGACGAAGCACCAGATGGCGAGGGTGCCGGTGGTGAACATGGCGATGAGCAGCAGGACGACGCCGAAGATTCCCAGGCCGGCGAGCAGCTTTTCAGCCTTGATGGACTTCATGACGACGGTGCCGACGAAACGGCCGATCATGATGGAGAACATGTAGAACGAGGCCAGGAGAGCGGCGACGGAGGTGCTGGTGAGCGGACCGTGGACGCTGGTGGCGATGGTTCCGATGAAGCCTAGCGAGGCGACGCTGACATTCTGGGTGAAGAAGTATTGGATGGCGTTGGCAGCCAGGGCGATTTCAACGCCGACATAGAAGAAGATGGCGATCATGGCGAGGACGGTGTGCTTGTACGTCCAGATGCTGCGCTCGAGCAAGGGGTCGCCGGAAGTGGCAGGGCGGAAGGCGCGTGTGGGGGCGGCGATGGCGGGCAGATGCATGAACATGACCGCGAAGCCGAGGACGAACAGCGCGATGGCGATGGCGACGTAAGGCCCCACGACGGTATGGGCGACGACAGCCTTGTCAGCTCCCCTGGTGGCATTGGTGAGGATGAAGGTGCCGACCACGATGGGGGCGAGCGCCGAACCCAGGGAGTTGAAGGCCTGCGCCAGGGTGAGGCGGGCAGGGGCACTGTGCTCCGGACCTAGGATGGAGACGTAGGGATTAGCGGAGGTCTGCAAGGCGCAAACGCCGGTGGCCAGCACGAAGCTGGCGGTGAGGAAGAAGGGGAAGCTGACCATGGCCGCCGCAGGAATGAAAAGCAGCGCGCCGCCCACCATGATGAAGAGGGAAATGACCATGGTGCTCTTGTAACCCACCTTCTCAATGAGTTTGCCCGAGGGCACGGAGAAGACCAGGTAGGCGAAGAACCAGGCGGAGGTGACCAGGTTGGACCAGGCGTGATTGAGGTTGAAGATATCTTCGAGTTCTTTGGAAAGGTTGCTGTTGAGGTTGGTGAGAAACCCGAAGATGCCGAACAGGGCGGTGACGATGATGAAGGGTCCGAGATAACTGGACGCGCCGGCCGGTGGCTGTGTGGATCGTGTGGCCATGAGAGGTCTTCCTCGCTTCCGATTGCTGAACTTGACAGGAAATGTACCGCAACCACTTTACGCATTGGGGCGCGGGTACGTCCAGCGGAAGTGGAGAGGTTTTCAGGAATCGGAAGCCTGGGTTTCCGGCGCACCGTTCCATTTACACTGGAATGGCATGATTCCTACGCTGACCTGGACCCCGGAAGGGGTTCGCTTTATCGATCAGACGCGGCTCCCTCTCGAGGAGAGCTATGTACTCGCCACCAGTTACGAAGAGGTGGCTGAGGTGATTGTGACCATGATTGTGCGCGGGGCGCCGGCCATAGGCGTTTCAGCGGCCTACGGCATTGCGCTGGGGGCAAAAAACGCCAAGGCGGCCACGGTGGAGGAGTTTGCGCCGGAGTTTGAACGAATTTGCGCGCGTTTGGCGGGAACGCGGCCCACGGCGGTGAACCTGTTCTGGGCCATCGACCGGATGAAGGGGCTGTTTGCCAACCTGGAGGCTTCGGGGGCGACGCTGGGGCAGGTGCGGGACAGGATTCTGGCCGAGGCGCACGCGATGTATGAGGAAGACATTGCGGCCTGCAAGGCGCTGGGGGCGTATGGCGCGGCGCTGCTGCCGGAAGAGGGCGGGGTGCTGACGCATTGCAATGCGGGCGCGCTGGCCACCTGCGGGTACGGAACGGCGCTGGGGGTGATCCGCGCGGCGGTGGAGCGGGGCAAGCGGATTGGGGTGTACGCGGACGAGACGCGGCCATTTTTGCAGGGTGCGCGGCTGACGGCGTGGGAGCTGATGGCGGACGGAATTCCGACCACGGTGATCTGCGACAACATGGCGGCCAGCTTGATGAGAGCGGGGCGGATCCAGGCTGTGGTGGTGGGGGCGGACCGGATTGCGGCCAACGGCGATGTGGCCAACAAGATCGGCACCTACGGTGTGGCGATCCTGGCCAGGGAGCACGGGATTCCGTTTTATGTGGCGGCGCCGTGGTCCACGATCGACCTGGCGACCAAGACCGGCGACGCGATTCCGATTGAAGAGCGGCCGCAGGTTGAGGTGACGCATCACGGCGGCAAGCAACTGACGCCGCATGGGGTGGGGATCTGCAACCCTGCGTTCGACGTGACGCCGGCCAAGTACGTGACGGCGATCATTACCGAACGGGGCGTGGTGAAGGGGCCGTATCCAGAGATGCTGCGGCAGATGGAGATGGTGGCGGGTTAGCGCGCACGCTCTACACTCGAGCCTGTTATGAACGATAGGGTGGCCAGCGCCGGGAGCCAATTTTTCTCAGTTCGAGGCGTGAGGAGCGACAGCTACCGGGTGAACCTTTGCGATGAGCAACGAAGAAATGAGGAAGATTGGCCCGGGCCCGGAGGGTTGCGAATAAAATCCGGCCATACTTCATTCTCGCCCTTGACGGTGGGCCCGCCACAGCCTTCGGGCTCAGCTTCGTCTGGCCGGATTTTCTTTCGCAACGTCGGCCACCCTATCGTTCATAACAGGCTCTAGCGAAGTGGCGGCCTGGCGCATTCCTATCTTCGATCTGCGGCAACGGTCGATCGTACGCGGCATCGTGCTGTCGCTGGGCGCGTTTTTTGGGAGCCTGCGCATGGCCGGGTTCCCGTACATTGAAAAGCTGCATGGGTCGCCGTGGCAGATTGCGGCGGTGCCGATTGCCTGCTGGGGCATGGTCGAGACGGCGCGCTGCCTGCGGAAGAGGTGGAGTCTCTATCATGCGGGGGTGCTGATCCTGCTTTACTCCGAACTGATGATTCTGGCCATGGTGCTGTTTCTGTGGGTATTCTTGTAGGAGCGGGGAGGCCGCGCCGTTCTTTTTGGGACATCTTCCAACAGGTTGCGGCGGGCGTGTAGCATGGCAGGGTGCAGCCCGAATGCGCGAAGGGGCGCAAGGGCAGCCCCAAAACCGCAAACGAACGGAGAAAGACATGTTCAAAGGATTCAGGGACTTTATTCTGCGTGGCAACGTACTGGACCTGGCGGTCGCCTTCATCATGGGCGCGGCCTTCAACGCGATTGTGACGTCGCTGGTGAAGGACGTTCTGACCCAGCTGATCGCATCTCTGGTGGGCAAGCCTGACTTCAGCGGCCTGGTGTTCAAGGTGAACGGCACGCCGATCATGATTGGGAATTTTCTGAATGCCGCGATTTCGTTTCTGATTGTGGCCAGCGTGGTGTACTTCTTTGTCGTGCTGCCGGTAAACACGCTGATGGCCAAGATGAAGAAGCCGGAGCCGGAGGTTGCCCCGGCGACCAAGGTGTGTCCGGAGTGCCTGAGCGCGATTCCGGCGGAGGCCAAGCGGTGCTCGCAGTGCACGCAGGCTGTGGCGTAGAAGCGCGGGAAGAAATCGGTTGCAACGAGCGGCGTCGAGGTTAGCGAAGGCTGCATTTCGGACCTCCCAGCCTTGCATCGAAGCGCAAGAACGAGGCAGGGTTGGGGCGTCCGGTGGCCGAAGTTTGAAGCATCTCTCGAGGGGCCGCTTCGGCCTGGCCCGGAATGAGAGAACTGTTGGAAGTGTGATAGAGCAAAGGAAACGGCAACCGCAGGTCCTTCGACTCCGCTCCACTTCGTTCCGCTGCGCCCAGGATGACAGTTGATTTTGGGTATGAACTTCGGGGACAGGAGATGAGTGCCTATCCCGGGCGCCGAAGGCTGGGGTCAGGGACTCGAGACCAGGGTTCAGGGGCTCGAGGCCGGGGTTCAGGGGCTTGCTTTTGGCTGTTACCCGCCTTTAAGCCGCACTATAATCGCGGCATGCGTTTCCCGACGGATTCACGGCGGCGTTCAGTGATTCTTCTGGCGAGCGGGGTGTTGCTGTTCTTTGCCTTGCTGGGCGCACTGCAGGCCTTCAATTCGCCGAACTTGCGCTTTCTGAACCCCGAAACTTCAGACGAGACGCTGGTATTTACCGGGCTGACGGTGGTGGTGTTTCTGCTGCTGATGGTGCTTCTGATGCTGCTTCTCAGAAACATCATGAAGCTGGTGGCGGACCAGAGCAGCAGCTCCTTGGGAGCGCGGTTGCGGACGCGGATGGTGATGGGCGCGGCGCTGATCGCGCTGATGCCGGCAGTGTTCATGTTCCTGTTCAACTTTGAATTGATGAACCGGTCGATCGATCGCTGGTTTTCACAGCCGACGTCGGGGCTGCGCGATGACTCGACGCAGGTGGTGATGGAACTGGCGCAGTACGTGACCAGCAACGCGCGCGGCGAGGCGGAGTCGATTGCCGCTTCAGGCGCGGTGGACAAGGATTTGAACACGCTGCGCGGCGTGCTGGCATCGCACCGGGTGACGCTTGATGGCGGGTTCGTGGTGGTGTACGACAAGGATCGGAAGATCATCACGGATTTCCAGGCGCCGGCGGAGACCAGCGATGCGGTGCTGGTGCCCTGGCTGGACGAGGGCAGCAGGGATGGAGTTCTTTTGCGGGGGCAGCTCTCAGGCATTTTGCTGCCGGCCGCGCAGCGCAGCGACGAGCGCGTGCTGAATTTGGCGGGGCAGGACTACGCGCTGGGCTTGGCAGCGACGGCGTCAGGCAAGGAGGTGGTGGCGGCGCTGCCCATGCCGCAGGGGCTGAGCCAGACCACGGCGCGCATTCGCGCGGGCGCGGCGGAGTATTGGCGGCTGTTCCGCACGCGCCACCAGATTCGAACCGTTTTTTTTCTGATGCTGCTGCTGATCACGGTGTTTGTGTTTTTTTCGAGCGTTTGGCTGGCCCTGTTTCTGTCAAAGCAGATTACCAAGCCGGTGGAGGCGCTGGCCGAGTCAATGGATCAGATTGCGGCCGGCAAGTATGAGCATCGGGTGGCGGAGATCGCTCCCGGCGAGATGGGCGACCTGATCCGGGCGTTCAACCGGATGGCGGCGGACCTGGATGCGAGCCGGCAGTTGGCCGAGAGTTCCTCGGCGCAACTGACGAAGGCCAACCAAGCCATTGAGGAGCGGCGGCGCGAGCTGGAAACGATTGTGGAGACGATTCCGAGCGGTGTGGTGACGCTGGACGGGCGCGGCGTGATTCTGCAGGCCAATCGCGCCTTTGCGGCGCTGATGGGGCTGCGGGAAGATGTGTCACCGGCAGGCGAGAGGATCGATATGCTGCTGCCGGCGGAGTTAGTGGCGGACCTGGCCGGATTGATCCGGCGGGGACATCGCATGGGCGCGGCGTCGACCGAGATTGATTTTCACTCCCGTGGCCGGACCATCCACCTGGCGATTACAAGCGCGCGGCTGGAGATGACGCGCGGACAGACGGGCAATGTGCTGGTGCTGGAAGACACGACCGAACTGCTGCGGGCGCAGCGGCAACTGGCGTGGAAGGAAGTGGCACAGCGGGTGGCGCACGAGATCAAGAATCCGCTGACGCCGATTGCGCTTTCGGCGGAGCGGATCGGCAGGCACCTTGACCGGGGCCAGCCGGAGTCGCTGAGCGTGATCAGGAAGTGCAGCCAGGTGATTCTGACCTGCGTGGGAACACTGCGCAGCCTGGTAGACCAGTTCTCAGCGCTGGCCCAGTTTCCCGCGCCGCAGCCGCGGGCCTGCTGCATGAACCGGGTTGCGGAAGAAGCGCTGGCGTTGTTCGGGGGACGGCTTGACGGGATCACGGTGCAGCGGGATCTGGAGCCGAAACTGCCGACGGTGCTGGCCGATCCCGATGCGTTGCGGCGGGCGCTGGCCAACCTGATCGACAATGCGGCGGAAGCCATGCAGGGCAGCCTGCTGCGCGTGCTTGCGATCCGCAGCGCGCTGAGCGAGGACGGCGGAGCGGTGGAGATTTCAGTTTCCGACACAGGCCACGGGCTGACCGATGAGATTCGCGAGCGGCTGTTTCTGCCTTTTTATTCGACCAAGCATCGAGGCACGGGCCTGGGACTTTCAATCGCGGCCAAGATTGTGCAGGAGCATGGGGGGACGATCCGCGCTGAGGCCAACAGCCCCAAGGGCGCGCGGTTTGTGGTGCGCCTTCCGCTGATGGAGCCGGAGCTGCAGGCGGGTCCGGCGGAACTCGAGGACGGCACTCAGACAGAGCTGAAAGGTCTGCCGTCATGAATCACATCCTGGTGGTGGACGACGAAGAGGAGATCCGCAATGCCCTCGAAGAGATTCTCCGCGAGGAGGGTTACGGGGTGGCGGGCGCAGCCACAGCGGCCGAGGCGCTGGTGCTGCTGCAGGACGCGCCGTACGACGTGGTGCTGCTGGACATCTGGCTGCCTGACCGGGATGGGCTGGAGGTGCTGACGGATATCCGCCAACTGGCGCTCGAGACCCGGCCCGAGGTGGTGATCATCAGCGGCCATGGCACCATCGAGGCCGCCGTGAAGGCCACGAAACTGGGCGCCTACGACTTTCTTGAGAAGCCACTTTCGCTGGACCGGACGCTGATTGTGGTAAAGAACGCGGTGGAGGCACGGCGGCTGCGGACGGAGAACGACGAGTTCAAGCGGCAGTTCAGCGTGGCCTCGGTGCTGACCGGGGAAAGCGTGCCGGTGAAGGCGCTGCGGCAGCAGATACGGCTGATGGCGCCGACCAACGGGCGGGTGCTGATCTACGGCGAATCGGGGACGGGCAAGGAACTGATCGCGCGCTCGATTCACGCCGAGAGCCTGCGCAGCGATCGCGTGTTTGTGGAGCTGAACTGCGCGGCCATCCCGGAGGCGCACATCGAGGCGGAACTTTTCGGCTACCGTCACGGCGTGCAGCCAGGAGGACCGCCGGAGCAGCGCGGCACGCTGGAGCGCGCCGACGGGGGCACCCTCTTTCTGGACGAAGTGGGCGACATGAGCCTGAAGACGCAGGCCAAGGTGCTGAGCGCACTGGACGACCAGCTTTTTACGCCGGTGGGGGGTACGCAGCCGTTGCAGGTGGATGCGCGGCTGATCGCCAGCACCAATAAGGATCTGGAAGAGGAGATCGCCAAAGGCAATTTTAGAGAGGATCTTTTTTACCGGCTCAACGTGGTTCCGTTTTTTGTGCCGCCGCTGCGCGAGCGCAAGCAGGATATACCGCTGCTGGCGCGCGAGTTTCTGGCCGAGTTTGGGCGGCAGTACGGGAGACCGCGGATGGAGATCGGCGAGGAGGCGCTGGGCACGCTGGCGCAGTACCACTGGCCGGGGAACGTGCGCGAGCTGAAAAATGTGATCGAGCGGGTGATGATTCTGAATCCGCGAGTGCTGCGCATCGAGCGCAAGCATCTGCCGCCGCTGACGCACAAGGCGGGCACGCGCTCCACCGAGGAGTTCTCAAGCCTGCAGCAGGCGCGCGACGCTTATGAGCGCGAGTACATTTTGAAGAAGATTGAGGAAGCGCGGAACAATGTGAGCCACGCCGCGGAGTTACTGGGGCTGGAGCGCAGCCATCTTTACCGCAAGATGAAGGCGCTGGGCATCGGAGCACGGGAGTAGCCGCCGCGGGGCGGCGGATAGAAGCTCAGCACACACACAAAGGCGGCGGCGGATCGAGTTTGCGGAATCCCGTGCCAGGGTGGAGCACATGCAACTTGCTGTCGGGAGCGAAGTTGAGTTTGCATCCACCTCCGCAGGCGGCGAGCGTCCCTGGCTCTTCAACTTTCTGATTGCGCCGATGGCGGTGATGTCCATCGGGCTGGTGGGCGGCTCGCTCTCTTACCTGTTGAGGCGCGAGGGTATCGATCCGGGACGCGGCGCTTCGATTGTGGCGCTGCTTAGCCTGCCCCATACAATTTATTTCCTGTGGGGTCCGGTGACGGACTTCTGGATGCACCGCCGCACCTGGCTGATGGTGGCGGCCGCGGCGGCCGGCGGGTTGCTGCTGGCGGCATTCCACCAGCCCGGGCTTGCGTCGACGGCGGCTGTTGGCCTGATGTTCGCGAGCCTGTGCTGCGGGGGGCTGGTGGTGGCAGCCTGCGGCGGAATGATGGGCGCCCTCGGCAGTGAAAAGAATCGACGGCTCGCCGGGAGCTTCTACCAAAGCGGATCGCTGGCGATCGGCGGGCTCGCCGTACTTTTGCTGGTATCGCTTTCAGGGCGGTTGAGGCTCGGTACTCTGGGCTGGATTGTGGCTGCCCTGATTGTTTTGCCATCGCTGGCGGCGTTGGCCGTGCCCGGCCAGGCTGCGACCGGCGAAGGAAGCGGACGGACAGCGGCCTCGGGGATCTGGCTCGAGTTTCGAGCCACTTTTCTGCGCTGGGAGGCGATTCCGTATACGCTGCTGATCGTATCTCCGTTTTCGAGCGGCGCGATGATCGGCCTGCTGCCAGGGCTGGCTGCCGATTATGGGGTCGGCGGCGAACAGGTTGCGTGGATGAACGGAGTGGCCGGCGCGCTGCTGATGGCCGCGGGCGCGCTGGCGGCCACGCTGATTCCGGCGAAGGTGCGGGCGCCGATCGCGTTCCTGCTGGCGGGTCTGGCGAATGCAGCCGCACTGGCAGTGCTGGCGCTGGGACCGCTGCAGCCGGCCACCTACTTTCTGGGTACGGTGCCCTACCTGTTCACGATTGGGGCCTGCTATGCGCTGTTCACAGGGGTGGTGCTGGAGTTTCTGGGTGGCTCAGGCAAGAGCGGCAGTTCGCGCTACGCTCTTATCAACTCGCTGGGCAATCTGCCAGTGGCTTATATGGCTTATCTGGATGGGCGAAGCTATGCGCACTGGGGGCCGCGCGCCATGCCCGCAGCGGACGCAGTGTTAAGTGCCTTGGGAGCTGCTTTGTTGTTGGCGCATTTTGTGTTTAGCCGGCGGAGGAAGTTGGCGGGAAAGGGGCTGGGGGCTTTGACCGTGTGATTTTGCGCGGGGAGTTTAGTCTCTTGCTATCCCAGATTCCCAAAAAGCGAGGCAGTTCCACCCTGCAGCTGGGGCATCCGGCGACCTAGCGTTCGTCGGAGGGTTTGCTGAGGATGGGGCCGAGGGAGCCGGGGTTGTCGGGCGCATCGGGAGCGACGCGGAAGTCCCATACGGACTGGCTGAGGCCGGAGGCGGAGATGATCTCGACGAGCGCATATTCGCCGATGGTCAGCTTCTGCTCCGGCTGGATGCGAAGCCAGTGGTTGCCGGGCACGACCTCAACTTTTGCGGGGATGACGTTTTCGTCCTGGATGACGGTTCCGGCGGGGCTGATATGGACGGCGGCGACGATGCGTACGGCCCTGCGCTCATCCACGCGGACGATGGCAAAGCCCGACTTGGCCGAATGGGCGCCATGCTTGCCGTTGGTGGCTTCTCTTGCGCCGCTGGTGTCGATGGTGACGGCGTGCGAGAGCACGGGTTCGCTATCGTCCGCGACATTGAGGGAGAGATAAATGGCGGGATCGTTCACGTGCAGGTGAACCCGGGCGTGTTCGCCGTCGAGCTCAAGGTTTGCTCTCTGGGTGGCCAGGGGATTGAGAGTGCTGATGCCGTGGCGGGTTTTGGTGTTCATATTGAGGTCAGTGGGGGTGAGCTCGACCAGCTCCGGCGTGCCCTGGAAGGTGTCGAGCGCAAAGACGCCGTCTTCATCGGGCAGCTCGAGCCCGGTGGCCACTTCGGGCATGCGGGCTTTCTGGAGGTTGCGCTCGTCGGCTTCTTCCTTGTCGATCTCGGCGGCTTCCTGCATGGCCGGCGAGGGCTCTTCGCCGGTTGGGACGGCGTGGTCGCGCTCCCACTTGCGGGTTGCGTCCCAGTCGACCAGTTCCACGGGGATCTCCTCCCAGTCGCTGCGCTCGATGGAGAGATAGTGCACACGGTCGCCCACGATAGAGTACTGGCGGACGAGCTGATAGGAGCCGTCCTTGAGGATGAGGCGATGGTTGCGGGCGAGGCCGGGGGCGTCGGGCTTCAAGATGAGGGGGGTCTGGGAGGAAGTCTGAGTCTGGTTCTGGGCGCGGACGGCGGGCAAGGCGGCGGCGGCAAGCAGCAGGAGAGCCAGTCCGGCAGGAAAAAGACCGCGCGCATGGGTGAATCGGTTCATCGCAGTCAGTTTAGACGAGCGAGGCTTTCGAGCGTTTGCGTTTTGAATCCGCGGCCAAAGTGGTAGAGCCTGGAATGAACTCGAGGGCTGGCCACCCTATAGTTCATAAGGGGCTCCAAGCAATCCAACCCTTTTGGTTGGTTTTGCGTCTCATCCCTTGTATTCTTGAGACAGGTAAGGTGATTTGACAGGATTTCAGCCACAAGTCAGGAACCTAGACCGAGTAAAGTCAACGACTTTGCCCGTGGTGACGGTTCTGTGCCTTGTGCTGCTGGCGCTGCTGGCGGTGGTCCAGGTGGCGCACATCCATCAGGACGAAGGCGCCGCGGACCAATGCCCGCTTTGCATTTCGATGCACAGTGCGGCTCCGGTTGCCGTGGTTGCCGCCCCGGTTGTGCTGGTGCAGGTTAGTGTTCTTACGCCGATCGTTGTGTTCCGAACGGTGGTGCGCCGCCGCCCCTCCAAGCTCTTCACGCGTCCCCCTCCTGCGGACTGCTAGAGCCCTTTCAGATTCTTCATTCTTGATCCTGCGTTGTTCAGACGGCACGCCATCCTTCAAAACAGGGTGGGGTAAGCCGCCGTGAATTTGAACGTGCAGCCGCAATGGAATCCGGAAGGCGCTCCCCAATGCCGAGAAGCTGCCGCGAAATCGCAAGCCGCGGTTTTTCTACAGCATTTTTTAGCCATTCACAGGAGACCTTCCATGCCATTCAGTCGCGGCGACCTCTTCCGCATTCTTCCCCTCTTTGCCGCTCTCATTGCGGTGCCCCCGAGCTTTGCCGCCCAGGGCGGCAACGCTGGCACGGTGCAGGGAATTGTTACCGACCCCAGCAGCGCGGTGATTCCCGGCGCCACAGTTCACCTTAGCAACGAGGTGAGCGGGTTTGACCGCACCACAGCTACCGATGCCCAGGGCCAGTTCAGCTTTCCCAATGTGCCCTTCAATCCCTACCGGCTCAGTGTCACGGCGAATGGCTTTGCACCATTGAGCCAGAGCGTGGAGATTCGCTCGGTGGTGGGCCTAGGCCTGAAGCTGGTTTTGCAAATTGCCGGGGCCTCGCAAACCGTGACGGTTGAGTCCTCGGGCGACCTTGTCGAAGACGACCCGACCTTCCATACCGACGTGGACCGCGACCTTTTCACCAAGGTGCCGATGGAGAGTGCATCGTCCACACTGAGCTCCCTGGTTACGGAGACCACGCCCGGGGTGTCGGCCGATTCAAATGGATTGTTCCACGGGCTGGGCGACCATGCGTCCAACTCGTTCTCGGTGGATGGGCAGTCGATCACCGACCAGCAGAGCAAGGTTTTCTCAAACCAGCTTCCGTCCAATTCCATCCAGTCAATCGAAGTGATCAGCGGCGCGCCTCCGGCGGAGTACGGCGACAAGACCAGCCTGGTGATTGTGGCGACCACGCGCAGCGGACAGGGCATCACCAAGCCAACGGGGAGCATCAATGCGTCCTATGGGACATTCGGTTCCGCGGCTGGCGGCTTCGATCTCTCTTATGGCGGCAAAAACTGGGGCAACTTTATTGAAGGCGACGGGCTGAATACCGGGCGCTTTCTCGACCCGCCGGAGTTTACGGTGTTTCACGACAAGGGCAACGAAGAGAATATCTTTGACCGCGTGGACTACAACTTTACGGCGGCCGACTCGATGCACCTGGATTTGAACTACAGCCGATCGTGGTTCCAGACGCCGAACGCCTTTGACAATCTGAACGTGGAGAACGTGGTGAGCGGAGACACGAGCGCCGATCCAACCTTTGGCAACGTGGGCAATACCGACCAGGGTTCGAAGATCGGCACGTTCAACTTTTCGCCGGCATACACGCGCATCGTGAGCAATAACGCGGTCTTCAACCTGGGCGCATTTGTGCGCAGAGACGACTACAACTACTACCCCAGCGGCAATCCGCTGGCCGATCTGGGACCGGCGAACCTGCAGACGTCGTCAATCGCGCAGAACCGGACGCTGACCAATGCTGGAGTTCACGCGGATTTCTCCTACGACAAGGGACGTAACAACATCAAGCTCGGCGCGCAATACGGGCAGACGTTTTTGCGGGAGAACGACAGCCTGGGGGTGGTGGACGCGACCTATAACTCGCCGTGCGTGGATGCGTCAGGCAATTCTTTGCCCGGCTACTCCGATCCGTCCCAGTGTCCCGGCGGCGTTGCAGTGGAGAACCCGGCTTACCTCGCCGTGCTTGCGCCTTACGACTTTACGCGCGGCGGGAGCTATTACAGCTTTTTGGGCCGTACGGACGTGAAGGAATTGGCGCTCTACGGCGAGGATGAGATCAAGGCGGGAAACTGGGATTTCAACCTGGGCCTGCGCGAGGACGTCTACAACGGCTTGACGGACGCCAACCAGACCGAACCGCGCGTGGGCATTGCGTATGACGTGAAGCCGACGTCGACCGTGCTGCGGGTGTCGTACGCTCGGACCCTGGAGACGCCATTCAATGAAAACCTGGTGCTTTCGAGCAACGGCTGCGGCAATGACGTGCTGGCTCCGCTGCTGAATTGCAGCTCGGGGGTTGCCACCACGATGGATCCCGGTTATCGCAACGAATTCCACGCCGGTCTGCAGCAGGCCCTGGGGAGCAACGTGGTGGTGAGCGGGGAGTACATCTGGAAGTACACGCACAACGCCTTCGACTTCAGCGTGCTGGGCAATACGCCGATCACGTTCCCGATCGACTGGCATAACTCGAAGATTCCGGGCTATGCGCTGAACGTGGAGGTTCCGCACTATCACAACTTCAGCGCCTATGCGGTGATGTCCTCGGTGGCGGCGCGGTTCTTTCCGCCGCAGGTGGCGGGCGCGGGCGCGACGGTGGGCCAGACCGGGCTGCCGTTCCGCATCGATCATGACGAAAAGTTCAACCAGACCACGCACGTGCAGTACACGGTTCCCGGGACCAAGGCGCTAAGCGGGCTTTGGGCCGGCTTCAACTGGCGTTACGACTCGGGCCTGGTGGCTGGAAACGCGCCTTGCTATGGAGTGACGGATCCCAACAGCCCTTGCCTGCTTTCATCTACCACGCTCGGCGGCCTGCCGGCGATCCTGATGGTGAACAGCATTGGTCAATCGCTGAATGCAGACGAGGAGTTCCAGGCGGGCTTTGCGTGCAATGGGGTGAAGGCCACACCGTCTGTTGCTTTGCCCGCCACGTGCCTGGCGTCGCAGTTTACCTCCAGCCTGATTGACATTCCGGCGCCCAACACGGGCGACAACGACAAGAATCCGCAGCGCATTGCGCCGCGCGACCTGTTCGACGCCACCGTGGGCAAGACCAATATCTTTCACAGAGAGCATTACAAGACGGACCTGGACCTGACGGCGATCAACGTGACCAACAAATATGCGCTGTATAACTTTCTTTCGACGTTCAGCGGGACGCATTATGTGACGCTGCGGGCGCTGACGGCGAAGATTACGGTGAACTTCTAGAGGGAGCGAGTGCCGCCTTCGTCGCGACGGCAAGAACGCGGCGAAGGTGGGAGCGCTCGATTCCATCTCATCCGCGCAAGCTGATGAATCCATAGCGCTTGCAGGGAAAGATTCCAGTTTTCAACACCGGGCCGGCAGATTTCTGTTTGGTTTGGGTTTCGAACTCTGCGATACTTGACTGTGCCCACCAGGTACGTCCAATCCCAACATTCCAATTTTGAGGTTGCATCGATGTCGGCAAAGTATGTCTTTGTGACGGGCGGAGTTGTGTCCAGTTTAGGCAAGGGTCTGGCGGCAGCTTCGATCGGCTGCCTGCTCGAGAGCCGCGGTCTGCGCGTGAACCTGATGAAGTTCGATCCTTATCTGAACGTGGATCCGGGAACCATGTCGCCGTTCCAGCACGGCGAGGTTTTTGTGACCGACGATGGGGCGGAGACCGACCTGGACCTGGGCCACTACGAGCGCTTTACCCACGCGCCCCTGTCGCGCGACAACAACCTGACCACGGGCCGCATCTACGAGCAGATTATCCAGAAAGAACGGCGGGGCGACTACCTGGGCAAGACGGTGCAGGTGATTCCGCACGTGACCAACGAGATAAAGAACGCCATGCGCAAGGTTTCGTCGAACGGGGCGGATGTGACCATTGTGGAGATCGGCGGTACGGTGGGCGACATCGAGTCGCTGCCGTTTCTTGAGGCCATCCGGCAGATGCGTCAGGAACTGGGCCGGGAGAACACGGTGTTTGTGCACCTGACGCTGGTGCCGTGGATCGCGGCCGCGCAGGAACTGAAGACCAAGCCCACGCAGCACTCGGTGAAGGAACTGCTTTCAATCGGCATCCAGGCCGACATCCTGCTTTGCCGCTCAGACCGCAACCTGAGCCGAGAGATGAAGCAGAAAATCGCCGCGTTTTGCAACGTGGAAGAGCGCGCCGTGATTGGCGCCACCACGGTGCCTTCGATTTACGAGGTTCCGCTGCGTTTTGCCGAGGAAGGGCTGGATGCGCTGATTTTGAAGTACCTGCACCGGGACTCTCCCGAGGCAGATATGACGAAGTGGAAGGACCTGGTGGATCGCTGCTACCACCCCAGGGACGAAGTTTCGATCGCGATCGTAGGCAAGTATGTGGAGTACGAGGACAGCTACAAGTCACTGAAAGAGGCGCTGACCCATGGAGCTGTCTCGCAAAATCTGAAGCTCAAGGTGACGTGGATTGAGGCCGAGGGTCTGGAATCGAAGACGCCCGAGGACAAAAGTTATGAGGCGCAACTGGAAGGCTTCGACGGCATCCTGGTTCCCGGCGGGTTTGGCAAACGGGGCATCGAAGGGATGCTGAACGCGATCCGCTATGCGCGCGAGAAGCAGGTGCCTTATTTCGGGATTTGCCTGGGCATGCAAACGGCGTGCATTGAGTTTGCGCGCAATGTGTGCGGGCTGAAGGACGCGAATTCAAGCGAGTTCGACCCGGCGAGCCAGCATCGCATCATCTACAAGCTGCGCGAGCTGCTGGGCGTGGAAGAGATGGGCGGGACCATGCGGCTGGGCGCCTGGACCTGCATCCTGCAGGAGGATTCGCTGGCGGCCAAGGCCTACGGCGGGGCGACGGAGATCAGCGAGCGCCACCGGCATCGGTACGAGTTCAATCGGGAGTACGAGGCGCTGCTGACAGGCGGCGGATTGCGGCTGAGCGGGACAACGCCGGACTCGACCTATGTGGAGATCGTCGAGATCCCCGGACATCCTTTCTTTCTCGGCTGCCAGTTTCATCCGGAGTTCAAGTCAAAGCCGCTGGAGCCACACCCGTTGTTCCGCGAGTTTGTGACCGCCAGCTACCGGAACCGGCTGGCGCGGCAGACGGCGGATTCCGTCACGTCTGAGGCTATCGCGTAGACGGACTCTCGCGCATGAGGGCCCAGGATCCCGGCGATAGCAGGGTGAGTCATCCCTGGCTGGCTACTGGAGCAGAATAGAGCCCTGCGTCTTGCCAGCAAGCGCCCGGTCGAAGGTGACAAGAGTCAGGTTCGCGGTCTCGGCGAACGCGGCCAGATAAGCGTCGGCCCAGGTTTTTGTCGAAACGGCGTTCATCGAAGTGCGCTTCCGCATCTTCACCTCCATTTCGGGAGGCTCGTCGGCCAATATGGCTTCGCCGGCGTCGATCCACTTGTCGTAGACCGCCCAGCATTGCGCCTGGGTAAGAGCTTCCGACGGAAAGATGGACTCGTTGCTGAGCAGGCGAAAGAGTGCAAGCTGCGTATGTCTCGAGAAAATGAGAACCGAGTTCGGATCAAGCGCCGTAAACCAGTTGATCGCCGAACGATGATGCTCGTGCTTGCAATGGCTGATCGCCAACCATACGTTCACATCAGGGAAAATCAATGATTTCATAGATTTTCTCGTTGTCGATCTTCAGGGATCCGGGGTTTTTCGAAGGGATAATCGGAACCTCGAACCGTTCCCCGGCGGGCCGGGAGGCGCGGCGCAGCATCAGCAACGTCAGGCTGTCGAGCATCAGCTGCCTGACGGTCGAGTTCTCCTTGACAGCCATCAACTTGAGGTTCTTGTAGACCTCGTCGGGGATGTCGATGGTGGTGCGCATAAAAGCATATTAGCATATTTATGGATTTATGGCTCAATTGGGTTTTCTGGGCGTGATGGGCGCCAGGATCGGCTTGATTGGCTTGCTTGGCGGGTTCCTGGCGGCGGCTGCGACCATTCGCTGTAATCGACAGGGCCTTGATCCGGCGGGAAGAAGGCGGCTGACGCGCACAGTCGCCCAAAATGGAACCTTCCGATCCTCTTCAATTACCCGAAAGATCCCTTCCCTCAAAGTGGTATCTCGAATGTGCCGTCCGCTATTGACAACCCCATTTACCGGGCCTATTGTTTGGTGGTTTTGGATGGAGGATTGTCAGACATGGCATATTTCCAGTTACAGTTGGCAGAAGCGGAGCTCCAGCAACTGGCAGAGAAATATTGGCAGGAAGCGGGTGAACGGGAGCGGCAGCTTGAGGCGGCCGCCTACGAGGCCGGCGAGTCGATTCGCGCCGGTGAATACACCTTGCAGAACCTGGAAACAATCGTTCGCTGGAAGTCGGAGCGGATGGTTCATTACCTGATCGGGAACAGCAATGAGAGCATCGAGGCGGCGCTGGCGGTGGCGGCTTCACCGAAAGCTTCGACCGAGGATGCCGTCAATGCGCTGGTGTCGCTGCGCGGAGTGGACATCGGGATCGCCTCGGCGGTTCTGACGGCGATCTACCCCGATCGCTACGCGGTGCTGGACTACCGGGCGCTCGAGGCTCTGGGCCACGCGCGCCACGACGTAAAGTTCTACGCCGAATACAATGCCGCGCTGCGGCACCTGGCGGAATGCGGGATGGTGAAGGCACAGAAGGACCTGCCCGCGCCGACGGCGCTGCACGCGCTGGAGCGGGCGCTGTGGCAGTGGTCGCGCACGCATGAGGAAGAGATGTCGCTGGTAGGCACGTACGCAACGGGGGACGCGGCCGGCGGGTTAAAATCGGGTTCGTGAGCAAGTCGTTTGAAATCGGGCCGGTGCAGGTGGGCGCGGGCCGGCTTTTTCTCATAGCGGGACCCTGCGTGATCGAGAGCGAGGCCCATGTGCGCCGCCTGGCCGACGCCCTGCAGCGTATCACGGCGGACCTTGGAGTTCCACTGATCTTCAAGGCCAGCTACGACAAGGCCAACCGGACCAGCGTGAAGAGCTTTCGCGGTCCCGGCCTGGTGGAAGGCACGCGCATTCTGGGCCGCCTGGCGAGAGAAACCGGATTGCCGGTGCTAACAGACGTGCACGAGCCGGGCCACTGCGAAGTGGCAGGCGAAGCGGTGGATGTGTTGCAGATTCCCGCGTTTCTGTGCCGCCAGACTGATCTTCTGTTGGCCGCGGGCAAGACCGGCCGCGCCGTCAACGTTAAAAAAGGACAGTTTGTGGCGCCGTGGGACATGGAGCACACGGTGGAAAAGGTGCGCTCCACGGGGAACGAGCGGGTGTTTCTCACCGAGCGGGGTTCGAGCTTTGGCTATAACACGCTGTTGGTGGATTACCGTTCGCTCGGGCTGATGGGGAAGCTGGCGCCGGTGGTGTTTGACGGCACGCACTCGGTGCAGCAACCCTCGGCGGCCAACGGCGTAAGTGGCGGACAGCCGGAGTTCATTCCGCTTCTGGCGCGGGCTGCCGTGGCTGCGGGCGTGGATGGACTGTTTCTGGAGGTGCACGACGACCCGGCCAACGCCAAGTCGGACGGGGCGAATGCGCTGGATTTGAAGCTGCTTGCTCCGCTGCTCGAAAAGTTGCTGGCGATTCACCAGGCGGCCAGCTAGGGCCCTTTTCCTGAAGTTCCCAGCATAAATAGGAGAGAACAACCGCAGGTCTTTCGACTCCGTTTGGCCAAAAAACGGCCATGCTCCGCTCAAGATGACAGCGCAATTAGGATGTGAAGTTCTGGAGCAGGGCACCAGGGTCTCAAACGCACCAGGGTCTCAAACGCACCAGGGTCTCAAACATTGCTTCGTTTATGAAGCGCGTGCGCTCCTAGCCGGTTAAGCGACGAACCGCGAAATAGACTGGTCACGGTAGTAAGGGATTCTCAAAGATTCTGCATGGGCATGCGCATTTTGAAGAACCTCCAAGGTTCTGAATCGCTGAAGGTCCGGTCGAACCGGAAAGTCCCGCAAGCGGCTGGCACGACATAAGTTGGCGCTTTGGGAGATCACCTTTTCTGGTGTGCGGCTCTCATGAAATTCTCAACAGAACCCGTTGAATGCCCGCGGCGACCGCGTGCGCGTTGATTTCAACCGCATTTCCTGAGCCACCCCTTATATTTTTTGCCGAAATTGCCGATTTGGTTGGCAACGCATATGCAAGTTCGTGCGCATGAGGGTATTCGCCATGATCGATTTTCTTATTGCTCTTGCGTATGTTGCGATGATTCTTACTCCGGCTATAGTGGCGTCAGTGCAACACGCGAAAATTCATTCCGGGAATCTTTGAGAAGAAAACACCCACTTGGGCGGGCGAAAACTGTTGGGCGGGCCATAACTGCCGGCGGCATTGACTGTTGGGCAATCGATGTTGGGCGGGTGTTGACTGCCGGGCGTTGACAGCCGGGCTGACGATCGATGCTGATCGGGCAGCGATCTGTTGGGGACGCTGAGGTTAGGGACCGCGCAAAGTCAGTTTGGGCCGATGGCAGTGTTGGCGTGCAGCCTTGCCGCGGGCGGAAGGACGGCGACGCAGGTTGCCGGCAGGCCGCCTATGCGGGGGTTCAGAAACCCGCGCGGGTTGACCCCGGACGCTTAGCCTCGTATCGTTAGAGGTTGAGTATGAAAATATCCGGGAACACCTTGCGGATCGGGATAGCGGTTGCCGTGATCGTGGGCACCATCGGGTGGCTTGCGTTTACAGGCTACGGAGCGAACAAGAGCTACTACGTGACGATCGCGGAGCTGGGCGGGCTGGGGGACAAGGCCTACCATAGCCAGTTACGGGTAGAAGGCTTTGTGCAGCCGGGCTCGATCGAACAGAGCGGCACCAACGTGACGTTTGTTCTGAACGAATTTGAGAGCCACTCCCCGAAGGCGCCGGCGGGGCGCCTGCTGAAGGTGGTGTACAAAGGCTCGGAGCCGCCGCCGGATACATTCAAGGACGATGCACAGGCTCTGGCGGAAGGCACGTATGGGCGCGACGGGCAGTTCCACGCGACGGTGCTGCAGGCCAAGTGCGCCAGCAAGTACGCACCCGCAACGCCGAACGGGACGCCGGCCGGGCCAGCCCCCGCAAAATCGGCAGCGGCTGCCTCAGGCGGCGCGCCGGCAGCGCCCAACGCAAACCAGTCCGCCGCAAATTGAAAGCATGACCGCAAGTTCACGAGGGGCCGCCGGCAGTTCTCCTTGCGCCCGGCTCGACCAAGTCTCGAAACTGTTTGGGAGCTTTGCCGCGCTGCGCCAGGTTTCAGTGGATCTGGAGCAGGGGCGGTGCTATGTGCTGATCGGCGAAAACGGCGCGGGCAAGTCGACGCTGCTGCGGATTCTGGCCGGGCTGCTGCGGCCCAGTCTTGGAACGGTGCGGGTGTTTGGGCAAAGCGAGCCGCACGATGCACGGGCCCGCATTGGCTACATGAGCCATGCGCCGATGCTCTATGACGAGCTGACCGCGCAGGAGAATCTGAGCTACTTTCGCAGCCTTTATCCGGGCCGGGCCTGTCTTTCGCCGGCCGAGGCGCTCATCCAGGTGGGGCTTGATCCGGAGCTGACGCGCACGCTGGGCCAGTATTCGCAGGGGATGCGGCAGCGGACTTCGCTGGCGCGGGTGCTGCTGCCCGTTCCCGAGCTGCTGCTGCTCGACGAGCCGTTTTCAAACATGGACGTGGAGAGCGCGCGGCAGATGGTGGAGCTGCTGGCTGGATTTCGCCAGAGCAATCGCACCATCGTGATTACAACCCACCAGCGCGAACTGGCGGCGCCCATTGCCGACTGGGTTTTGGCTCTGCATGCCGGGCGCGTGAAATGGTTTGAGCCGGGGAGCCCGACGCTATGAAGACGAACGGCGCGCGCTTTCTTGAATCGCTCGGCATACCGTTTGAGTTGCGCGAGTACGAGGTGGATCCTGAAGATTTGTCGGCGACCACGGTGGCGAAGAAGATTGGGATGCCTGCCGAGCAGGTGTTCAAGACGCTGCTGGTGACGGGAGGGCCGAACCTTTACCGGTTCGCCGTGATTCCGGGCGATGCGGAGCTGGACTTCAAAAAACTGGCGCGCGCGGCGGGGCTGCGCAAGGCAGAGATGGCGCCGCTTAAAGATGTGCAGCCGCTGACGGGCTACATTCGCGGGGGCGTGACGCTGTTTGGGGCGCGCAAGCCTTACCCCGCCTATATCGACGAAACCGCGGTGCTGTTTGACCGCATCAGCGTGTCGGCGGGTGCGCGCGGGGTGCAACTGATTCTGGCGCCCGCGGACTACCTGCGCGCGGCGCAGGCGCTGGACGTGGAAGTGCAGACGGCCGATTTGACCAAAGACGCGCCGCAGCCACGCGGTCCGGAAGGACACTCGGCATGACGAGCGCACTGTGGTCGCACCTCAAGAAGGATCTGCGCATTGAGTGGCGCTCGAAAGAAGCCATCAACTCGATGCTGTTCTTCGCACTGCTGGTGGTGGTGCTGTTCTCGCTCGCCTTCGACCCGCGCGGATCGTTCTCGCAAAGCATCGCCGGCGGCGTGCTCACCGTGGCCATCATGTTTGCCTCGGTGAGTTCGCTCAATCAGGCCTGGGCGCGTGAAATTCGCCACCAGGTGCTCGACGCGCAGCGCATGGCCCCCACCCCCGGCGCGGAGATGTTTCTCGCCAAGGTGATTGCCAACTTCCTGTTCGTGACCGTGGTGCAGATCGTTCTGGCCCCGGTATTTGTGGTCATGTACAACCTGCACATCGTGGGGCAGGCCTGGCAACTGGCCCTGGTGCTGCCGCTGGGCACATGGGCGCTGGTGGCCAACGGCACCTTCTTTGCCGCGCTCTCGATCCGCAGCCGCAACCGCGAACTGCTGCTGCCGCTGATTCTGTTTCCCATCTTCATGCCCGCGCTGCTGGCCATGGTTCAGGCCACCGGGAACATCCTGACCGGCGACAGCGACCCTACGTTGTGGATCAAGCTCCTGCTGGGCTACGACATTATTTTTACAACGGTGAGCCTGCTCCTGTTCGACGTGGTGCTGCACGCGGAGTAGACGGCGAGCGGCCTGATCGAGGCAAAGGAAGCCGGTTATCGGGTGATTTAAATCACATGCTGTGCGGGGATTCTGGGCGATGATCCTTCTGTAAGCCGAATCCTCTTCACCCCAGGTTGAAACCATGTTGCATGTCACGCTGAAGGCCGTTGTTTATGTCGCCAGCGCCGGATCGACCCCGGCCACCGTAACCCGTCTGAATATCAGTGGACGGATTGACCCGCCGAGGACTGAAACACGGGCGGCTCCGGGGGTCGTACACTGGAAGGGTTCGATCAGGATGTTTGGATGAAGAAATCGGCAATCGGTCTTTATATCGTTGCGACGCTGGCGCTGATGGTGTGGGGTTTTTACCAGGCCATGTATGTGGCGCCCAACGACGCGATGCAGGGAGAGATCTTCCGCATCATTTATTACCATGTGCCCTCGGCCATTGTTGCGTTTGTGTTTTTCGCGATCTCGCTGGTCGGGTCGGTCGGGTTTTTGGCTGCGAGGCGCGATCATCCGGAGTGGGCGCAGAGGTTCGACGCCTGGGCGCTGAGCGGGGCCGAGGTGGGGGTGGTGTTCTGCACGGTGGTGCTGACCACCGGACCGCTGTGGGGCCGGCGCGCCTGGGGCATCTGGTGGACGTGGGACGCGCGGCTGACGACAACGCTGATTTTGTGGCTGATCTACATGAGCTACCTGCTGCTGCGGAGGTTTGCGGCTGGCCCGCAGATGCAGACGCTGGCCGCGGTGCTGGGAATTTTTGGCGCGCTGGACGTGCCGATTGTTTACATGTCGAACCGGTGGTGGCGGACGCAGCACCCTGCTCCGGTGTTCGGCGGAGCGTCGGGCTCGGGGATGGATAAAACGATGGTGGGCGCGCTGCTGTGGAATATGCTGGCGTGGCTCTGCTGGGGATTGCTGGTTCTGGGGCTTCGCTACCGGGTGGAGCGCCAGCAACAAAGGATTGCGGCCGAGGAAGCCAGGCAGGCCCTCGAAGCATGAAGAGCGAAGCCTGAAGATCGAGGCATGAAGATCGAGGCCTGAAGGTCAAGAGATAAAGGGGAAGAATTATGGATCAAGCAGCCGTTCTGGACCACCAGTTTCTGATTGCCGCCTACGCGGTGACGTGGGCCATCCAACTGGGCTATCTGGCGTGGCTGGGGCTGAAGTGGCGGGCGCAGAAGCGCGAGGAGTCGCGGGTCAGCCGCAAGGTCCGGTAGAGATAGACCCTGGAGATCGAATTATTTGATTCCTTAGCAGGATGCGCAGGCCGTTCCCGGGCCTGACGGCCGACCATTGCAATGAATACCACGTTTGTGTGAGGCGCTCGTGCACCGGATGAGTGAGCGGGGGAATCTTTGTGGTATTCAAGTTTTTTCTAACTTCACCGATGCTTAATGTGAAGGCAGTTTGCAGGGTGAAGTCTACAAGGAGACATTTCGATGCATGATCTTTTGATTGCTTTGGCATTTATCGGCATGGTGATCGCGCCGGCGATCATTGCCGCGAAGTCCGATATCGATATTCCAGACGAAACCAATTAGGGACATTTCATTCTGCGTTTTTTCGTTTTTTCGTCTTTTTCCCGGGTCTGCGTTTCTTAGATTGAAGCAGCCTATTGTATAGAGCAGCGCTGGTTTGTCGCGGAAGGTGATTTGTTCTCAAGCGGCTGACCTGTCACACCAGAGTGAGCCCGGGACGCGGCTGAAAAGCCGGATGCTCCGCCGGGTCGAAGCTATTCCGCTGCCCAAGTCATCCCATGGTCACAATCAAGTTGTGGTTTCCCCCCGCCAGGCTTCATCGCCAGCGGCCACACGCCCCAAGCAACCCCTGCGCGCATACAGCCCCAAAAGGGCTTAAACTAGCGGTTTGGGGGTTTGCCATGCTGGTTGTCATGAAGGCCCAGGCTACACCGGAGGAGATCCAGGTGGTCTGCGAGCATATTGAGAAGCTGGGGTACAGGGCGCATCCGCTGCCCGGAGCGCAGCGTACGGCGATCGGCATTACGGGCAACCATGGCGCGGTGGATCGTGGCAACCTGGAGGCTCTGTCGGGTGTGGCCGAGGTGATCCGCGTCTCGAAGCCCTACAAACTGGCCAGCCGGGACGTGAAGGAAGAGGACACCATCATCCGCTTCGCGGGAACCGATGCGACCATCGGCGGGCGGAACCTGGCGGTGATTGCAGGACCGTGTTCGATTGAAAGCCGGGAGCAGGCTTTTGCGATTGCCGAGGAAGTGGCTGGAGCCGGGGCGCAGTTTTTCCGTGGCGGCGCGTACAAACCGCGCACGTCTCCTTATGCGTTTCAGGGGCTGGGGGTTGAGGCGCTGCGCATCATGGCGGAGATTCGCGACCGTTTCGGGTTGCGCATTGTGACCGAAGCGATGGACGCCGAGACGCTGGAACTGGCGGGCGAGTGGGCCGACGTGATCCAGATTGGGGCGCGCAACATGCAGAATTTCAGCCTGCTGAAGAAGGCGGGCAAGTTGCGCAAGCCGGTGCTGCTGAAGCGTGGGCTGAGCGCGACGCTCGAAGAGTTTCTGATGGCGGCCGAGTACGTGATGAGCGAGGGCAACTACGAGGTAATCTTGTGCGAGCGCGGGGTGCGCACCTTCTCAGACCACGCGCGGAATACGCTCGACCTGAGCGTGGTTCCCGCGGTGCAACGGGTGAGCCATCTGCCGATTCTTGTGGATCCGAGCCACGGCACCGGGCGGCGCGACTGCGTGCTGCCGATGGCGCGCGCGGCGGTGGCGTGCGGGGCGGACGGGATTATTGTGGAAGTGCACAACCAGCCGGAGATTGCCTTGTCAGACGGGCCGCAATCCATTTATCCCGCGCAGTTCGGGACCATGATGGAGGAGCTTGGAAAGATTGCGCCGGTGATCGGGCGGACGCTGCCGCGCGGCATTCACGTGGATGTTGCGGCCGGGTGAGCGGAGCAGGCGAAGGCGAAATGAATTGGGGCGAAGTGAATTGGAAGTCGGCTTGAAGACCATGAAACGCGGGGACGCAGGAGCCTGCAACTTCGATTTCGGCCTGCTGGCGGTTTTCAGCCTGCTGGCGCTGCCGCTGGGCGGTTGCCGTTCCAACGGCTTTCCGCAGTACCCGCCCGACTATCGCGAATATATGTATGTGACCAACGGCGGCAGCGGCACGGTGACCGTGCTGGACGTGGTGAACGTGCGCCTGGACCGGGAGTTGCCGGTGGGGCAGAACCCGGTGGCCGTGGCGGCCAGCCCTACACGCAACGAAGTGTATGTTGTGAACTCCGGCGCGGCGGGCGGCGAGGGTTCGATCTCGGTGATCAACGCTGAAAACAACACTGTGGCGGCCACGATTGCGCTGCATCGCCGCGCCGTGTCGATCGACCTGGACGCCGGCGGGAAGCTGGCGTATGTGGCCAACGCCGGCTCGAACTCGATCTCAGTGGTGGACCTGGAAAAGCGGCGGGAAGCGGCGCAGATTGGAGCCGGCGAAGAGCCGGTGGCAGCGCGCCTTTCCGCGGACGGCAAGACGCTGGCGGTGGCCAACCGGGGGGGCAACTCAGTGAGCGTGTTCGATGCGGCAAGCATGCGGGTGCGCGCGGTTTTTCCGGGCTGTCCGGGAGCATCGGATGTGGTGATTCTGCCCGACTCCTCGAAGGCGTTTGCGAGCTGCTCGGCAGGTCACCAGGTGATGGTGATTGCGCTGGCGCGAGCGAGCCAGCCGGCGTCAGGGCAGACGGCGGCTGTTGCGGCGGAGCCCGACCGGCTCGAGGCGCTGATGGATGTGGGGCGCGGTCCGGTCGAACTGGCGCTGAAGCCTGACGGCGGCGAAGTGTTCGTGGTGAACGCGCTGAGCGATTCGATCTCAGAGGTGATTACCGGGACCGACGACGTGCAGGGCGCGTACATGATGGGCGACGATCCGGTGAGCGGGTTGGTTTCACGAGACAATTCGCTGTTATTCGTGGGCAATCTGCACTCGCAGAATGTGATTGTGTACTCGATTGACGACGGCAGGCGCTTGACCTATTTCCACGTGGGAGATGGGCCTTCGGCGATGGCATTTTCGGCGGCAGGGAATTTGCTGTTCGTGGTGGATACGCGCTCGGGCGACGTAGCGGTGGCGCGCACAGCCGATGTGGCGGCGTCTCGGGAGTCCTCATCGCCGCTGTTTACGTTTCTGCCTGCGGGGCGCGCGCCGAATGCGATTGTGGACAAGGCGTACAAGGTGCAGTAAAGCGAGGATCAGGGATCAGGTCCGCTGCCGGCTTCCTGCTATTCCACCCATCGCCAAGAGCGCGATGGATGGGGCCCACACGCTGCACCCAGGCTGCCAGGATGCACAATTGACGGACCAGTTTTCCTGACTTGCGCTAGTTTTTCTTGCGGCCCAAGCGGGCTACGCTGAATTGTGCGCCGGCAAAGAGGATGAGGCCGGAGATGTAGGCCCAGAACAGCAAACCGACAGAGACGTAGAACGGGCCGTAGAGGGCGTGCAGATCGAGGTGCGGCAGCAGCGCCATGAAAATGTATTTGGAGCCGAGCCAGATGATGCCCGTGACGGTGGCGGTGCGCAACACCGAACGCCAGGGGACCCGTCGATTGGGCAGCAGCCAGTAGATGGAAAAGAAAAACAGGATGGAGGCGACGCCGGTGGTTGCGGTGAGCAGCAGGAACTCGATGGTCTTGAAGACGAAGTTGTCAATGTGGTGAAAAAAGACCATGGCGAGGGCGTCGCGTGCCACCGCATTGACGGAGATGCTGCCCAAGCCAAGGACCACCATGAGCAGGGCGAGGCCCAGCGCGACGGACTGGTTGAAGAGGTAGTTGCGGCTCTTGGTGACGCCCCAGGCCTGGTTGAGCGCGACCTCCAGGGGCAGAAAGATGCCGGTGCAGGCTACGAGAATCATGATGAGCGAAAAAATCTGGACGCCGTGACGGGGCGCCTCGGCCGAGAGGCTGGCGGCGACAAAGGCCTGGTTTGAAGGGAAGAAATAATCCACCATGTCGCCGATGACGCTGACCATCATGTTCGAATGGAAGACCGACCTTGCGAGGGTGTAGAGCAGCACGATGAAGGGGATGAAGGAAAGGATGGCGTTGGCGGCGACGCTGAAGGCGAAGGTGTGCACCTCGCTGTCAAGCAGGTAGGAGATGAGGGAAACGCCGGCGCGGCGCCAGCGGAACCACTTGGATTGGACGGCCGGTTCGACGACATCGACGGCGCCGGCAGGAACGAGGACGGGTGCGCCGGGCGCATCGGAGTTCAAGACATCAGGCAACAGTTGCTCCTTGTGGTGGATCGTAGGCTCGCCGCAGGTAAAGTGGAGGCCGCACCGCGCGAGGAATGCTTCTTCAAGGATAGTCTTGCTGCCCGTTGTGCGCGGGAAACAGAGGGAAACAGGCGGGCTGTTGCGGGATTCGCCGTGGCGCAGGGAGCGGGACGGAAATGCTTTCAGCCTAGCCGCCATTTCTCACACGGGTCGATTCTGTTGCGAGCGGCGGGTCTTGGCTGGGGCGGAGCGCCATTTACGGGTTGAGATCGGCTTCGCTTCGGGTCCGTCAAGAGCGTGGGGGAGCTGA
>Ga0181520_10002647_pt1 | contig 32852 bp, 25 predicted proteins | sample PEATcosm2014_Bin_29_FD_132451 | JGI IMG/M metagenome (GOLD analysis project Ga0181520, IMG submission 132451) | Peatland microbial communities from MTU Mesocosm Facility, Houghton, MI, USA - PEATcosm2014_Bin02_30_metaG | ecosystem: Environmental > Terrestrial > Soil > Wetlands > Peat | place...
CAATCTGTTGGAGAATTTGAGCCGGATTGAGTTCATTCATGAACAGAATATATACATGTGTATATACCAAAGCCATAAAAAAAGCGCTTTCCAGAACTTTCCTGAAAAACGTCATGCGCCCCCTGCTTTCCACCTCCAAATAAGGCGGTTTAAATCTCACAGATTCCTGAGGCATTGGATTCGTAAAGTGTATTCCACTGAAAACAGCGAAGAACCAATCTCGAAGCTAAATTTTCCTATCCCTAAACACCTTACGCCTTTCCCGTTAGCGGCTAACTTTGCGAACCCGCCAACGCTGCTAAAATCGCCCTGGCTGGGAAACCGCCCCCGCCACGATGAGCCAGCACGACTCAATAGACTTTGGCAACCGACCGCCGACCGGATCGGCTGCCCCTCCGCGTAGAGGCGAACTGGCGTTCGCCTCCATCTTTGAAAAATTGTCAAGCAGTGCGATTGGATCTGCCGTCGGCGCTACAAAGTCCCCTGCATCATGCCCTTTCCACCTGCTTCTCTGTGGCTCTGTGCCTCTGTGGTGCGCTTCAAATTCCCCTGCATCATGTCCTTTCCACGCCCTCTTGAACGCCCCAGATCACTGCCGAAATCGGCTTACTTTTACGTTATCGTTGTCAGACCGCCATTTTTCCCAAGCCGTTGAAATTCAAACACATCGTTTAAATGGCTCCAACCTAATCAAACCAAAAATACTTTCTGGCCGGGGCCACGGCCGCCGTCCCGTCCTGCGTGCCGCCGCCGCTCCTGTTTGGAACTGGGCGACATGTCGCCCAGTTCCAAAGCGCGGACGTGTCCGCGCACTCCACATGGCCCCGCCAGCCACTTTTGCTTGGCATCTCCTGCCACACGCCCCCAAAACCCCGCATCGTCAACCTTACTATTTTTTCCTGCCGCGCCATCCTCCATCTTCCATCCTCGCCGTGCGCCCTGCCGCGGTTTGCGCTCGCAAACCCTTGCCGTGCCGGTTAAATTTTCGTTCCCTATTCGAGCCAAGACCTTATGAGAAAACTTGTGGTTGAATTCATTGGCACCTTCTTTTTGCTCCTGACCATGGGCATGACGGTGGTGGACCCCGGGGCCGGGCAATTTGCGGGCCTGGCCATCGGTGCCGTGCTCATGATCATGGTCTATGCCGGCGCGCACGTTTCCGGCGCCCACTACAATCCCGCGGTGACCCTGGCGCTCTGGATGCGCGGCCGGCTCTCCACGGCCGAAGTCGGGCCGTATATTTTCACGCAATGCACCGCCACCGTCGTGGCTGCCATCGCCGTCCTGTGCTTCAAGGGCGACCCCATCCTCCGGCCGGACGATCTCCGGGTCATTCCCGGCCTCCTGGCGGAATTCTTCGGCACCTTCGCCTGGTGTTATGTGGCGCTCAACGTCATCACGGCAAAAGGCACCGCCGGCAACCAGTTCTACGGCCTGGCCATCGGCGCCACCCTGACGGCCATGACCTTCGCGTTCGCTTCCGTTACTTCGGTGGCGTTCAACCCGGCGGTGGCCCTGGGCCTGGCATTCATCCACAAGGTCGGCGCCACCAATCTCTGGATCTATCTGGTCGCCGAATTCGCCGCCGGCGCGGCCGCTGCCGCCGCCTTCAAGTTCCTCAATCCCGATGACAAATAGTCCGCCCCCCGGAACCGGCCCCGAACACGAGGCCGCTGCCGCCGACGGGGCGGGGACAGCTTGTCCCCGCTTCAGTTCCGCCGGCATCGGCCGCCCCCACGAAGGTGCCGGCGCTTCCCCCGGCGGCGCGCCGAAAAGCCCCCCCTGGACAGGCGCCAGCCTGGCCGGTTTGGCGCTGGTGGGCCTCGCCTTCGTGATCATGGCGGCCCTTACCTGGCGCAAGTGGCCCGACGCCGTGATAGACTTCGGCACGCAGCTTTACATCCCCTGGCGAATCCTGCACGGCTCGGTCTTATACCGGGATTTGTTCTACATCGGCGGCGGTCCCCTGCCCCAGTATTTCAACGCCTTGTTGTTTAAAATCTTTGGCGTCTCCTTTTCGACCCTGATCGCCACCAACCTGCTCTTCTCGGCGGCGCTGCTGGTCTTCATCTACCGGCGCTTCCTGGCGGCGTCCGATGTCCTCACGGCCACCATGATTTGCCTCGGCATCGTGATGGTCTTCACCTTCGGCCAATTCGTGCTGATCGGCAATTACAACTACATTGCGCCGTACGCTCATGAAGCCCTCTACGGCGTGCTGGTCTCGTTATTTGCCATCGGCTGGCTCTCCGACTGGTTCACGCAACAGCGGTTGCGCCAGGCCTTCCTGATCGGCCTCGCCGCCGGGATCGTGGTGCTCACCAAGCCGGACATCTTTTTAGCCTTCTTCATCTGCGTCGTGGTGACCTTCAGCGTTCACTGGCTGCTCCGGCGGGATACGCGTTTCAGCCTCAAATCGCTGGCGTGCTTCACCCCGATGTTTCTGTTGCCCCCGCTGTGCTTCTTCCTGTTTTTTCTGCGCGTCGAAGACTGGCGCATGAGCCTGCGGTCCGTGGTGTTTGGCTGGCTCCCGCTGTTTCAACCCGGCGTCGAGACGAACCCCCATTATCTGAAATGCACGGGCTTGGACCGGCCCCTGCCGCATTTGGAAATGATGGTGTCCCACTTTGTCTGCGGGGCCGTCGTGATTGGCGTTTACGCACTGTTGTTCCGCCGCCTCGACCGCTGGAAATTCGGCCGCCTCCAATCGCCTTGGGTGGTCTGGCTGATGCTCTTGCTGCCGCTGTTATTCGGTGCCCTCAAGTTTCCCTGGATCAACTGTGGCAATTCCTTTCCCCTGTGGTGCCTCACCGCGATCGTCTTGCTCGGCTGGCAACTGAAACGCGCGCCCGGCGCCAGCCGCCATGCCTTCCCCTTTCTCTGGAGCGTATTTGCCTTGGTGCTGATGGCAAAGCTCGGCGTCTATGCCCGCATCTCGCATTGCGGCTTCGCCCTGGCCATGCCGGCCTTTGTCATCACGGTCTATCTCCTCTCCTGGCTGCTCCCGCGCCTCCTGCAAACCCGCTGGCAGGTCCCCGCCCGCTACCTGCGCGGCGCGTCCCTGCTGGTCTTCCTCATCTGCCTGGCCCTCCTGTTCAAATATTCCAGCCAGTTTTACCAATGCAAACACCAGCCCATCGGCCATGGCGGCGATGAAATCGTCACCTACGGCCCCTCCATCCAGACCGGCGACGGCCTCAAAATCGCGCTCGACTGGATGGACGCAAACCTCCCCCCGCAGGCCACGCTCGCGGTCATTCCCGACGGCATCACCCTGAATTATCTCACCCGGCGCATCAACCCCACGCCCTGTCTCTTCTGGGACCCCGTCTGCATGGCCGTCCTTGGCCAGGACGTCATGACGGATCGTTTCCAGGCCAGCCCGCCCGATTACGTGCTTCTGCTGGAACAGGACGACAGCGACTTTGGCATCAAATATTTCGGCAGCTCTCCCCAATACGGCGAGCGCTTGATGCAATGGATCAAGCAAAACTACAAGGTCGTCCTCGTCATCGGCAATGTGCCGCTTCGCGACGGGCATTACGGTCTGGAATTCCTCCAACGCCTTCCCCCGGCCGCCGCCGCAAACAAGCTGGCGTCTGCCCCTTGATGGCAAAAGTGATGAACCCCAACCCACACCCAGCCGGCGCGTCCCCGCCGGCCGTTCCCGCCTTTCTCACTCCCCAGGCCGGCGGCGTGCGGCTGGCGGTGAAGCTCCAACCCCGGGCCTCCGCCAATGCGATCGGCACGCCGCTGGGCGAAGCCTTGAAAATCAAGGTCACCGCCCCTCCCGTGGACTCCGCCGCCAACGAAGCCTTGCTCAAGCTGCTCGCGGAAAAACTGGATTGCGCCCGGAACCGGGTGGAGTTGATTCGCGGCCATGCCTCCCGGAACAAAACCATCATGCTTCACGCCTTCACTTGGGAAGAGGTCCAGCAGCGGCTTTTGGGCGGCCAAGACGCGTCCTGAATAATGCTCCCGGCCACAGATTTGTCTCTCCCTCGGCGCCAGACTCTGGTAGGGTAGATACTTGCGGTATATTTTACATGACAACTAGGATTTTTTCCGAGCTCGGCCTGTCGGCCGAATTGCTCCGCGCAGTTGAGAAACTGGGCTTTGAACAGGCTTCCCCCATCCAGGCCGAGGCGATTCCCGTGATGATGGCCGGCAAGGACGTCGTGGGCCAGTCGCAGACCGGCTCCGGCAAGACCGCCGCCTTCGGCATCCCGGCGGTGGAAAAGGTGGTTCCCGAGCGCCGCGAGGTCCAGGTGCTCGTGCTCAGCCCCACCCGGGAGCTCGCCATCCAGATTTCGGAGGAAATCCACAAGCTGGCGCTCTTCAAGCGCGGCGTCCAGACGCTGCCGATTTACGGCGGCCAATCCTACGAACGCCAGTTTTTCGGCCTCAAACAGGGCGCCCAAATCGTCATCGGCACCCCCGGCCGCATCATGGATCACATGCGCCGCGGCACCCTGCGGCTCGACACCGTCAAGATGGCCGTCCTCGACGAGGCCGACGTCATGCTGAACATGGGCTTCCGCGATGACATCGAAACCATCCTCCAGGCCGTGCCCAAGGAACGCCAGACCGTCTTCTTCTCCGCCACGATGCCCAAGCCGATCCGTGACCTGATCGAAAAGTATTCGCACGACCCCCAGTCCGTGCGCATCGAGCAAAAGGCCATGACCGTCCCCACCGTCGAGCAGGTCTATTACGAGGTGGACCGCCGCAACAAGATGGAGCTGCTCACCCGGCTGATTGACATCCACGACCTCAAGCTCGGCATCATTTTCTGCAACACCAAGCGCATGGTGGATGACCTGGTGGAATACCTCGAAGCCGCCGGCTATCAGGCCGACCGCCTGCACGGCGACATGACGCAACACATGCGCGACCGGGTGATGAACAAGTTCCGCCAGTCCGGCCTCGCCTTCCTCGTGGCCACCGACGTGGCCGCCCGCGGAATTGACGTGGACGACGTTCAGGTGGTCTTCAACTACGACCTGCCCTACGACCCGGAAGACTACGTCCACCGCATTGGCCGCACCGGCCGGGCCGGCAAGAGCGGACGCGCCATATCCCTGGTGCCCTATCGCGAGCTGTTCCAGATCCGCAACATCGAACGGTTTGCGAACGTGCACATCACCCGCGGCAAGATCCCCACGGCCGATGAAGTGGCCGAAGCCCGCGAGAATGCCTTTCTGGACAAACTGCGCGCCGAGCTCACCGGCGGCGAATATACCCGCTACGATCATGTGGTGGACCGCTTGCTGGCGGAAGGTTTTGCCGTCAACGACATCGCCTCGGCCCTGATCCACCAGTTGCAAAGCGGCGAAGCCGCTCACGCCACGCCCCCGGCGGAAGAACGTCCGCTCCCCCGCGAGGAACGCTCCGGCCGTCGCCCCGACCGCCGCGAGCCCTCTAATTACCGGGAAGACCGGCCCGGCCGCTTCGCCGACCGCCGTGAACGCGGCGCCCGGCCCGAAAGACGCCCGCGCTTCGACGAGCCACGGGAGAGACCGGCTCTGCGCAGCGAAACCCGCACGCCCCGGCCGAAGCCTTTCGCACCCGCGGCCGCCGCCGCCCCCGCCTTGGCGCCCACCCCCAAGCCCGCGCTGGCACCCAAGTCGGCCGCTCCGGACAAACGTCCCGCCGAATCGCCCCAAAAGTTCGCCACCGCCACCCCGGCTCCCGCCAGTGCGGAAACCAAACCCAAGGCGGATCAGACTTTTTCCGATGAAGAAATCCTGGCCTCGGTGAAGCATCCCGAACCCAAACCCGCCTCGAAGCTGTTTCTCAAGCCCAAACCTGCCCCGGTTCCGCCCCGGCCAAAGGCCAGCCGCGCCACCCCCGCCGGCCAGACGCGGCTGTGGCTGAATCTCGGCCACGCCCAGGACATCAAGCCGATTGACATCGTCAATGCCGTCGCCGGCGAAACCGGTCTGCCGGGCAAGGTCGTGGGCACCGTGGACGTGCGCGAGAAGCACCTCTTCGTGGACGTGGCTGACGAGCATGTCAACGGCATCCTCGCCAAACTCAATCGCGCGCAGATCAAAGGCCACCCCGTCAAGGCCAAGGTGGCGTAGCCTCCCGCGCAGGCGCATCTTCGGAGGGAGAATCGAGAATAGGGGTGGAAATCCCCGACGAGCGTTCGCGCATTGAGCCCCTGAGCCGCAAAAGAAACATTCAACACTCAACATTCAACGCCCAATATCGAAGGGGCTTCGTGGAAGTTGAATGTCGAATGTTGAATGTTTTCTAGGTTCATGGGCAGGGCGAGCTTCTTTCCCGGGTTCATGTGCAGCCCGTCCCAGCCTACTGCGCCTTCGCCTCGGCCGCCGCCGCCCGTACGGCCTCCAGCGCCTCCCAGCGCGCATAAAGCTGCGAGAGTTTGGCCTTTGCCGCCGCCAGCTCGGCCATGAACTGGCCTGTCTCCGCGCCATGCGTCCGGCTGAAATCCGGCTGCGCAAACAGCCCTTCGATCCGCGCCACTTCTGCATCCGCCAACTGGATCTGGCCTTCCATGCCCTCCAGTTCCCGCTGCTCCTTGAACGAGAGCTTGCGCGGCTTGCCGGATTTTTTCGCCGGCGCCCCTGACTTGTTCAACGAAAGGACGGCCGCGCTTTCGCGGGCCGCCGCCGCTTGGGCGCGCTTCCGCTTCTCGAGATAATAATCGTAATCGCCCGCGCTATGATGAATCCGGCCATCGCCCTCGAACGCGAGGATGTCCGTGCACACGCGATTCAGAAAATAACGGTCGTGGCTCACCACGCAGACCGCGCCGGGAAACGCAATCAGCGCCTCCTCCAGCACCCGCAACGTGGGCAGATCCAGATCGTTCGTCGGCTCGTCGAGAATCAGGAAATTGCCGCCCGCCTTCAGGATCTTGGCCAGCATCAGCCGGCTCCGCTCGCCGCCCGATAGCTTCCGCACCAGCGTGGCGATCCGGTCGTCCGCAAACAAAAAGCGCTTGAGATACGAGCGCACGGGAATTCGCGATTCGCCCCAGATCACAAATTCGGTGCCGTCCGACGCCTCGTCGAGCACGGTGCGATCGTCGTTCAATTGCAGCCGCGACTGGTCCACGTAATTGAACTTCGTCAGCGGCCCGATTTTCACCGTGCCCTCCGTCGGCGCGAGCTGGCCGATGAGGATGCGCAGCAGGGTCGTCTTGCCCAAGCCGTTCCGCCCGCAAATGCCGACGCGTTTGCCGTTCTCAAAATTGAAGCTGAAGCCGGAAAACAGGCGCCGCTCGCCGAGCGTCATCCCCAGGTTGGAGACTTCCACCGTCCGGTTGCCGAGCTGCGGCGGCGGCGGAATGACCAGTTCCAAATCCTCCTCCACCGCCGGGCCGCTTTGCGCCGCCGTCTCATAATAGCGCTCAAAGCGGTTCTTGGCCTTGCTCCGCTGCGCCCGCGGCCCGGTGCGCACCCATTCCAGCTCCTTGCGCAAAAACATCTGCCGCTTGTGCTCCACCAGCGCGTCCGCCGCCTGCCGTTCCGCCTTGTCCAGCAGGTAATCCGTGTAATTCCCGTCGTGCCACCAAAACGTCCCGTCGCACAACTCCACGATGCGATTCACCACGCGGTCGAGAAAATACCGGTCGTGCGTCACCACCAGGAACGTGCCGGGAAAACTCTCCAGAAAGTCCGCCACCCATTCGATGGACTCCGGGTCCAAATGGTTCGTCGGCTCATCCAGCAGCAGAAAATCCGGCCGCGAGACAATCGCCCGGGCCAGCGCCACCCGGCGTTTCTCGCCCCCGGACAACGTCGCGATCGAGCTGTCCCCCGGCGGACAATTGAGCCGCGACAGCGCCGTCTCGATGCGCGAATCGAGCGTCCAGCCGTCCAGCGCCTGGATGCGATGTTCCAGCGCCTCGTGGTCTTTGGCATCCGCCGGCAGCGCCTCAAATTCCGCAATGAGGTTCAAGACATGCCGCGCGCCGGCCCGCACGTTGCCCCGCACATCGAGCGCCGGGTCCAGCGTGAAATCCTGCGACAGGTAGCTCACCACCACGTCATGGCGCCGCGTCAACTCCCCCGAGTCCGGCGCTTGCAGCCCCGCGATCAGTTTCAGAAACGTCGTCTTGCCGCAGCCGTTGCGCCCGACCAGCCCGATGCGCTGGCCCTCATCAATGGCCAGCGTGGCCGCATCTAAAACCGCCCGCTCGTTGTAGCGGACCGTTACGTTGGAAGCACTTAAAATGGTGGACATGCCAGTAAGCAGGATATCGGAATCGCCCGCAGACCGAAAGGCAAACCGGCGCCATCGCAGGCTGACGAACGCCAGAGGCGTTCCGGAAACAAGCCGGGGGTTGAGCGACCAGGGAGCGATTCGGGGTGGGGACGGCTCGTCCCCACAGACGGCACCCCGGCAGGCGGTGCCAGCAGCATTGGGAACGGGCGGCGTGACACGAATTGCCAATTTTCGCGAATTACGACAAAGGGTTAACGGCGGAGGATGGCTTCCATTCGGACAGAATCGAGAAACCGAACGGAGCCGGCGCGGAAACCAAAAACCAAAAAAATCATGCCAAAAAAACAAACCAACCTCCGGCCTGCCCCGGTCCATACGCTAATATTATAGGACCGCCCCTTTCATTTGTATTGGGTTGACCCCTTTTCTCAAATTATCAACTCGCCATACACAGGTTAGTAATAACGAATACTTTGCATGGTTGATTGTACTTAAAATTGAATTGGATTCAGAGCACAAACAAGGACTAAAACACGATTTAAGCAATGCCGTTCTAACTTAAACAATCTTAGCAGCCAAGCTCAAGGTCTGGTCAAGTAACCCAACGAGTTGTGTGATATTATTTAGCGTTGCGGCAGAATTAGCCAATACTTGGCCGGCGTTAGTCAGATAGGCGTTCATGGTCGCAATGTCTGTGTTCGCGGTCATCACAGCGGGTGTGCCCGCATTAAATATAGCACCTAACAGTAAGGTTAGTTTGGCCCGCAATATTTTTCCGAGAGTTAAAAACTGGTTCTGTTGTGCTGGAGTAAAACGGCCATCCATCGAGTATGCAAAACATTGTTCGATTATCTGCGTAAGTGAAGAGCTGTCTATTTTCATTGTATTCTTACATTTTGGATTTGTTGGACTGCGGCAGCAATGGTTGCTGCCTTTGTTTGAAAGGCCTGAATAGAAGACATTAGTTCCGCAAAGTTTTTTGGGCTTTTATCCGACTGTGCGTACTTAAGAAGAGCAGCATACGCTTCTCTGATTCCATTGATTGCCTCCGTGGGGTTCGATGAGATGAAGAGGTCATATTGTTCGGCAGCAGTTCCAATTTGTTCGATAGCCGCTTGACGTTCAGCGACCGTCATTACCCTTCGCTGTTGTTTAGCATCAATCACATTTCCATTCACATCTTTAGTATTATTGTAAGCGGCAAGTTCTTCAGCTAGTTGCTGCGCTAGTCCGGTCGCTTTCAAGGGGGCCACTACCGTCTCCAGGTCACTCTGCAATAAGTTTAGGATATTTGTAACAGCCGGTGCCCCCTTCGTGATGGCATCAGCAACTTTATCATCCCGGCTTTTCTCCAAGTAAAACTCGCCGACCACCCCTATAATTTGTGACACAGGCCCTATATAACCTCCCGCACTTGGGTCCGAAGTGTGACTCAAGCTTGTAAATGTCTTATCAAGACTCAAAAGGTTTGTGCCCAGCGCCATGGAAGCGGTAGCGAAGTTTTGGGGCGCCGTATTGCCTGCGAGTGCGGCAAGTCCGTCAGCGTAGCTTCCCAATAAAGATAAGGAGTCCATTCTAGCCTTGATGGAATCGGCCTTGAAAATTTGGCCAATGAGAGGGGTCGGATTACCGGCGGAATCAGTTGCTTCAATGCGCAAATCCGGATCGTATATGCGATCATCGAGATAGAGAACGCGCTCAAATTGATTGAGGCCAGTGAAATATGTTCCCACGGCCGAGGCTGCCGTGTCTGTACTGGATTTAAACGACGCAATGGGTTTAGTAAAGTTTGCCGTAACACACCCGCTGGTGACACAAGTCAACGCCGTGATGACCAATAAGTTATATGTTATGTTCGCGAGTAGATTTTTGGTTATAGCCAACATAAGAGTGAATATAAATTAATGTCCAACACCAGCACACGCGCCGTATATCAGTTTTAAGTCGCTAAAATTTATGAAGGTCCATATTAAACTCCTTTCTTTAGACCTAATTATAAGTTATTACGATGAAAACAAATCAAGCAATGATTGTCAAGAGAATTTTTGTAGAAAAGTCTTTTTGAGAATCTTCACGCCGAGCATGAAAGGGTCGGACCTATAATATTAGCATAACGGAGTTGACGGCGGGAAGGGGAGGGTTATAAAGCGGCTGAGTAATGGCCAGAAGCCTGCGGATTGAATATGCGGGAGTGGTTTACCACGCGATGGCGCGCGGCAGCCAGGGGTGCTCCATTTTTAAGGATGACCAGGACTGTCGGAGCTTTCTTGAGACACTGGCCGAGGCATGTGTTCAGCGCAACTCCCCGGGATGCGCCGCAAGCCATTCCGAGAAACGCGGCAGCGGACGGCCCAGGACCCGCTCAGCCTTGGAGATGTCGAGCGAGGTGTCCAGAGCCCGCACCGGGCCGGGAAAATCCCGGGCCGAGCCGGATTTCAGCCGGGCCGTCACTTCCGGCCAGCGTTGGATGAGCAGTTCGCCGATTTGCAGCCGGGACAATCGCTCCGCCCCCGCCACGTGGTAGCAGCCCGTGCAATGCTTCTCCGCCAGTTCCCAAATCGCCCGCGCCGTTTCCACCACCGCAATCGGGCAGCGAAATTCGTCCGTGAACAGCGTCATCCCCTGCCCCGCCTGCTGCAACGTCCGCCGCAACTGCTCGTTGAAGGCGCGGTTGCCGGCGGCGGAGCTGCCGCCATTGATGGAGGTGCGGATGACAAGATGCCGCGGATTTTTCAGGACCGCTTCCTCCGCCGCCAGCTTGGTTTCGCCATAGACATGCAGCGGGTTGGCCTCGTCGGTTTCGGTGTAATGCCCCTTGCGGCCGTCGAAAACCAGGTCGGTGGAGAAGAAAATGAACGGGATGCCGGCCGCCAGTTCGGCCAGGAACCGGGTCATGTCCACGTTCACCCGCCGCGCCCGGACCGGATCTTTCTGCGCCTCGGACACCACGGTGATGGCCGCGCAATGGATGACGAGTTGCGGCTGGTCCCTGGCAAATTCGCGCTCCACCGCCGCGAAGTCCAGCAAGTCAAAATCGGCGCGCGTGAGCGGCCGCAGGCGCCGCCGGGGCGCCCATTCCGCCGCGGAGCGCACGAGTTGGCTGCCGATCAGGCCGTGGGCGCCGGTGATCCAGACGGGATTTTCCAGGGGTTCCCTCATGCCTTTGGCCGTGTCAATCCACCAGCCGCCGCGTCAGATCCCCATAGGCGTCAATCCGCCGGTCCCGCAGAAACGGCCAATGCGTGCGCGTGCGGTCCACTTCAGCCAAGTCCACCGGCACGATAAGGGCCTCCTCCGCATCGGCCCCGGCCTTGGCGATGATTTCGCCGGACGTGCCGGCGACAAAGCTCTGGCCCCAAAATTCAATGCCGTCGCCGCCCACTGCGTCGAGAACCTCGTGGCCTACCCGGTTGGCCACGGCCACGTAGCAGCCGTTGGCCACCGCGTGCGCCCGCTGGATGGTCTCCCAGGCGCCGTGCTGGCGGATGCCGTATGCCTTCTTCTCGCGCGGATGCCAGCCGATGGCGGTGGGGTAGAAAAGAATCTCCGCCCCCTGCATCGCGGTCAGGCGCGCCGCCTCGGGATACCACTGGTCCCAGCAGATGAGCACCCCGATTTTGCCGTACCGGGTCTGCCACGCCTTGAAGCCAAGGTCGCCCGGCGTGAAATAAAACTTCTCGTAGTAAAGCGGGTCGTCCGGAATGTGCATCTTCCGGTAGATGCCCAACAGCGAACCGTCCGCGTCAATGACGGCCGCCGTGTTGTGATACACCCCCGCCGCGCGTTTCTCGAAGAGCGAGGCGATCACCACCACGCGGTGCCGGCGGGCCAGGCGGCAAAAGGCCTCCGTGCTCGGCCCGGGAATTTTCTCGGCCAGCGCGAAACTCTCATGGCTCTCGCTCTGGCAAAAATAGCGCGAGCGGAACAATTCCTCGGTGCAGATGATCTGGGCGCCGGCCCGCGCCGCGCGTTCCGCCTGGGCCAGCGTCCGCTTGAGGTTGTCGCCGGGACTCGCGCTGCACGCGGATTGCAGCAGCCCCAATATCACTGGCTGGGCGCCGGCGCGTTTCATGCCCTTAAGGATTCCGGACTTTCAGCCGCGCCGCTTCCTCCAGGATGACCGTCTTCAATTGCCCGTCCGTGGGCTGCTTCCGCGGCGGATCCTGGTCAAACAGTTCGCGAATAAACTTCCCCAGCGTCTCGTTGGTGGGGCCATAGCCCGCCCCGTAAATGTAGTACTCCAGGTCGTACATCAAGTCGCTGGCGTTCGCATAGCGGCGGTTGGGATCCCGGGCCAGGCAATGATGCAGTATGTCGTTCAGCTTGTCGTCAATCCGCGGGTCGAGCGCGCGAAAATCAGGGATGGGCTGCGTCAGGATGCGGGTCCGCGATTCCTCGGCCGTGGCGCCCTTGAAGATGTTCCGCGTCAACAGCAGATGCCCCAGCACCACGCCCACCGAAAAAATGTCCGACCGCTGGTCCGTCACCTGGAAGTCCGCCTGCTCCGGGCTCATGTAATCCGGCTTCCCGGCGATCACCTCGCCCTCCTGATCGGTAAGAAATCCCCGGGCCTTGGCGATGCCAAAATCCGTCAGTTTCACGTCCCCTTCGAACGCGATCATGATGTTTTTGAAGCTCACGTCGCGATGCACAATGCCCAGGGGCTTGCCGTTCTTGTCAGCCTTCGCGTGGGCGTAGGCCAGGCCCCGGACGACGCGGCTGGTGATGAACACCGCCAGCTCCTTCGGCAGCGTCTGGCGCTTGTCAAATAGCTGATGCGTAAACTGTTCCAGATTAACCCCCCGGATCAGCTCCATGGCGATGAAGGCCACGCCCTTCGTCTCGCCCAGTTGGTAGGTCTGGACAATGTTCGTGTGGATCAGGTCGGCCACCAGCTTCGCTTCGCCCACGAAGTTCTCGATGAACATCTTCTGGCTGGCGAAGTTGGGACGAATGATTTTGATGGCCACGCGTTTCACGAAATCGCGTGCCCCCCGCTGCTCGGCTTCGTACACAATTCCCATCCCGCCCTCAAAGATTTTGCGGACGATGTCGTAGCGGAATTCGTTCTGGATGGTGAAAAGCGCCACGTGTGCATGGTGGGAGATTGCCCCGTCTTGTCAAGCTTTGCGGCATTCCGACCGTAAAAAAACCTCATTTTTTTGATTTTTTCGCTTGCGTGGCGGACCTGTTGGATTTTTACTCGCATCAAGTCTGGTGACATTTTCGGACTAAATAACAACAAAACACATAACCAAGACATTATAAGTATATGGCAAAAGCACTCTCCAAAGCCCAAATCGCCGCCCTCGTCGCCGAAAAGGCCCAAATCACGAAGAAGCAGGCGGTCGAAATTCTTGACCACATCGCCGCGCTCGCCTACAAGCATGCCAAGGACACCTTCACGCTGCCCGGCATCGGCAAGCTCGTCCTGAAGAACCGCGCCGCCCGCATCGGCCGCAACCCGAAGACCGGCGAACAGATCCAGATCAAGGCCAAGCGCGTCGTGAAGTTCCGCGTCGCCAAGGCTGCGAAGGATGCCATCCTCGGCACCAAGTAATTTTCCCGGCTTCCAGCAAGAGCGCCCCGTTTCGGGGCGCTCTTTTTTATTCGGCCACCAATTCCAGGTCCGCGTAGTCCCCCGTCAGCTTCACGCCCAGGCTGTCCCCATCCGTCATCACGCCCAGCCCGACGATCTTCGGCATCGCCCGGCCCGGAAAGGCCCGGGCCCAGTCCGCCGTCACATCCCGCTCTTCCCTCACCCAGCGCCCCGCCTTGGCGTTGCCGGACTCCACAATCACCAACTGCGCGCGCCCGGACTTGGGATGTTCCAGAATGCTCCCGACCGGTTCGACACTGCCCCACAGGTAATTCAGCGTCCGCGGCGGCCCGATCAACGTGTCAAAGGCCACCAGCACCCGCGCCGCGTGGTCGAAGCGCGACAGCTCGCGCTCGGACCCGTTGGTCGCCACGCCCCCAATCCGCCAGCGCCAGCGCAGGAGCAATTTCGCCGGCGGCGGCACGTCCAGCTTGACGCTCAACGCCGAGCAGCCATGGTCCGCCACGCCTTGGACATAAAAATTCGTGCCCTCGCGCCGCGTCTGGTAATCGGTCGGCCTTTTGAAGAAGCTCACGTTCTCCCACCCGTTCGAGATGCCGCGGGAAAAATCCCCCGCAAACACGATTTTCTCCGCCGATGCGCGCGCCGGCGCCAGCGATAAAATCAGCAGCAGCACAAGTCTCCGGCTCATCGCGCGCAACTTACTCCACCGGCGGCCAAATGACAGCGGCAATTTTCGTGCTTGAGTTCCGGCCCGCCGCTTGCCAATTAACAGCCTGGAAAGCGAGTGCATGCTGAATTTCCTGGTCCATCGCCCAAAGTGGATAGTGGCCGCCGTCGGCCTCCTCGTCTTTTGGCTCACCCAGCAGGCCTGGTTCACCGACACCTATGTCTGGCAAAAGGCCGCCGGCACCCTGATTGACGGCTGCTACCGGCTCCGGGGCGAAACCCCGCCCGACCCCCGCATCCAGCTCATCGGCCTGAACACCACCTCCTTCCAGCTCGACACCATCGCGCCGGACGAAATCAACGCCTCGCCCACGCTCCAAAAAATGCGGCAGCCATGGCCCTGGGACCGCTCGGTGTACGCGGCCATCCTGGAGCAGCTCATGCACGCCGGCGCCCGCGTGGTGATGTTCGACTTCGTCTTCGCCAGCGAGACGGACGGCGACGATCTCCTGGCGCGGGATCTGCAAAAATATCAGGACCGCGTGGTCATCGGCGAGATGTTCGCCGACGAGCAGGGCGTGATCAGCAGCACCGACAACAGCAGCAGCAAGAAGCTCATCGCCCCCAACGCGCGGCTGCTGCTCCCGGGCACCGGCGCGGTCCCGGGCCTGGTGACGCTCTGGCCGGACCCGGACGAGGTCATCCGCCGCGTACGCTACCGGACCTCCGTGGAACGCGAGACCGTCGAAGAGCCGGGCATTCATCCACGCATCGTGAGCCTGCTGCGGCGCGAAATCCGCGACGGTAAAGTCCCCGACGACCTGATCCATATCACCGCCCTGGCCGCGGAAAAATTCCAGGACACCGTCCCCCTGCCCTCGCCGGACCGCCAGACCTTCATCAACTTCCAAGGCCCCCGCGGCACCTACCGCGCGTGGCCCGTGGAGAACATGTTCGTGGACCGGCTCTGGGCCAAGCCGCCGTTCAAAGACGGCCTGGCGGTCTCGAACAAGATTGTCATCGTCGGCCCCATGGCCGAGATCTTTCACGACGTCCACAACACGCCCTTTGGCGAAATGCCCGGCCCGGAAATCCAGGCGCAGATCCTCGCGGCGGTGCTGCATGGACAATGGCTCGCCGAAAGCCGCCCGGGCACCAACACCGCCATCGCGCTCGGCGCCGTGGCCCTGGCGCTGTTCCTCTGCCTGGGCATCCCGCAAGCCCTGCTCAAGGGACTCCTCCTGGCCTTGGCGGCCGTGGCGTTCATCGTGGGCAGCCAGCTCGCCTTCACCCACGCCAACTGCGTGGTGCCCATGCTTCCGCCACTCTTTTGCCTCACCGCCACCGGCTCCTTCGGCATCCTCTTCGAGTACGCCCTCGAACAGTTCGAGCGCCGCCGCTATCGCAACGTCCTCGACCGCTACGTTTCCAAAAACGTCGCCAAAACCATCCTCGACGACCGCCGCTCTTTCGTCGAAGCCCTCAAGGGCCGCAAGCAGCCCGTCACCGTGCTCTTCTCCGACATCCGCGGCTTCACCACCATGACCGAGAGCGCCGACGCCGACAAACTGGTGGCGCAACTCAACGAGTATTTTCGCGACATGGTCGGCACCGTGCTGCAAAACAACGGCACCCTGCAAAAATTCATCGGCGACGCCATCATGGCCGTCTGGGGCGACACCCACAGCCAAGGCAACGCCCAGGACGCGCGTGGCGCCGTCACCACCGCCCTGCAAATGCGCACCGCCCTCGCCCGCCTCAACGCCGACTGGAAAGGCCAGGCCGACCGCGCGCCCCTGGCCATCGGCATCGGCGTCAATCACGGCGAAGTCATCGTCGGCAACATCGGCCATCCCCAGCGCATGGAGTTCACCGTGCTGGGCGACGGCGTCAACCTTGCCGCCCGCCTCGAAAGCGCCACCAAGCAGTTCCACACGGACATTCTCATCGGCGAACAAGTGGAAAAACTCACGCGCGAGCATTTCATCTATCGCGCCGTGGACCTCCTCACCGTCAAAGGCAAGACCAAGCCGGTGGAGGTCTTTGCGCTGTTGAGCGACCGTTCCCTCCCGCCGCCGGCCTGGCTGGAACCGTATCACGCCGCCGTAAAACTGTACCGCCAGCGGAAATTCCCCGAGGCCGCCAACCGCTTCCAGCTCGCCCGCGGGCAGATCGTCGGCCCGGATTTTTTGTGCGAAATGTATCTGGCCCGGTGCGCCGCCTACCAATTGAGCCCCCCGCCGGACCACTGGGACGGCTCGTTCGCGCTGGTGGAAAAGTGAATGTGGAGTGTGCGGACATGTCGCCGCACTCCATGCCGCCCCGCGCAATTCCGACACGCCCCGCAATTCCGTACGCGTCATGGACTGCGCCGGCAGAGCGCAGCGGCGACGGCGCTTTCGCCTGCACGCGCCAGCCACGAGCTTTAGTTTACCGTCGCCCGCACGAAAGCGGCGTGGCGCTGACACGAATTTGCGAATGAACACGAATTTCAAAGCAGAGGGATTGTGCGGCTGAACGCCAAAGGCGCTTCCTGAAAATAGCCGGCGGTTGAGCAACCAGCGGCAGCAATGAGGGGTGGGGACGGCTCGTCCCGACAAACGCCCCCCGATAGGCGGTGCCCGAAGCGCCATACTTGCGCGGAAAAGTCTTGGACAGGATTAACAGGATGCGAATTCCCCGAAACCGTTCGCGCATTTGGGCATTCCCATCAAATCTACCGATGCTCTGCCCCGGATATTTGGCTGCCTTGACGGGCGCGGGCAAAACCGGCGTAGCGCAGGTTTCCCAACCTGCTGTATCGCCGATTTCCAAATCGGCAGGGTGTCGCAATGAAAGGGTCATGAAAGGGTCGGTCCGACAATCGACAATTTACAAGTTGAATTCGGATTATGGCGATATGCGCGGGATCACCCATCGTTCGGGCCGCATTATCTGAGGATTCCCGGGTTTTCCGCCAACGGTAGAGCTTGGCGTTCAGGCGCTTCCAGGTGCCGGCATGGAGCCGCGCCGCAATGATCGGAGTTGAATGTTGAATGTTTCTTTCAGTCACTTTTATCTGTGTCTCCGTGTCTCTGTGGTTTATGTTTCCTGGCGCCGCTGGCCCCGATCAACTTCCAGCTTTTCTTCCCGTGGGTCGCCCCAATAATTCGCGAAAATTAGTGAAATTCGTGTCTAAATTTCCCTATCCATCAACACTTTGCGCATTTCCCGTTAGCGGCTAACTTTGTGAATTCTCCAACCCTGCTAATATCGCTCTGGCTGGGAAACCGCCCCCGCCACGATGGGCCATGATGCTCAAAATCGAGTCCGGTTACGGACGGTTCGCCCCCTCGGCACCCGCCCGCAGGAATTCTTTGTCAGAATTACGCCCCCGCGCCCCGTCCCCATTAGCGAATTCGTATGATCCGTGTCAAAGTTTTAGTCTGCCTGATCGCGCCCGCGCCCAAGTCCCTGTCCATCCCGTTAATCCTGTTAATCCTGTCAGAATCACGCCTCCCATTAGCGTAAATTGGCGAAATTCGCGTCAAAGTTTTGCCTCCGAAAAGCCCTCAAAATCCGCCAGTTCCATATTTCGCAACCCGTTCAACCTCAACGGAGGCTCAAACCTAATCAAACCAAAAAAAACCCTTGGGCACCCGCCACCACCATTTGCCGCCCATCACCCGGCATGGTATAATTTACAAAATGTGAGGCGGCGCGCGGTTTCTGAAAGCGCGTGCTGGCAAATCCAACGCTCAACCCGCAGGATCGTTATGAACAAGCCGGCTGTATTCTCGTGGTGTCTCAGTTGCGTTTTCGCGGCTGGGTCCAGCCATGCCATGGACCTGAAACAATCCCGCGTCACCCAGGTCGTCAACGACGTCCAGATCATTTCCGCCGGCCAGCAAACGCAAAAGCCGGCCGTGGTGAACGACCTTTTCTCCATGCCGGACGTGCTCCGCACCGGCGCCGCGTCCCGCGCGGAACTCGTGGCGCAGGACCAAACCGTCACCCGCGTGGGCGCCAACACGATTTTCTCGTTCGACCCCGGCAACCGCACGATTGACCTGCAGCAGGGCAGCCTGCTCTTTCACACGCCGCACGGACAAGGGGGCGGCACCATCCACACCGGCTCCGCCACCGCCTCCGTGCTCGGCACCACGCTCATCGTCACCACCACGCCCAACGGCGGATTCAAGGTCCTCGCGCTTGAAGGCGAAGTGGAGGTGAAGTTCCTGAACGGCTTGAAACAAAAATTGGACCCCGGCCAGATGACCTTCATCCTCCCGGGCGCCAACCAGCTCGCGCCGGTGGTCATTTTCCGCCTGGACGAGCTCATCCAAAACAGCCTCCTGGTGAAAGGATTTGCCCAGACGCTCCAATCGTGGCCCCAGATCCTGAACGCGGTGGAAGTCCAAAATAAATTGCTCCATTCCGGGCGGCTGACGGACACCGGCCTTTACGCCGGCAACAATGCCACGCCGAACCAGGTCGAGGTGCTGGACGTCAACACGATCTCCGCCAGCCAGCAGACCCAGTCGCATTCGCCGCCCGCCAACCCGCCGCCCCCTGCCCCCGACCTCGGCACGGCCGAAGGCGCCGACGCCACCATCAACCAGCCGTCGCTCACCGACGCCACCATTCCCACCCCGCCTGTCCACATCTTCACCAGCCCGTCGTTTACGCTCGCGGACAACAATTATTTCGCGGGCCGCACCTTTTCCGGGTTCGTGGCCCGGAACATCTTCGTGAACACCCTGGCGGCCCCTCCCGAAATCACGTCCCCCCTGCTCGCCGTCAACCTGGATCCTTACGCGGGCTTGGCCACCTTCGACCTCGTGGCCGTCAACAACTTCTCCATTGCCGGGCCGGTCGTTTTCAATGGCCTGCCGGACACCAGCACCTTGGAGCTGATTGCCGGCAACGCCTTCAGCCTCGCGCCCGGCATCACCATCACCACCGGCGTGCAAAATCTGTTGCTCGCCTCCCCCGCCAGCCTGGACCTGGACGGCGTGGGTCTCTACAACCCGGTCAAAAACCTCACGCTGAATTCTGCGGGCGGCGTGTCCTGCGAGAACAACGCGCAAATCAATGCCGCCGGCGCCCTCACCATCAGCGCCGGCAACGACATCTCCGCCACCAGCTCGCAATTGACCGCCGGCACCGCCCTGCTGACTTCGTTGAACGGCACCATTGACTTCAACTCGGCCACCCTCAGCACCGCCAGCCACACCATTTTCATCGCGCCCACAGCCATCAACCTGAACCTCGCCACGCTCAACTCGGATTTCGTGGCGCTCAGCGGCACCGCCAGCGCCACCATTTCGCTCAACAACAGCACGATCAACGCCCCCAATTCCATTGTCATCGCCACCGCGGACGATCTCAACGTGACCGGCACCACGATTGCGCCAGGAATCCGGCAAAAGCAGATGGCCGCCGACGGCTCCGCGCTGAATTCCGATCCGAACTCCGGCTCGGTCACCCTCTCGTCCACCTACGGTTCGGTGAACGTGAGCGGCACGTCCATCTCGACCCATTACCTGACGCTGAACTCGGGCGATGGCATCTTGCTGGATGGCACCGGCCACACCTTGACGGCTACCGGCAGCGGGGCCGCCGCCAAGTTCACCGCCGTGAATTCGATCACCGTCCGCAATGCCGATTTCAGCTCCTTCGCCCTGCTGAACATGGTGGCCAAGACCATCCTCCTCACCGGCGACGCCCTGCCGCTGATCAGCAATTTTGGCACGCAGACCGGACAGGTGAACGTCAATGGCCCGGAGATTTACGGCGGGCTAAACCTGATTAATTGCGCCTGGCAAAACACGCCCATCACCAGCGCCGGGCAGGTCACGCTTTCCACCGGACCGGGAAACACGCCCGGGATTTATTCGTACGCAAAATAAAAGGATTGAAAGTTAGAGTTGACATAAACTAATTCTCAGCAAGGATTCCCCGCATGAGGTCCAAACGCACGATTGCGGCCGTCGCGCTGGTGCCTGCGGGCGTTTTGTCACTTCACGCCCAACCCGCGGCCGTTCAACAACTCCAATTCAACCAGCTCGCGCGCCAGTTGCAAACGCCGCCCACCCTCTTCGCTGGCACCAACGCACCGGAGCTCTATCCGGGCGAGAATCTCGACGTGGGGCCCCAGCGTATCCTCCGCCCCACCCAGCGCCCGACCTATTTCGACGTGCTGCTGGACAGCCAGGCGTTTTATTCCAGTGACGCCAATTACGCGCAGCACCCGTATGCCGTGGCCAGTTGGGTCTTTGTCAACACGGCGCAAGCCGCCTTCACCCCGCCCGTGGTGGCGCTGGGCCCGGGCAAGGCGGCCGTCGCCATCGGCGTCGCGAGCCAATGGTACAATTACGGCAACAACCAGCTTGAATCGCTCGATTTCAACGCGGAAACCTTCTTCCTCAGCGGCAATTACACCGTGGGCAAATGGCAGCTCGGCGTGGGCCTCAACCTGACGCGGCTGGCCAGCCAGGAGAATTACGATGAGACCTACCGCGAATTCATGCCCAACCTCGGCCTCCAGCGCGTGTTTCCCTTGAACGACCGCATGTTCTTCACGGTGGGCGACTTGGTGGATTATCATCTCACGGAAGTTCCCAGCGGGCTCGGCAGCCGCAGCGACATCAATGACCGCCTGGATAATATCGCCAGCGTCACGTTCACCTGGCAGCCCACCCGCCATCTGCTGGTGCAGCCGTATTACCGGTTCCAATACTCCTATTACCAATACGACGCGTTGGGCACGTCGGACCGGGATGATTACCTGCAAAGCTTCGGCCTCGCGGCGGAGTATTATTTTACGCCGCAAATCAGCCTCCGCGCCTTTTTTAACTACAATCGCCGGCAGACGAGCGACCCGCTCACGCCGGCCTACCGGGAAATCAACGGCGGCCCCGGCCTGACGCTAAATATCAAATTCTAAGCACCTATTCCGCTTTGAGCTTCGATTGCACACCGGCGCTGCGCGCCAGCTCGCGCTGGATTCGCACCACGCGCTCCACCTGTCCCTTCGCCGGAAAACGCTCGTAGAACCCTTCCTTGCGATAGTCCCGCGATTGCTCGCCCCAAGGCGCCAGGCGCTTGGTCCAGCGGTTCACGCGATCTTCTTCCGGCTCGGCATCCTGCGTTGCCAGGTCCGCGCAGACGCGGAGCATGGCCTTGAGCGTCACCGGCTTGGTGACCATGTAATCGGGGTTGCCCCACGCCTCTTCCCAGACCTGGGACGACGCCTTGAGAAAATCGCGCACCATGGCGTAATAACGCGCCGCCAGGCGCTTGTCCGGGCCCTCGGCTTCGATCTTGGCCCAGGCGCGCTTGACCCAGCGATGCACTTCGTTGAACAGCTCGGCCTGCAAAATCCACTTCTCCTGCCGGCTCCGGCCGCCCAGCCGGTTGATGCGGTAGCGCAACGGGCTGTCCGCCTCGCGATACAGCATCTCGGCGATATGCGCGGCAAACCGCCGGTCCGGCTCCGCCCACGAAACCCGCTCATACAGGTCCACCAAGTGGCTCTTGTTGATGCGCGTGGTCGTGGAATTGATGATCACGAACATCTCGGTGGCAAAATCCTCGCTCCGGCCGTCAAAGATCACGCAGGGCACGTTGATACTCTGGGCCTCGCCCGGATGCGAATGCTGGTAAAATTGCAGGGCCGCCAGCCGGTGCTGGCCGTCAATAATCAGGTATTTTTCCTCCGGCTCGCGCAACTGGCCCACCCCGCTCCCGTCCGTCCAGGCATCGAAACGCAGCTTTTGCGGCGTGAACAGCAGCACCGTCCCGGGAATGGGCGGTTGCGAAATGGCCGTCTCGTAGAAATTCCGGATCGCCCGCACCTTCGCCCGCGACAACTCGCGCTGAAACGCCTTGTCGTTGCGTTCGATCTTGGCAATGAACTGCGCCACGTCGTCCTCCGCCGGAATCTGCTCCGGGGTGATTCCCCCGCCTTCCTCGTCAAAGAAGCGGCTGATGAAACGCACGTGGTTGAGCAATTGCTCCGCGGGATAGGACGCGAAATAGAACAGGGAATCTTTTTGGCGAATTTGTGTGGCGATCATGGCAATGGCGTTGTTACTGCTCCTGTAGGCCAGATTAATGTCCCCGCCGGCCAATTACAAGACCGCCGCCGCAAATCTTATTCACCTTCCGGTCAAATTCCCCCATCCACCTGCCACCGATGCGCCGCATTGTCGTTGCGCACGGCCAGGTTCCATTTCTTGGTCTGCAGTACCCGGCACGTCACAAACCACGCGGATTGCTCCGGCGACCACTTGGCCTCCCCCACTTCGAACACGGGCATCAGGTTGTGGAGATCCAGGCCGGCCTTCTCGGCCATCTTGACTTGCCCCTGCGTGTTCGTCACGTCCGCTTCGGACGTGAACTTGCGCATTTCCGTCCAGTCAAATTTTGCCTGCGCATCAAAGCAGGCCTGCACCACCTCTTTGGGAGACATCCGGGCATAGGCGTCGTTGTTGGTCAACACTTCGGGGCTGCCCGTCCATTTCAGGTCCTCTTGCAACTTCAACTGCCGATCATACACGCCCGTTAGCACATAACGCTTGGCGGCATTGGTATTGTCCACGCGCACGTTGATCTCCTGGGGCGCAAGCTGGATTTCGTAGGGCACAAACCTTCCCGGATAACCCTTTGCCGCCAATCCGCCGGGATACTCGTCCGGCCCAAACGATTTGCCGACGCTCACAATCGTCAAGCCCCCCAAATAGTCCTCCGTCCGCTGATTGAGATAGGGCATGAATTTTCCCGCTTCGTCCCAATCCTTGCGGCTGCAGGCCGTGAAAAATGCGCGGGCAGTTTCTTCCGGAGTCATGTCGGCGTATTTCGCATTGTCCGGCAAAACCGCGATGCCCGGTGCCAAATCCACGCCGCCGGTGATGTTCCACCGGTCCGGATGCGCCTCATCGTCGCCGGGACGCACATAGGGCCCGGGATTGGCCACGTATTCCTTGCCGCCCGCCCCGTTCACCACCTCCAACTGGCACGGCACCCGGTATCCCCGCGGGACCCAGTTTGTCTGCGCCTCGGCCGGCCCCACCGAGATGATCCGCTTCACTTGGAACGCTCCAAACTCCGCCTTGGCGCTCACTTCCTGCTCGCCGTTGTATATCAAACCCGCTTTTTTGTAATCCTGGTCCACCAGCGCCTGGAAAAACTGCCGTGCCGTCTCCTCCGCCGCCTGCCCGTCCGTCAGATTCCCCTGGGGCACGCCGATCAATTGGTTGAGCTGGTCGGCCACCGACACATCCGGCGGCAACTGGTCCTGCAGGTGAAACAGTTTCTCGTCCAGTGGCACATTGTAATCGGAAAACTCCAGCCGCGATTCCCAAACCCGGTTGGTCCCTTCCAGCCGGAACCGATCCAGGCGCGTGACCAGCTCCGTCGCCCGGTCCACCGCGTAAATCTCCAGCCGCGAATGGTCTTTGTGTGTGGCAATGATCAGCGCATTGGTTTCACTTCCCTCCGGTTCCCGCGTCTGCACGTCCACCAGGCCGTTGGTCTGGTCGGCCTCGAGCTTCTTCAAGACCAATTGCGGCTGGCAGGTGTCCAGGAAGCCCTGCATCATCGGCGCGATCCGGCTGGTTTGCATGATCCGGAAACCGTGCTTGGTCCGGAACCAGATTTCCGTCTTTTCCGGCGTCCAAGTGATCAGTTTATCGCCGTCCTCCGTGCCCAGCAGGTCGTAGCGCGCCTTCTCGGCCTTGCCTTGGTTGTCACACTGGATCCAATACTCATTCGGCTGCGCCGCCCCGGCCTTGAAGCTCTTCACGTGCAAGGTGCGCACCTTGCTGTACGCCTCGATGATTTGGTCCACCCCGAATGCCTTCGGCGACAGCGCAATGAAGGCCGCCACCGCCAGCGCCGCCGTCCCCGCCGCCGCGCTCAGGCCGAATCCCCACCGATGTTTCAATATCTTGCTCATGATTGTCTCTCTTTCTGGTTGTGTTTCTTTCCGAATCCTGCGCATCACGCCGCCGACCAGGCCCGCCCCGGCCGCCGCCCGGCCGCGGACCGCCAGCCGCTTTTGCAGGCTGGCCACGGCCTCGTATTCGGCCCGGCAGCCGGCGCACATTTCCAAATGGGCCAGGCATTCCCGCCGTTCCGCGCCGGCCAACAGGTCTTCCGACAAGGCGGCCAGTTGTTCGCGACACTCTGCGCAGTTCATGGTTGATTGACTTGGTTGATGGTTGTTTCCGCGCTTTCGTGCGCCGCCAGTTCCCGCCGCAGCAGGGCGTAGGCACGCGACAGCGTTTTGGTGACCGTGCCCAGCGGCACACCCAGGCGCGCCGCCGCTTCGTGGCAGGAAAGCCCCTCGTAATACCGCAGCACAATCACCTGGCGATACGTCTCCGGCAGCGCGGCCAGGGCCTCTTCCAGCGCATACTCCGGCTCCGCGCTGCTGGCCTCCGTCAGCATCACCTCCGCGGCTTCCCGGTCCCGCTGGCGGTGCGCGGCCGACCGGAATTGCTCCCGTGCCACCCGCCCCGCAATGCCGAGCACCCAGGCGTAGAACGATTCCGGCTTCCGCAGCGCCTTCAGCGACAGAAAAGCCCGCACGAACGATTCCTGCGCCGCTTCCTCCGCCTCCGCGGCATCCCCCAGCCGGCTCGCCAGGTAGGCGTACACCGGCTTCTGATACCGCTGCACCAGAACGCGGAAATGCTCCGGACAGCCGTTCCGGCTGCTTTCCACATAATCCTGGTCCGTCCAATCCGGACCCGTTTCCCGTTCCGATGAATTCATATCGTCATCTATTAGTGCCACTCGGACCGTTTTTGCGACAAAGAGAATGAAATTATTTTAAAACACGTCCCAGGGCCCGGTTTTTGCGCAACAACCCGTGAACCCAGGCTTGCTCTCCGGCCTCGCCCGGAACAGATTGGCGGCCGGTGGCTGCCGACCCTCCATCCGCGTTTCTGCGCCTGTTTATCGCCATCGCCGTCCCCCCGGCGGTGCGCCAGGAAATTGCCCGCGCCCAGGCCCGCCTGCGGCGCCAGTCGCCCCCCGGCGCCGTCCGCTGGACCCGACCCGACCAGTTTCACGTGACCCTGAAATTCCTCGGCGACGTCCCGGCTGGACAGGTTCCCGCCCTCGAAACCTCCCTCGCCCCCGTCTGCGCCGCCTTCCCGGCGCTGCCGCTCTCGGCCCGCGGCCTCGGCTTCTTCCCCAACGCCCGCCAGCCCCGCGTCCTTTGGGCCGCCGCCGGCGACGACGACGCCCGTTTGCCGGAGCTGCACCGCCAAATCGCCGCCGCCCTCCGCTGGCTCGATCCAGCCGAGCCGCCCGAAAAATTCACCGCGCACATCACCCTGGGACGCTTCAAGCCCGGCCGCCACGCCGCCATCCCCAAGCTCCTCGAACTGACCGCCGCCTTGCGCGACCAACAATTCGGCGACTGGCCGGCCGACGCGGTGGAACTGGTCCGCAGCGAACTGACTGCCACCGGCGCGGAACATTTCCCGCTCGCGTCATTCCCCCTCGCTTGGCCGAAACGATTCAATCAAAAGGGATGAACCCCAGATGAACACAGATGGACACAGATAAAAAAACAATAGGCGACCAACGAAATGCCTCGCCAACTGATTTTCACCACGCCGAGATGGGTACGACTGGCAACGCTTCTTGCAATCTGTGCCCATCTGTAGTTGACCGTGTGATTTACAAAACCAGTTGGAGCAGGCCGATGCGCGCGGAACTTTCCTGGAGCGCCGCCTCGCCCCTTCTCCCCAAGGGAGAAGGTGCCCGGAGGGCGGATGAGGGGGAAGGGAGCGTGGCAAATCCAGGTGCACCGAATCGCCTTCATCTTCCATCCTCTGTGGTTGCGGCGCCAGCCGCGCTAGGTCCATCTGTGTCCATCTGTGGTTAAGTCCGAATTGTTTCGGCTTTCACTCGTACCGCAGCGAATCAATCGGATCCAGGTTCGCCGCCTTCCATGCCGGATAAGTGCCGAAAACCACGCCCACCACCGAACAAATCACCAGCCCCAGCACCACTGAATCCACCGGCACCACCGGCGGCATTTGCATCAGCAGCGCCAGCAGGTTCCCGCCCAAAACGCCCAAAACCACGCCGATGGCCCCCCCGACTTCACAGAGCACGATCGCCTCCAGGATGAATTGCACCATGATGTTGCGCTTCTTGGCCCCGATCGCCCGGCGAATCCCGATCTCGCGCGTCCGTTCGGTCACCGACACCAGCATGATGTTCATGATGCCAATGCCCGCCGCCAGCAGCGCAATCGAGCTCACCACCGCCACGCCAATCCGCACTGATTGCGTGAACTTGTTGAACTGCTCGATCATCGAATTGTTCGACGCAATCTCAAAATCATCCTCCTTCCCCGGGGGCACCTTGCGGATGGTGCGCATGATGCCGCGCACTTCCTCCGTGGTGGCTTCGTAGCTGGCCCGGTCCGGCGCCTGCACGAGCAGGTTCAGGCTGCGCCACCGGCCGTAGCGGTTCAGGCACGTCGTCAGCGGCACCACCACAAAATTGTCCTGGTCGCCCCCGGCCGCCCCGCCTTTCTTCTCCAGCACCCCCACCACCGTGTAGGTGATGCCGTCCACCTTGATGGGCTCGTCCAGCGCCGTGCTGGTCGGAAAGATATTCGTCGCCAGGCCGTAGCCCAGCACGCAAACGTTGCGCGTGCCGTCCACGTCCCCGTCCATCAGCAACCGCCCCTCCGCCAGGTTCCAGTTCCGCGCCGCAAAACTGCCCGGCGTCTCCCCGTAAAGCTGCACCGTCGGCGCGCTCGTCTTGTACCGCGTCTTGATTTCGCCCGACCAAAAGGTCGCCTCGATCCCGATGTGCGCCGGCACGGAGATTTTTTCCATCAGCCGCTTGCCGTCATCCATCGTCACGTTTTTGCGGCGCCAGTATTTCTCATAATCGCCCCCGGACACGCCCCAGAACGTCCCCGGCCATTTGCGCACCATGAACGTCTCGCCGCCCAGCGAAGCCAGTTGCCGCTCAATGTTGCTCTGCATCACCCGCATCCCCGTCATCACCACGATGATCGAAAACACCCCCACCAGCACGCCCAGCAGCGTCAGCGCCGACCGCAGCTTGTGCGCCGCAATGGCCGTCAGCGCCATCGCCGCGCTTTCCCGCGCCTCCACCAGCATGGTGTATAACCATTTCATTGGGCTTCACTCATTTCGCAGTGCCTCCACCGGGTCCATCCGCGCCGCCCGCCACGCCGGAAAAAATCCCGACAGCGCGCCCGTGATGGCCGAAACCAGCAACGCCAGACACACAATCCCCGGCGACATCTCCGCCGGCATCATCTTCCGCAGCAAAAACGTCGCCGGCCAGGCGATGGCCAGCGCGATGGCCCCGCCGATGACGCAGATGAACGCCGACTCGATTAAAAATTGCAGCAGGATGCTCCGCCGCTTGGCGCCAATGGCTTTCCGCACGCCGATTTCCCGCGTCCGTTCCGCCACCGACACAAACATGATGTTCATGATGCCAATGCCCCCCACGAAGAGCGACAGGCCCGTGATGAACATCCCGATGCCTTCGATCGTTCCCACGACCTTGTGAAAGAATTCCAGAAACTGGTCCTGCTGGTTGATGGCAAAATTGTCCGGCTCGCCGGGCGCCACATGGCGGTACCGCCGCAGCACCGAGCGCAATTCCTCACGGGCATCATCCAACTGCCGCAGGCTGCGGGCCTTCACCTGAATTTCATAATCCGGGTCCGACCAGAAAGAGCGCGTGAACTGCGCGATGGGCACGATGATTTCATTGTCCGCCCCGCCGCTCTCCGCAAACCCGCCCTGCTTGTCCAGCACGCCCACCACCTCGAAATCGCGCCGGTTGGCCGAAATCGTCGCCCCCACCGGCGATTGGCCCACAAACAAATTCGTCGCGAGGTCCGAGCCGATGACGCACACCGGCCGCCCGCCGTTGCATTCCGCCGCCGACAGAAACCGTCCTTCCTTGATCGTGAGTCCGCTGGTGATTTGAAACTGTTCCGTGGTGCCCACCACCGGCACGCTGTCCGCGCCGCGCTTCTGGTATTTGATGGGCGCGTTATTCTGCGCCACCGGCGCCACCGCCGCGGCCAGCCGCATCTGGCGTTCCAGCATCCCGGCTTCTTCGCGCTTGATGGTGGGATTCCGCAGCGCATCCAGCCATTCCTGCCGGCTCTGGATCAGCCACCCCATCCGGTCCACGTACAGCACATCCGCCCCGATGAACGAGATGTTCGTTACAAACGACTGGTTCAAACCCTCAATCGCCGTCCCCATCAGCGTCACCGTCACAATGCCGATGACGATCCCCAGCGTCGTCAGCACCGAGCGCATCTTGTTCGCCCGGATGGCTCCCCAGGAGATGGCCAGGCCTTCGCGAAGTTCGGTGATGAGATTCATGGCCGGCCGGGCTGCTCATTTCGCTACCGCCTCGTCGCTCGCAATGAGCCCGTCGCGGATGCGGATGATCCGCCGCGCCTGCTGCGCAATATCCTCCTCGTGCGTCACCACGATGATCGTGTTCCCGCGCCGGGACAATTCCTTGAATAGCGCCATGATTTCCAGGCCCGTCTTCGAGTCGAGGTTTCCCGTCGGCTCGTCCGCCAGCAAAATCGAAGGCCGGTTCACCAGCGCCCGCGCCACCGCCACGCGCTGGCGCTGGCCGCCGGATAGCTCGTTGGGCTTGTGATGCACCCGGTCCGCCAGGCCCACGTTGGTCAGCGCGTTCAGCGCCATTTCCCGCCGTTCGTGCTTGCCCACTCCCGCGTACACCAGCGGCAGCTCCACGTTGCGCAACGCATCCGACCGCGGCAGCAGGTTGAAAGTCTGAAAAATGAAGCCGATCTCCCGGTTCCGGATCTCCGCCAACTGATTGTCGTTCATCTCGCTCACCTGCGCGCCATTGAGCTCGTACGTGCCCGCGCTGGGCGTGTCCAGGCACCCCAGCAGGTTCATCAGCGTGGATTTGCCGGACCCCGACGGCCCCATGATCGCCACGTATTCCCCGCGCGCGATGTCCAGCGACACCTCCCGCAGCGCATGCACGATCTCCGTGCCCATCTGGTAGCGCCGCGAAATTTTCTGGAGTCGGATCAGGCTCACGACTTGTTTTTCTCCCCGGGCGTACTCCCCGGGCCCTTGACGATCTTCTTTCCGTCATCCAAGTCCTTGCCGATGGCCCGGAAACCGCCAATCACAATCTCGTCCCCCTCCTTCAACCCCTCCGTGATCTCATAATAATCATCGTCGAAAATGCCGATCTTCACCGGGACCGTCTTCACATGGTCGCCCTCCACCACGAACACCACGTCCACCGGCTTGTTCTTGTCGTCGCCTTTCTTGTCCGCCTTCACCGAGTTGGTGTCCACCGGATCCGCCGCCACGGCGTTGGTCGGCACGGAATTGGTCAGCCCGGCATGGGCCGGCACGGAATTCGTTTTGCCGGCGGCCGGCTTGTCCCCCTTCGGCTTGAGCACCCGCGTGGTGACGCTCGCAATCGGCGCCGCAATGGCGTTGGTCCGCGTCCGCGTCTCAATCGTCGCCGTCACCGACATTCCCGGCCGGAACGCTTCCTTGTCCGTGATCCGGATGCGCACCTGGAACTGCGTGGCCGATTGCCCGCTGGACGACGAACTGCTGTTGCCCATCCCCAGGGCCGCACTGGCGTTCAACCCCTCGGATGAATTCGCCACCGCCGTGACGTAGCCCGAAAACTTCCGGTCCTGGTACGAATCCACCTCCAGCCGCGCCTTTTGTTCCGGTTGCACCAGGTTGATGTCCCGCTCGCCAATGTCCACCCGCGCCTCCATCTCGCTCAAATCCGAAATCACCATGATGTCCGTCCCCGCGTTTTGCACCGTGCCCAGCACCCGCTCGCCCAACTGCGAATTCAGCGTCGTGATCGTCCCGTCCAGCGGCGACACGATCGTGGTCTTGTCCAGTTCCGCCTGGGCATTATCCACCGCCGCCTTGGCCAGGTTCACCTGGTCCTCCGCGCTCGCCACCTGCGCCTTGGCCACGTCCCGCGCCACTTTGAAACCGATATAGTCCGACTCCGAAAGCAGCTTCCGCGCAAACAGCTCCTTGTTCCGCGTATAATCCGTCTCGGCCTTCTCCAGGTTGGCCACGGCCGTCAGCTTGGCCGCCACCGCGGACTCGTACCCGGCGTTGGCCTGGTTCAACGCCGCCACATACACGTCCTGGTTGATCTGCAGCAACAAGTCGCCTTTGTGCACATACTGGCCTTCCTTCACCGGCAAATTCGTGATTTCCCCGCTCACCTCCGGGCTGATATGCACCTGCATCACGGGGTAAACCTTCCCGTTGGCGATCACCGTCTCCGTAATGCTGTGCCGCACCACCTTCTCCGTCTGCACCGCCACCGCCGGATCCTTCTTCCGCAGCGACCAATACATCGCCCCCACCGCCAGCACGGCCACCACCACGCCGATGACCACGAATTTTCCCCGGCCGCGGCGCCGGGGTTTTGGCGCAGCCGTTGGCTTGATCGGCAGTATCGGAGGTGCTTCCATGGCGCGAGCCTGCCTCAACCGGCTGGCGTTGTCCAGCCCGCGGATAAGTTCCGCTGCGTCCGGCCGGTTGCTGGCATTACATTTGAATTATGCTTGCTCCCCCGCCCGCTGAACCGGCGGAAGGCAAAAAAATCATCCACTCACCTGTTCAGACAGGCCCCGGACCGTTTCGTTTCAGCTCTGGATAAAATAACTGAGGTTCTCCAGCTCAATGGCCAGATTGACATCGTTCACTATCACGTCCTCCGGCACCGCCAGCACGATCGGCGCAAAATTCAGGATTCCCGCCACGCCGCATTCGATCAGCCGGTTCGCCACCGACTGCGCCACCGCCGCCGGCACCGTCAGGATCGCCATCTTCACCCCGTGTTCGGTCACGAATTTCGGCAGCTCGGTCATCTCCAGGATCGGCTGCTTGATCTCTTTGTCCCGCTTCCGGCCCGGCTCCGCGTCAAACGCCGCCACGATCTCAAACCCCTCCTTCTCAAACCCCCGATACGACAGCAGCGCCAGCCCCAGGTTGCCCACCCCCACCAAAATCACCGGCTGCAACCGCGACGTCCCCAGTTCGTCCGAGATCTTTTGCGACAGCGCCACCACGTCATAGCCCAGTCCCCGCGTGCCAAACGTCCCGAAATATGCCAGGTCCTTCCGCAATTGCGTCGGCTTCACCCCCGCCGCCTTCGCCAGCGCTTCGCTCGACACCGTTTCCAGGCTTTTCTCCCGCAACCGCGCCAGGCATCGCAGGTAAATCGAAAGCCGGTAAATCGTCTTCCGCGGAATGTCGGGTCTGCCATTCTTCTTCACGCCCCGGAAAATAGGCAAGCCCCCGCCCCCCGGCAAGTTTCAATGAACCCCTGAACCACTCCACGTTGGACCTCTTCGAGACGCTTGGTTAGTCGGGGTGGCGACGGCTCGTCGCCACAGAACCTGAACCACTCCACGTTCGGCCAGGTCGAGACGCTGGGAGTGTTTCTGCGCATCGGCGGAGCTTGCGGAGCCGACGGGGAGAGATTTCCCCGAACCATTTCGCGCCTTGAACCCATGAACCACGACCAAACCGGCGACTCGTTATCGCCCAGATGTGGCAACCGTTTCCCCCTCTCCCGGGGGCTGGTCATTACCTACATCTTTTTGGCTGGACACCGTCGGCAGCGCAAAATGCCCCAAAAATCGAAGGAAACACCTGCCTGCCGATACAAAATCCGAGATGCGGTTCCAGCGCGATGAACGATCAGCCGAGAAGATTTACCCCGTTTTTGCACGTTTTTCTGCAGAGCGACGGTGTCCAGCAAAAAAGATGTGGAACATGCTCAGCCTCGGGGAGGGAGGCACGATCCCCGCTTAGCAAGAAAACCTGCGGCGGGATTGGTGAGAGCCTCTTTCGATTTCCACGCCGGCCACAACCCGCGTTCCTTCTCCCCGAGGGAGAAGGCTAGGATGAGGGGGAAGGGGGTCTCCAACGGCCAAGCCGCGATCTGTTTTTTAAAGGGGTCAACCCTATACAAAGTGTATTTTGTGCGAGGGGCCAGGCCGTAGTTTGGGACGCATAATCTGAGGATTCCCGGGTTTTCCGCCAACGGTAGAGCTTGGCATTCAGGCGCTCCCAGGTGCCGACATGGCGCCGCGCCCCAATCCACGGCAGCGTTGGGCCCCCAAAAATTCGTGTAAATTCGCGAAGAACCCTTAAAAGCTTAAATTGGGAACGGAGGTTCATGGGAAGGACGGGCGGGTGTTTTGCGTGGAATATGTGGAACCCGCGCCGACGCAATAGGGTGTGCGACTGCAAAGTAACTTTGGGTCAAGCGGCAAAATTGATTTCAAGTGAATCGGAGTGGTGGAGACGGTTCCAGCATTCGTCCCAACGATTGCTTTTGAGGGCCAGCCGGAGGTTCA
>Ga0181520_10002649_pt1 | contig 32841 bp, 23 predicted proteins | sample PEATcosm2014_Bin_29_FD_132451 | JGI IMG/M metagenome (GOLD analysis project Ga0181520, IMG submission 132451) | Peatland microbial communities from MTU Mesocosm Facility, Houghton, MI, USA - PEATcosm2014_Bin02_30_metaG | ecosystem: Environmental > Terrestrial > Soil > Wetlands > Peat | place...
CGACGGCCTGTCGTTTGGCCGTTGAATACGGCCCGACTACCGCCGATCACGTATCAGTACCGCGCCGCTTTGACAACCGGCAGACGAAGCGCTCGAGATCTTGTCAGAGGCTGACCGTCAAGATGAAAGGCGAACGGCGTTGAACCACAGAGACACAGAGGGCACAGAGAACGGCTGAGATACGGCCGGCCCCACGATAGGCGTTTAAGGGACGTTGCCGTTCTCTGTGTCCTCTGTGTCTCTGTGGTCAATCGCCGTCCATTTCTCCGCATCGCATCGCATCTCATTGCCGAGCAGGGCCGGCGCAACTGGCGTAGTAACAGTACCTGCAATTGGAAGACGCACCCCGTGACACCCCACGCCTTGACCGTTGAAAGTGCCATATCAAAAACGATGCTCCTGCACTGGAGACGGACTCTTGAGGCGCACATTGGCGACCTTCTTGTCGGTCGGGTCCTGATCGGCAGACATCTCGAACCGCTCGGAACCACGTGTCATGACGATAACGCCATGCCCGAGGCTATGGATGACATTGACCCGCGACTCCTTCATGTTCATGGCAAAGCCTTGCTCCTCAAATTGCTCCTCGGCCTCGGCTATCAGACGGGACATACCTCCGGGATCGCGGACTCTGAGTTCCCAGGCTCCATCGGTGCGCTTCGCCTTCAATATCTCCGACTCCTTGAGATAGGGATACGCGTTGACGAGTTTGGCGCGCGTCGCTTCGGGCACCTGCGATTTCTCAGGCTGCGCGGGCGACGAAGTGCCGCTTGCTGACGTCCGAGCCTCGCCAGAGGGCGACTGTGTGGCCGCAGATGGTCCGGTCGTGGCGACGCTACTCACCGGCGCAGGAAGGACCGAGGCGGGCGACTTTTCGGGCCTGCGCGCCCGGCTGCAGCCGGAAGCTATGGGTAGCATTGCCAATGCGAGTATCGGCAGCAGGAGGGATGGGGTAAGCGTGCGTTTCATGGCATGGCTCCTCCCCCCGCTCTTCACAGTAATTCTGACAACTACTCGTGTCCATTGCGGACCGCGTCGACGTGAGGGCCGCCGAGGATGGCTGGCTTGGACGGATTGGTCTCTTTCCAGCCTTCGTGCGAACCGTCGGCTACAACTTGTGCTTGCTCGGCGTGAGGCGTGACACGCACCAATGCCCGTCCTGCAGATCCAGATCGACATATATGATCTCGATCTTGCCATCGGGCCCTGCGGCCCTCCCAATGAACCGCGCGAGCGCGTAACTCGGGCGGACCGCCAGAATCCCCTGGCGCGCGACGCCACCGGCGACCCAGTGGGCCACGGCCCCGTTGGAACCCGGCACCGCCTCTTTACCGACATCGGACGCGTGGCCGGGTCCAAGCGCTTGTCGGACCTCATCGGGTAGCCCGTTCTCGATGCCGTGCCGGTACTTCGCCAGCGCCTCGGAGATCGCCTTTCGCCGACCTGCCTCTTCCTGCACGATGAACGCGGTGGTCTCCAGCCGCCCTCCCTTGGTCACAGACACGCTGTGAGTGCCGTCGACGAGCGGCACCACTGCCGTCGCGGATGTCAGGTCTGGAGCATCAGACGAACCATAGTGCCACTCAGCCCGCACCGGCCGGCCGTCGTAGAGCAGGGCCAGGCCTTCGTTGCTCAGCGGCGATCTGCGGTTCGTCAGCATCGGCACAACGGCGCCAGGATAGAACGGACGTCTCAGCCCGACGGTCAAGACTATCCGGCCGCCGACCACAGACTCGGAGATGTAGCCGAGGTCTGCGATGGATACCGCCGGCGCGTCACCTCCTACCGTTTGCCACGTTGGATCAAGCCACCCGTTACGAATGCGGACGGCATACCAGTAGCTGCAGTGGCTGGCGATGATCTCCCGCCATTTCGAATACTTGCTAACGTCAGTAAGAATGACGCCGGCACGTATCTCATGGCCCCACATTCTCTCCAGCACCTTGGGGAGCTTCCACGGCGCAGGTGTGCCGAGGGTCCAGACGGCTTCCCAAGGGCCATCCGGTTTGGACGCAAGCCCCGTCACCCGGAATGACCACGGAGCGCCGAGAAAGGTCGGCCTGACCAGGGCGCCAAGGTACTTCGTGCGGTCATCGTCGATGTCGGGTGGTTTCGATTGCTCCGCCCACGGGGCAAAATGGCGTGCCTTAGCGGCGATGATGCCCTCGTCGGACGAACTCGGCAGCGCCCCCTGAGTCAGCTTCGGGAAGTACCCCCAGACCCGCCGGAGCCCCCACCTGTCCGCAGGATTCCGCACATAAGGGAGCCAAGTGCCGTCATTCCAGGTGTGTGATGCGCGCTTTTCCGGCGCGATGAACTCCGAAATGCCCCCCGTAATGGGATTGTCGAAGGGCACTTCCATGCGCCATTCGAAAGCGATTGCCTCCCCGAAAGCTCGCCGCAAGGCCTGTTTCTGCCCTTCAAGGAACCGTTCACGCTCAGGGGAATCAGGCCTACCAAGGCCGCTGTAACGAGGGCAGAGGTTCGGCATCACGGCATAGAAAGCGATACAGTCAGCGAGATCGCCGGGCGTCGCCAGCCCGACATTCCCGGTCGGGCCCGCAACTGGGACCACCGCCGATTCCGCGGCGTGCAAGGTCCGGCAGCCTGCCAATGCGCAAGGAATGAGCACTGCGAAGATAAGACATTTCGCTGAATGCACGGTGTGCCCCCTTCTGCCGCCCTGACCGGACGGCACCAACGAGATCAGTACAGGACGACAACTGCCGTTCCCCGACCCGGCCCGCGCCTACCAGTAGTCGGCACGACAGGCGCATTCGAGACGCGCCCGGATGTAGACGCTGAACGACTTCGGGACGGCGTCTTCGGGCACGGTGATCTCGCCTTCATAGGTCCCTGGTCGCTCGATCCGGGCCACCGTCTCCTTGCCGCCAAGCTTCCGCCACGTCACGGCGATGGGCTTGCCGCCGTAGTCGACCCGCATGTCCGAAACATCCAGTGGAGGGCCCTGATCCTCCCAAAGTCTCGGCCCCCAGTCCGCCCGCAGGTACAGCTCAATGAACCGGCGGAACTCGTGGCCCGGGATGCTCGTGTAACAGCGCGTGGTTGAGGCATGGACCGCCGGAGCGTCATAGCCCTTGTGCCGCCACGAGGTGTCCACGCGCCCATCCCGTATCCGCACCGCCCGCCACTCCAGGTACGTTGCAGCCAGAGCGTCGCGGCAGCTATCGTAACGGGACATATCCGTCAGGAACGCGCTGGCGCGCCAGCCGGGGCCGAAGATGCACTCTCCGGGCTGGGCTCCCCTGCCCGGTGGCGGCACCGTCGGCACACTGGTCGTCCAGATAGTCTCCAGGCCGTCTTGTGCGATCGGGGTGAGGCCAACCACCGTATAGCGGCGCGGCTGCACGAAGAACAGCGTGGTGAAGATGGACCCGACCGCCCTGGGGACAGCGGGAATGCCGATCTCCGGAGCCTTCTCCGGCTCGTCAGGCGTCCAGGTGAGCGCCTTGGAGTCAGGCCCGACGATGACGGCCTCGGTCTCATTGCGGGGCACGCGTCCCTGCGTCAGGGGCGGGTAGAAGCCCCAGATCGCCTGCAACTCTCCCCCTGCGTCGCGAAAGCCGAGGGACCGATGCTGCCCCGGCACGATGACCGAGTGCACTCTGCCCATCGCGGGCCAGCTACTGGAGTACGATCCGATCTGAAAGAGCGCTTCGGAGCAGACGCCGCGCTCGAAAAGCTGCGGTAGTAGCGCCAGCCCGGAGGGGGTCCGGTCACCGGCCCGGCGGGTCCCCTCCAGTCCGCCCTCGATGAAGAATAGGACACAATCCCTCAGGTCAGCCGCCAAGCCCGCACTTGCGGTGGCTGTGCTATCATCCGCCCGAACCGCCTCGCCCGCGAGCCCCATGAGGCCTGCGGCTGCCAGCGACGACATCAACAGGATAACGCGCATGGCTACCTTCCGTGGCCGACTGCATGGCCTGAGACCGGGCACACTTCCGCGCCCATTTGTGTTATCTTCGCAGAGCGCATCGGGATCGCAGACTGCGGTTTCATCTCCCAACAGGAACAAACCGCCCTGCAGCATGTTCCCATAACGACGCGCTTCGGCGCAGGTTCGCCACCGCGCCACGGCGAATGACCGGCTCAGACATCGCACGCGGAGGTTTACATTGATCGGACACATCCTGCAGTTGGTCGCCGGGTTCATCACCGGCACGATCCAGTCCACCGGCTACGCCGGTATCGCCTTCCTGTCGGCCATCGCGTCGGCGAACATCCCGCTCCCGTCGGAGATCATCCTGCCGTTCTCAGGCTTCCTTGTCGCTCAGGGACGGTTCAGCCTCTGGCTGGTCGCTACGGCGGGAGCGGTCGGCAACGTCATCGGCTCGATCTTCTCGTACTACCTCGGCATGTACGGCGGCCGCACGCTGATCGAGCGCTACGGCAAGTATGTGCTCATGTCCAAGCGCGACCTCGACATGGCCGACCGCTGGTTCGCGCGGTGGGGAGAGGCGACGGCGTTCTTCTCCCGGTGCCTGCCGGTCATCCGCGCCTTCATCTCCTTCCCGGCGGGCATCGCGCGCATGAACATCTGGCGCTTCACGGTCTACTCGCTGGTCGGCTCATACATCTGGAGCCTCTTCCTGGCCTACGTGGGCATGAAGGCGGGCGAGAACTGGGAGTCTCTGAAGACCTACTTCCACGGTGCGGACGCGATCATCGGCACGGTGATCATCGTCGGGTTCGTGGCCTATGTATGGCGGCACATCAAGCACGCGCGCGAGGACAACGCTGCGGCGAAGCTGGCCGCGCAGGAGAGCGAGGGCTGAGCAGGGCCTGTGGACTGGGGGCCGCAAGCCAGGCTCGCGCCATATTTGACACCAGCGGCGTTTTGCCCCACAATGGGGGCACAGACACAGCGGGTCATGTCGCGCCTGCGTTTTTTGTGTGCCTCATCGCTTGGTCGTCGGATCAGCGCTCGAATGCGGGCGCTGCACGGTCTCGCTGGCAGGCGCACCCGATCATGGAAGAGGACTCGTCGGTGGATCAGCTCTCAGCACAAGCTCCCCTATCACGGAACCCGCTATCAGCGTTCGTTCTGGTCTGTCTGCTCTGCATCGCGCTCTACCTCATGGGGCTTGGTAGCTGGGGCCTGTTCGACCCTGACGAGGGGCGGTATGCCGAAATACCGCGCGAGATGGTCCAGACCGGCGACTGGGTAACGCCACGGCTGGATTACGTCAAGTATTTCGAGAAGCCGCCCCTGGTTTACTGGTTGGTCGCCGGCACCATGACCCTCTTCGGTGAGAACGAGTATGCAGCCCGGCTCGGGTGCGCGATCCCGGCCGTGTGCGGCATTCTGTTCGTATTCTGGTTCACGCGGAGGCTGGCGGGGGTCCGACCGGCCTTTCTCGCGTCCGTCATCCTCGGGACAAGCCTGATCTACCTCGGTGTCGGGCACGTCGTGACGACCGACATGCTCCTGAGCGTGTTGATGGCCGCCGCAGGCCTGGTATGGTGGCTTGGCAGCGAGGAGCGCAGGTGGGGTCAGTATCTGGCCGCCGGGGTACTGCTGGCCGGCGCGACGCTCGCCAAGGGCCCTGTCGCGGTGGTGTTGATGGGCGGCGCGATGCTGATCTACATGGCCTGGACGAAGCGCTGGGCCGGATTGCTCTGTCGGCAGATGATCGCCGCGCTTGCCGTCTTCGCCGCGCTCGCGCTGCCGTGGTTTATCCTGGTGATGCAGCGGAATTCCGACTTCGCGCACTTCTTCTTCTGGGTACAGCATGTCGAGCGGTTCTCAAACCCGACCGGAGAGCACTCCAAACCGCCCTGGTGGTTCCTCCTGATCCTGATCGGCGGCCTGATCCCCTACACCGCGTACCTGCCCGCAGCCGTCAGGCACGCTTGGTCGGGGGATGCGGAAGCCGAGCCAGGAAGATCGGGGCGACTGAAGCTCTGGCTTCTGATCTGGTCGGCGGTCATCTTCGTGTTCTTTTCGGCATCCTCGTGCAAGCTGATGCCGTACATCCTGCCGATCTTCCCGACACTGGCGATCCTGCTTGGCGTCTACTTCGCGGACGTGGAGGCGGGGCAGGCCGGGTTTCCCCGCTTCGCCACCGCACTGACCGGCGTCGCCGTCATCGTGCTGGGCGCGATCGGTTCGCTGTTCGCAAAACGCGCGCAAGACATCCCTTACGATCTGTTGCGCCCGCACGCGAATGCGATGACGGCTGTGCTTTGCCTGACGGGCGTCATACTGCTTGCCGCCGCCGCGCGCCGCATCCAGCCATTCCGCGCGCTGGCAGTGGGAGCGCTGGCTTTCGAGATCGCGGTGCTCGGTACGATTCCGGTCGCCACGCCCTATAAGTCCCTACGCGACATGTGCCTGGATGTCAGGGCGAAGTTGCAGCCCGATGACCTTGTCGCCGAATACCAGTGCCTGAACCAAAGTGTGTGCTTCTACCTGCAGCGTCGGGTCATCTTGCTCTCGGGCGATCATCCGTTCGGCTCGGAATGTCTGTTCGGCTACCAATCCGAACCCGAGGCCACGAAGTTCTGGGGGCGCGAGAGTGACGCCGCGGTCGAGGAGCTGCTGCGCGGGCCGCAGAGAGTGTGGATGCTGGTGCCGCAGAAGAACTGGCTGGAGTTCCAGAACCGGTTCGCCGGCCTGTACAAATATGCCAACTCCAATGCCGACAGGATTTTCGTTGTGAATCGATAGTCACGGGCACAAATCCCACATTAGAGCTCAATCTGCGTTCAATACACGCAGGATCGCGAGACGGACCAACGACTTCGACCACAAGGACTCGAAGACAATAAGCGGCAAGGCACGTCCCGACAAGAGTCGTTCAGCCGTCTAATGTCATTGTGGTCTTCGTGGTCAAGCCACTCTTGGGTTCCGGCTACGCCAGGCAGGTACTATGCGAGACAACTTTCTGAAGTTCTCTGTTCCACAGACGGGTCAAGAGGAGGTCGACGATGTTGTCGACTCCATCCGTTCCGGTTGGCTGACCACCGGCCCGAAGACCAAGCGCTTTGAGGAGTTGCTGGCCGAGTACACCGGCGCGAAGCACGCGCTCGCCGTGAACTCCGGCACCGCAGGGCTTCACGTGGCGGTCCTGACAGCGGGGATCGGCGCGGGCGATGAAGTCATCACCACGCCTTTCACCTGGGCGGCGACAGCGAATATGATCGCGACGACAGGTGCCAAGCCGGTGTTCGTCGACATTGATGACGATACGATGAACATCGACCCGGCGAAGATCGCCGCGGCAATCACTCCCCGCACGAAGGCCATCCTGCCGGTCCACTACAGCGGCCTGCCGTGCGATATGGATGCGATCATGCAGATCGCCGAGGAACACGGCCTCATCGTCATCGAGGACGCCGCCCACGCCATCGGGACCGAGAGCCAGGGGCGAAAAGTCGGCACGGTCGGCCACATGACCGTTTTCAGCTTCCACCCAATCAAGAACATCACCACCGGCGAGGGCGGAGCGGTGCTCACCGACAACGACGAGTGGGCCCAGCGTATCAAGCTCTTGCGCTTCCACGGCGTCAGCCGCGATTCGTTCTCGCGCGCCAGCGCCAAAGGCAGCGCGCGGTACGACGTCGAGTGCATCGGCTATAAGTACAACATGCTGGACCTGCAGGCGGCAATCGGCATCCACCAAATGGCGAAGCTCGAAGGCTTCATCGCGGCCCGAACACGGATCGCCCAGTATTACCAGGAAGCTCTTGCGGAAGTGCCCGGCATTCAGACCCCGGCATCGGCGGCTCCGGGCGACCGGCACGCCTGGAACCTGTACGCGATCCGAGTCAAGGCGATGCCGCGCGACGACTTTATGAACGAGTTGGCGGCCCGCAATATCGGCTCGGGCCTGCATTTCCTGGCCGTGCACATCAGCAGTTGGTACCGAGAGACGTTTGGATATAAGGCGGGCGACTTCCCGGTGGCCGAGGAAGCATCGGAGACGGTCTGCTCTTTGCCCCTGTTCCCCGGAATGACCGAGGCGGACGCCGCAGACGTCGTGTGCGCTGTCAAGGAGGTCGTGGGCTCGGATGGCTGAGGCTGCACAGGGGAAGGGCTGCGAGGTTTCCGTTGTCGTCCCCGTCTACAATGAACATGAGAACATCCCGCTGTTGTGGGAGCGGCTGATCAAGGCTCTCAGGGCGCTGGGCGAGCCGTGCGAGCTGATATTCGTCGACGACGGCAGTAAGGACAACTCTCTCGAGCTCCTCAAGGCCCTCCACGACGACGCGGTGCGCACCAGGGTCGTCGAACTGGCTCGCAACGCCGGGCAACACCCCGCGATCCTGGCGGGTTTCGAGGTCTCGGAGGGCGAGATCATCGTCACACTCGACGCCGACCTGCAAAACCCGCCGGAGGAGATCCCGAACCTCGTCGCCAAGGTTCGCGAGGGCTATGACGTTGTGGCCGGATGGCGCAAGAACCGCCAGGATTCGATCCTCCGCAAGCTGCCGTCACTGATCGTCAACCGCCTCGTTGCCAAGGCCACCGGCGTGCAGCTTCACGATTACGGCTGTATGCTTCGCGCTTACCGTAAGCACGTCGTGAAAGCGATGGTCGATTGCCAGGAGCACCACACCTTCATCCCTGCGCTCGCCAACGCGCTGGCGAAAAAGGTGACCGAGATCGAGGTCGGGCATAGCGAACGAGCCACAGGCGATTCGAAATACCCGCTGAAGAAGCTGCTGCGCCTCAACTTCGACCTGATGACCGGGTTCACGCAGATCCCATTGCGGATGGTCAGCGCCGCCGGCCTGGTGATCGCGCTGCTCGGAATTTTGTTCGGCGTCTTCCTGTTCGTGCGCCGACTCATCGTCGGTGCGGAGGCCGAGGGCGTCTTTACGTTGTTCGCTATCCTGTTCATTTTCATCGGCGTGCAGGTGATGAGCATCGGCGTGATCGGCGAGTACCTGGCGCGCATTTACGACGAGGTCCGAGCCAGGCCCAGGTACATGGTTCGCAAGGTCTGGGATGGCGGGAAGGGCTGAGAAACCGGGGCTGCTCCCTCAGCCCTCAGGTGCGGGGTGTCGGGGGTGCGCGAAGCGCGACAGCCGACGGGGACCCGCACACATCCCTGGGATGGGGAGAACGGCGATCCGCGACAGGATTGTAGCGGCCACGAACGACGCCTGCGGTCGCAAACAACACTCGCGGGCGAGACGCCCGCGCCACGCGGGATTTCCGAGACAGTCGTCATGCCGGGTTCCGGCACTTTGGAACGATGAAAACGGCCCTACCCCGTCCCGCCTGCGGCGGGCCACCCCTCCCGTGGACCCGCCGCAGGCGGGTATGGGAGGGGAGAGGCAAACGGCACTTCTCGCGCAGTAGGGAACTGCTGCTGTTCTCCCCTCTCCGCTTGCGGAGAGGGGCCGGGGGTGAGGTTGCCGTTCGCCCAGCAAACGGCGATTTCCGAAACAGGAACGGCAGGGAGAGTCATGCGGGTCGTGGTTTTCGGCTATAGTGAGATCGGATATGTGTGCCTGGAGGAGATCATCCGCCAGGGCGACGAGATCGTCGCCGTCGTGACTCATGAGGACCGCCCGGGAGAACTCATCTGGTGGCGCTCGATGGCGAAGCTGGCGGCGGAGCACGACATCCCGGTCTTCACCCCTGCGGACTGCAATACGCCGGAGTTCGTCGCGAAAGTGCGCGGCTGGGCCCCGGACATCATCTTCTCCTTCTACTACCGCAACATGATCTGCGAGGAGATTCTGGCAATCCCTCCGCTGGGCGCGCTCAACATGCACGGCTCGTACCTGCCCAAGTACCGGGGGCGGGCGCCAGTGAACTGGGCGATCCTGGACGGCGCGACCGAGACGGGTCTCACGCTGCACTACATGGTTCGCAAGCCCGACGCCGGAGACATCGTGGACCAGCGGAAGGTGACCATCGAACCGGAGGACACGGCTCAGACCGTCTTCAACAAGCTCGTGCCGATCGCCACACAGATCATGCGCGAGACGCTACCTCGGCTACGAGAAGGTTCGGCCCCGCGCATTCCGCAGGATCATTCACAGGCGACGTACTTCGGGGCGCGCAGGCCAGCGGACGGGGCGATAGACTGGTCCTGGCCCGCGAAACGCATCAACGATCTCGTCCGCGCGGTCACACATCCCTATCCAGGCGCGTTTGTGGACTTGAACGGCAAGAAAGTGTTCGTATGGAAGGCGCAGCCGCTCGATGCTGACTCCGGCGAAGGCCCGGGTACGGTGATTGCGGCGGGAGAGGTCATCGAGGTCGCGGCAGGCTCGGGAACGACCCTTCGCATCCTGCAATTGCAGGCCGAGGGTAAGGACGACCTCGACGATAGGGCCTTCGCTGCCCGATACGCAGTCGCGCCGGGCGCTCGCTTCGGCAACGGACGGCGAGGATAGCGCCACACCGCAACACTCGCAGATATACAACCGGGCCCCGGCCCGTTTCTCAGAAAGAAGGCTCACTCAATGCGAATACTGATAACGGGTGGAACGGGATTCGTCGGATCGCATCTCGCCGAGGCGTTTCTCGACCGAGGCGACCGTGTCGACGTGCTCGACATCGGCAGCATGATGAAGGTCAAGCACCTCATGGAGCGCGAGGGCTTTACCCTGTATCCCGAAAGCATCTTCAACCAGGAGATGCTCGACAGCCTGGTGATGAAGGCCGACCTTATCTACCACCTCGCGGCGGTCGTCGGCGTCGAGCACTATGTCGCCGATCCGTATGCGGTGCTGAATGTGAACGTCAACGGGACCCAGTCCGTGCTGCAGACGGCCCACAAGTACGGTAAGAAGGTCGTCTTCGCGTCGACCTCCGAGGTTTACGGGCGCAATCCGAAGGTGCCGTGGGCCGAGGATGACGACCGCGTCCTGGGGTCCACACGCATCGACCGCTGGTGCTATTCGACTTCAAAGGCCGTCGGCGAGCACTTCTGCTGGGCCTATGCAAAGAAGGGGCTGTCGGTGGTCGTCACGCGTTACTTTAACGCCTACGGCCCCCGGCTCGACGCGGTGGACGTGGGCCGCGTTATCACGATCTTCATGGGACAGGTGCTGCGCAACGAGCCGGTGACCGTCATCGGCGACGGTAGCCAGACCCGCTGCTTCACCTACATCTCGGACACCATCCGGGCGACGGTCGAAGCCGGCCTGAACCCCGCCGCCGAAAGCGAGATCGTCAACATCGGCAACGACCGCGAGACCACGATCCTCGAACTCGCCGAAACGATGATCCGCATCTCGGGCGCGACCAGCCAGGTGAAGCTCGTCAAAAAAGAGGACGTCTACGGGGAGAGCTACGAGGACATCCAGCGTCGAGTGCCGGATATCACGAAGATGAAGACACTGCTGAAGGTCTCGCCCGAGGTCGGCCTTGACGAGGGTCTCAAGCACACGATCGACTGGTTCCGCGCCAACACGAAGATCTAGCGCCAATACGGTTCACTTAAGCTGTGGGGTGTATCCACCTGCGCAGCAGGTGGATACGGGGACCCCACAGATCCGCGACAATGTGCGGACGCCGCGTGCTTAAGTGAACGGTATTGGATCTAGCGCGCCAAATACGCACGTCCGAAGAGAGAATCAATGCAGGATATCACGATCGGCCTGAAGGTCGATGTGGATACCCACGTCGGTCTGATGAGGGGAGTTCCGGCACTCGCCCAGGCCCTCAACGAGTACGGCGTCCAGGCCAGCTTCTACGTCGCGATGGGGCCGGACAACTCGGGACGCGCCGTCCGGCGGGTATTCACGCAGAGGAATTTCCTGCGCAAGATGCTGCGTACTCGCGCCGCGGGCACCTACGGGCTGAAGACGACTCTGTATGGAACCCTCTTGCCCGGCCCTCTCATCGGCTGCGCAAACGGGCACATCCTGCGGTGGCTTGAGGGCCTCGGACATGAGGTCGGACCGCACGGTTGGGACCACATCCGCTGGCACGACTACATCCGCCACATGCCCGCTTCCAAGGTCGAGATGGAAATCGATCGCTTCGTCGGCGCGTACCGGTTCGTTTTCGACCGCAGACCTGTCGGCTCTGCGGCCCCTGGTTGGCAGTGCAGCGAGGCCAGCCTGCTCGCCATGTACAAGATGGGCCTGCAGTACAGTGCCGATACTCGCGGCGTCAGCATTTTCCTCCCTATCGTAGACGGAAAGCCGCTCCCGTTCCCGCAGATCCCCACGACCTTGCCGACCCTGGATGAGCTGATCGGCTCGCCGGAACTGGCGGGAGCCGACCCGGCCGACTATCTCCTTGACCGCATTCTCCCCGGCCAGCTTAACATCTACACCCTCCACGCCGAGTTCGAAGGCATGGCACACATGCCGATCTTCCGGCGGGTCATCGAGGGGCTTCTCGCGCGCGGGGCACGGTTCGCGAAGCTATGCGATCTTGCCGCAGAGGCCCAGCGTGGCGAGATACCCGCCGGCCATTTCGAGCCGCGCGAAATCCCGGGCCGAGCGGGGTTCGTCGTCTGTCAGGTATGAGAGCGGCGGGACACACTACGCCGTTCTTGCGTCCCCGACTTCCGGCCCGTCTCACCAGGCGTCCCAGAAGCATCCCCACCAACGCCACCAGGAACGGTCGATGTTGGACCACTGACGGTCGTGTTTTCCGAGTTCCCCCCCCGCGATTCCCACGACAATCAGTTATGCGATCGTGTCGGCTGTGCAAAGGAGGGAAGCGGTGGGGGAGTAAGCCGGAGAGTGCCAGGCTATTCGGCTGTCGCGGCTTCATCGACATCTTCATCCGTCTTGCCTTCGGCTTCGGCCTTCAGCGCCGCCTGATGCTCCTCGATCTTCTCCTGCGCGCGTTTGAACTGGACTTCGCAGAGCTTCTCGTACAAGCCGCCTGCGGTCGCCAGTTCGGCGTGTGTGCCGCGCTCGACGATCCTGCCGTGATCGAGGACCAGGATCTCGTCGGCATTCATCACCGTGCTCAGTCGGTGGGCGATGATGAAGGTCGTTCGGCCCTTCATCAGCGTCTCCAGAGCTTCCTGGATCAGCGCTTCCGATTCGGAGTCGAGGTCTGATGTGGCCTCATCGAGGATGAGGATCCGTGGGTTCGTCAGAAGCGCCCTTGCGATGGAGATGCGCTGCCGCTGGCCACCGGACAATCGTGTCCCGCGCTCGCCGACGGTCGTCTCGTAGCCGTCGGGAAATTCCATGATGAAGTCATGGCAGTTCGCCGCGATGGCGGCCTGCACGACCTCCTCGTCCGAGGCCTCGGGGCGGCCGTACTTGATGTTCTCGCGCAAGGTGCCCGAGAATAGGAACTTCTCTTGCAGAACCATCCCGATGTTGCGCCGCAGTGAGCCGAGCTGGATTTCCTTGAGGTTCACGCCGTCGATGACGATGTCGCCCTCTTGCGAATCATAGAAGCGCGGGATGAGGTGCACGAGCGTTGTCTTCCCGCTTCCGCTCGGCCCGACCAGCGCCACGACCTTTCCCGGTTCGGCGACGAAGTTGATGTCCTCGAGGACCGGCTCTCCCGGCTCGTAGGCGAACCCGACGCCCTTGAACTCCACCCGCCCCTCCACGGTGGTCAGACGAACGGGGTCTTTCGGCTCCTGCACGTCGGGCATGGTATCGAGAGTCTCAAAGATGCGCTCAATCGCCGCGCTCACCCAGTTCAGCATATCGTTGATCGTCACCAGGGCGATAATCGGGCCGTAGAGCATACCCTGGTACGTCCGGAACGCGCCCAGCTTGCCGATTGTCATCGTCTGACCGTTGCTGGCGATGATTTCGTAGCTGCCATAGGCGAGGATGACGATGCTGGCAAGCCCGGTGAGGAATCCCGCATTCACCCCCAGCAAGGTCCGCCACCGTCCGGCGCGGATAGCGATGTCGATGAACTCACGCGATTCGCGCACGAACTTGCGCGCCTCATGTTGCTCGCGAGCGAAGCTCTTCACGACACGAATGCCCGAGATCGACTCCGACAGGAGCGAGTAAATTTCGGAGTACTGGTCGCGCGTCTCGGCGGCGGCGAGGTGGATGCGATTCCGCAGGATGAAGAAGTTCGCGATATACAGGGGCAGCACAAGCACCGCGATCGTCGCCAAGCGCCAGTCCTGGTAGAAAATGATGCAAATGACCACCAGCACGGTCACGAGGTTGGTGATCATGTCGACGACGCCGCCACTAAGAACCGACTGCACGGCATCGACATCGTACAGGATCCGCGACATGATGCGCCCGTGTGAATTCGATTCGAAATAGCGCATCGACAGGCGGTTTACGTGCCGGAATAGCCGCTGACGGATGTCGAATACGACCCGGTTGCCGACGTAGATAAGGAGCTGAGATCGCACGTAGCTGATGATGCCGTTAATCACCTGCAGGGCCAGAAGGACGCCACAGATGATCCATAAGTACCTCAGGGTGCCCAGTTGCGTCACGTTGGGTTTACCTGCGAGGTAGTCGACGATCTTATCGGTCAGCGCGCCGGCAATCCACGGCAGCGGCATACTCAGACCCGTGGTGATGAAAACCAACAGGACCGAGAGGATCACAGGCCAGCGGTAGCGGTGGGCGAATTGGAGGAAGCGGATGAATAGGGCCATGGGGAGGGTGATCGGCGTCCAACGCCGAAGGTCAGACATAAGCTGCACCGGCGGCGCGTTGGCGGCATTATAGCGGACGCCCAAGGAATGTCAACGCCCGAAGGCGACAAGGGGTCCGCCTGCCGATTGTAGGTAGAACTGCCGCAAGCGTGGCGGCAGGGAACAGCGAGGGGAACAGGATTGATAGGACTTGGGAGATTACGGCATGGCGGATAGTCCCATAGCAGCATAGCCCCGACGGCCTATCGTTTGGCCGTTGAATACGGCCTGATACCAGCCGATTACCTACCATTGCTATGCCGCTTTGACAACCGGCAGACGAAGCGCCTGGAATCTTGTCAGAGGCTGACCGTATCGCAAGATGAGAGGCGAACGGCATTGAACCACGGAGACACAGAAGACACAGAGAACGGCTGGGAAACGGCCCGCGATAGGCAGTTGAGGGACGTTGCCGTTCTCTGTGTCCTCTGTGTCTCCGTGGTCAATCGCCGTCCGTTTCTCCGCATCGCATCTCATTGCCGAGCGGGGCCGCACAACCGGCATGGTAATACTACCTACGATTGAAAGACGCACCCGGCGACAAGCCCGGAGCGAGGAAGAGCGAACGACGAGGGGACCAGGATGTGCAGGATTCGGAGGATTACGGCACGGACGGAGGGACGTCTCAAAGGCCTTTTTGACGCCCTCCGCCATTTATGCTATCCTATCCCTAGTAGTAGTGATGTGACAGCCCATCGCCTCCGTGCGGCGCACGGGGGTGATTTCTTGTATGGAGTTTACGGCATGTCGCCTTACCGAAGTTACCGCGCGGTGATCCTCGACCGCGACGGCGTCATCAACGACAATCCCGACGATTACGTTCTGGAATGGTCCGAGTTCATCTGGCTTCCCGGCGCTCTCGATGCTCTCCGTCAGCTTCACGAATGTGGCGTTGCTGTCGCAATTGTCACGAACCAGGGGTGTATCGCTCGCGGTCTAGTCACCGCGGCGCGTATCGACGCAATCCATGCGCGGATGATGGCCGAGGTCGAGGCGGCCGGCGGCAGTATCCACGGTGTATACTCCTGCCCGCACTATCACGAGGGCTGCGAGTGCGAGAAGCCTGCGCCGGGCAATGTCTTCCGCGCGCTCGGCGACATGAATCTGAACCCGGATGATGCCTGCTTCGTCGGAGACCGCACGGTTGACATGCGCGCCGCTGCCGCAGCGGGTATGGACGGCTTCATGGTGCGGTCGGGCTATCAAAACGACTGGCCGCATGCGATGCAGTCCACGCTACCCCCGGTGGCGATCTTCGACGACCTGGCCGAGTTCGTGTCCGAGGTCATCATCGAGGCGTCAGTGACCGTGTAATCACAACGGCGCTGCACCTCGCTGCCGTACTGTCCCTGTCAGGCTTCCCTTCATGCACTCCGAACAGGAAACACCCCAACCGGCTGCCCGACGTCGCTCGTTCAGGAACACGTTCTCCGCTTTCCGGCACCGCAACTATCGTCTCTTCTTCATCGGGCAGCTCATCTCCGTCATCGGCACCTGGATGCAGATGCTCGCCCAACCCTGGCTCGTCTACCAGTTGATGCCCTCGGCATTGCTGTTGGGGATCATCGGGGCGCTGGGGACATTGCCCTCGCTCCTCCTGGGCGCGTTCGGGGGAGCGTTGGTGGATCGCCTGCCGAAACGCACCGTGATCGTGTGTACGCAGTCGACCTCAATGACGCTGGCCTTCATCCTGGCGGCTCTGGTACACTGGCATGTGGTCCAAGTATGGCATGTCGCACTCGTTGCGCTGTGCGGCGGCATCGTCATGGCCATCGACATGCCTGCCCGCCAGGCCTTCGTGGTCGAGATGGTGGGCAAAGACGATCTGATGAACGCCATCGCGCTCAACTCGTCGTGTTTCAACCTTGGCCGCATTCTCGGCCCCACCGCGGCAGGCCTGGTGATGGTTGTCGGGATGGACTGGTGCTTTTTCATCAACGGCCTCAGCTTCATCGCGGTCATCGCCGGCCTGCTTCTGATGCGCCTGCCCAAGTGGACGCCGTCCGAAATGCACGACAGCATCCTGCGCAACGTGCAAGAGGGCATAGCATACGTCAGAACGCAGCGAGATATCCAGGTCGTTCTCGGGTTGATCGCCTCCGTTGCCATCTTTGGCTTCTCGTATCAGGTTCTCATGCCGGTCTTCGCCCGCGACATTCTGCAGGTCGATCCGCGGGGGTACGGCCTGATGGCTTCAGCCAATGGCATCGGGGCGCTCGCGGCGGCGCTCATCATCGCCAGCCGCAGGCGACCGTCGCGCAGGCTGCTGTTCGGCACGGCCTTCGCCCTGGCGACAGCCATCTACGGCTTCAGTCTGTCGCAGACATTCATTCTGTCCATCGCTCTGCTCATTTGCATCGGTGGCTGCGGCATGACCCTGATCGCCTCCTGCAACACCTCACTGCAACTGGCCGTCCCCGACGAGATGCGAGGTCGGGTGATGGGCCTATATGCGCTGTCGTTCGCAGGCATGGGCCCGCTGGGCAGCCTGCAGGCGGGCGCCCTCGCGCACGCTCTCGGCGCTCCCTGGGCGGTGTGCATCAGCGCCTGCGCCTGCGCCGTGGTCGCGTTCACGCTGGCCGTCCTCGTCAGGTCCCATCATCGCCGCCCCCAGGGGTCCCCTGCAGCATGACCGCGATGCAGCCAACGAGCCACGATCTCACACGGCGGCACTCCACCGCCAAGACGTGCGCCGTTGTCGTCGCCGCTCCCCCCTCCCTACGAGGGAGGGGGCCGTGGCCGCCGCAGGCGGCCGAGGGGGTAGGAAGCCGTTGCCGTCTCGCCGTTGCCGTTCCCCCCTCCCTACGAGGGAGGGGGGCAGGGGGGGTAGGCGGCCTTTGTCGTCCCGCCGTCGCCGTTCCCCCCTCCCTACGAGGGAGGGGGGCAGGGGGGGTAGGGGGCCTTTGCCGTCTCGCCGTTGCCGTTCCCCCCTCCCTACGAGGGAGGGGGGCAGGGGGGGTAGGAAGCCGTTGCCGTCCCGCCCTAGCCCTAGCCTTAGCCCTTCTCCTCCTCTCCCTCCCCGCCTGGTCGGCGAGCGTCTTGCGTGTCACGGGCGGAGTATCGACGATCATCTTGTCCCCTGAGCACGGCTACGCGCTATCCGGCATTGTATATAAGCAGCGTCACCTGTCGTCTTCGGGCGTCTTCCCCACCTTCGAGGTGCTCGACCGTGAGGGCAAGCGCGCCGCCCTGCCCTGCACCGACCCGGGCTGGACGGTCGGCACACGCGTGGACGGGCCGAATAGCGTCACCGTGCGCTATAACCGCCCGGAGATGACCCTCGAGGTCAGCTATGAGGCGACCCCGGAGCGCCTGCAGATCGCCACGGAGATCATCGCCGAGCGCGACCTGCGCCTCATCGCCGTGAGTGACGGCGGCGGATTGCTGGCGCTTCCGGTTGACAGCCCGAAGGCGACCGCCGGCCGACTCGTCGTACCGGCCTGGCAGGGGCAGGAGATCGCATTCGCCGACACCGCAAAGCCGGTCGTCTGGACGCACGAACCTGACGGGCGGTCGTGGCCCTGCAACTTCGTGGGCCTCACCTATGACGGCATCGGGCTCATCCTGCACCCTCAGCATCACGCAGTGACCTTTAGCTACGGCGAAGGCGTCATCGGTGGCGAGAGCGCCCACGGTGGCGAGAACGCGCTGATCGCCGGCTGCACCCAGTTCTTCCGCCCGATGAAGACACGGGAATACCGGACGCTCCCGGCGGCGACGCGACGGTCGATTGAGATCACCTTCGCCGCCGATGCCAACCACGACGGCCAGGTGGACTGGGTCGATATCGGGCTTGCATACCGGCAAAGGTACATCCGCCCCGGCGCTGGTATGAACGGGGACCTCTACGATGGCGTTGTCGGCGCGACGGCGGAGACGGCCCCGGCGGCGTTCCGCGCGGTTGACTTCGCGCCCCAGACCTGGTGGCTGTCGGGCGGCCTCACCGGCGGTCTCGCCGACCTGCAGCCGCTGCGCCCATACCTCGATCTCAAACTGGCCGGACCGCGCATGGGCCTGGCAGTCGGCCCCCAGGACGACCTCGGCACGATCCCTGCGGACGCTTCTCTCACCTCGGACGATGCCTGCATCGGCCCCGACGGCAAGCCGGTGACGACGGCGACGGGGGCGATGCTTAGAGCGTTCCCCCGCGCCGTCGCAAGCGGGCACATTTGGACGATGATCGACGACCGTTTGCGCTGCTTCGGCGCTCACAAGGGCGATCCGTGGTCAATTGATGGGCTGGCGGGGGCCTTGCGCGAGGACTACCGCCCCGAGGCCCCGGCAACCTTCGAGGAGGACTTCCAGGCCCGGCGCAAGGTCCTTGCGTACCTGCAAGCCAAGGGCCTCAGCATCGCCTGCGACGGGCTTCTCGAAGGCCTGCAGGAGTTCTGCGACTACAGCCGGCACACGCCATACCAGGACCCTTCTGCGCTGAAAGACCAGCCCCAGGTACACTGCGTCCCGCTTCTGGCCACCATGTTCCTCGGCAACATCGCCCTCGGCTGCCCGAGCCATATTGCAGCGGGGGACAAGGATGCCGCAACCGACGCGGGCCAGGCGCTGCTGAACGGGATGCGCCTTCACACAGAGGGCGAAAAGCTGCCGCTCGCCGACGCCGCCGACTGCTACTTCCGCGAGGACCTTCTCTGGCGGCTGGTCTCCGGGTTGGAGATCGTCAACGCCCGCGAGAGTCACGGGATCTGGACCGTAACGTACAGTGATGAATCCAGCCTGACCGTGGACACACTCACGAACGACTACCGCCTCCGCCGGGGGGACGCCATGTACAGCGCCGGCCTCTCCCCCACCAGCCCCTGGGGTTTCGTCGGCCTTTGGAATCCAGGTGCGACGCTTCAGAGCGCGGAGGAGAGTGTGCAGGTGACGCGGAAGCTATATGTACCGCGCATACTGGGCGGCGACCCGAGCGCAGTCACCGCTTTCTCGCCGAACGGTAGCGCGGAGGTTCGATGTTCGGTCATGGGAAACAGCACCAAGGTGCTTCGGCAGCTCCCGATCACCTTGCGCGTTATCCGGCCTGTCACGGTGCAGTGCACATCACTGGAGCCAGGCCGCGCAGCCCTGGTGATCCAATCCGCAGCACCGCAGACGGTCACAATCTGCTGCGACAAGCCGACCGCCTGGTTCGAAGCCACCGGCCAAAGCATCAGCCTGGCGGCGAGCAGCGTCGATCTGGCGGTGAACGGCGCGACGGCTATCACCGTAGCTATCCCGCAATAAGGGCGTTGTCATCTCGCTTCCATGTTCCGACCCACCTCCAAGGGAGGCCTCCCATGAGACGTATTGCTTGTGCCGTAGCCATCGTTGCCTTCGCTTTCGCGGCCGTGCTCGTGGGATGTGGCCCGAAGACCGAAACGCCGGCCTCTGCTCCGGCGGCAGCGCCAAAGACCGGGGCAAAGCTGAAGATCGCCGTTGTGCCGAAGGGTACGGCTCACAACTTCTGGCAGACCGTCCAGGCCGGCGCACAGAAGGGCGGCGAGCAGTTCAACGCCGAGATTCTGTGGAAAGGCCCCGCCGAGGAGACCGATGTCGCAGGGCAGACGGCCATCATCGAGGACTTCATCAACCAGAAAGTCGACGCCATCGTCATGGCCGCCTGCGACTCCAAGTCCCTGATCGGCCCCGTCCAGGCTGCGGTCAAGGCCGGCATTCCAGTCATCACTATCGATTCCGGTGTCGACTCGGATAACGCCCTATCATTTGTGGCGACCGACAACATCAAAGGCGCCGCAGAAGCCGCCACGAAGCTCGCCGAGCTAATCGGCGACGCGGGCGAAGTCGGAGTGATCCCCTTCATCAAAGGCGCGGCGACCTCGGACATGCGCGAAAAAGGCTTCGTCGATGAGGCCAGGAAACACTCGAAGATCACTGTTCTGCCGCCGCTATACTCCTCCAGCGACACCGCCAAGGGCATGAGCGCGACCGAGAACATGCTGACGGGGCACCCGAACCTCAAGGGCATCTTCGCGGCGAACGAGCCGGGGGCGGTCGGGGCCGCTCAGGCGATCAAGCAGCGGGGTGTCGCAGGCAAAGTGAAGCTCGTGGCCTTCGACGCCGCCGATGCCGAGATACAGGCGCTCAAGGACGGCACCATCCAGGCTTTGATCGTGCAGAATCCCTTCAAAATGGGCTACGAAGGCGTGAAAGCCGCAATCTCCGCCATCAAGAAGGAGCCGGTCGAGAAGCGCATCGACACCGGCGTCGCAGTCGTGACGAAGGACAACATGAACACGCCGGAGATGGAGAAAATCCTGTACCCGCTGGGGAAGAAGCAGGGGTAGAGGCAGGGGGGCGGGTTTCAGGTTACAGGGGACAGGTTTCAGGAACGGCCACGGCCTTGTGATGACAATCTGGCGGAGCGCGGTCTCTTTCGGGGGCGGCGCTCCGTTTGGTTAGAGGGAAAGTTGTCGCGTGGGGCGGGCGTCTCGCCCGCCAGCCGTCCCCGCATCTCAGCGCCCCACCCAGGCGGAATGCAGCCAGTTTCCTATTATGGAGAATCTCCAGTGATGCCCACAAAGGCCATTATGATGTGCTTCCTGGCTATGGTAACTATCGCCAATACCCTCGTCGCTGCGCCGCAGGCCGACTTCTATGTTGCGCCGACGGGCAATGACGCCTGGTCAGGCAAAATCGCCGCTCGGAACGCTGGCGGGACCGACGGCCCTTTCGCCAGTCCTGCGCGGGCGCAACTGGCCGTGCGCGCGCTGCGGCGCGTCAGCCCCGGCCTTCAGCGCCCCGTGGTCGTAATGTTGCGGGGCGGGATGTACTACATCGACAAGGCCTTGTCCATCACCCCCGTGGACTCGGGCACCCCAGCCTCCCCCACGGTGTTCGCAGCCTACCCCGGAGAGAAGCCGGTCATCAGCGGCGGCGCGCCGGTCGTCGGCTGGCAGAAGGGCGCAGAGGGGCGCTGGCAGGTGCAACTCCCGCAGGTCCAGCAGGGCAAGTGGACGTTCACGCAGCTTTGGGTCAACGGGGAGCGGCGCTACCGGCCGCGCTTCCCCGAGGACGGGTACTTCCGCATCGAGAAGCCGCTGGTCCCGTCGAGCGGGGGCAAGGACGCCCCGCCGGACCGTTTCAAGTACCCGGAGGGCGCATTCGACCCCGCGTGGCCCGATTTGAGCGACGCCGACGTGCTGGTCTTCCACTACTGGACGATGGACCGCATGAAAGTGAAGTCCATTGACGAGGCCCGGCGCGCGGTCACCTTCACCTCCCCGACCCTCTCTAACAATGTCTTCTTCGACCTGCAGGCGGGACGACGGTTCATCGTGGAGAACGTGGCCGCTGCGTTCACCAGACCGGGCACGTGGTACCTCGACCGGAAGTCCGGCACCATAGGCTACATCCCGCTGCCCGGCGAGGACCTGGCGAAAGCCGTCATCATCGCTCCCCGGCTCGAGCGCGTACTGCAACTGCGCGGCGAGCCGGAGATCGGCCTGTGTGTCGAGAACGTGGTCTTCCGAGGGCTTACCTTCGCGCACACGAACTGGGTCACCCCTACCGAGGGCTACAAGTGCGGGCAATCGGAATCCGTCCTGTCAGGCGCGATCACCGCCGACGGAGCGCGCAACTGCCTGTTCGACGGCTGCACCGTCACACATGTAGGCACGTTCGGGATCGAGCTTCTCTCCGGCTGCCAGGAGAACCGGATCGAGAACTGCGAGATCACCGACGCCGCAGCGGGCGGCATCAAGATCGGCGAGATGGGGATGCGCAACGACGACGCGCTCCTCACCAGCCACAACACCGTGCGCAACAACCTCATCGCCCATCTGGGCAGGATGCACGCCGCCGGGCCGGGCGTCTGGATCGGGCACTCGCCGTACAACGTGGTCGAGCACAACGAAATCGCAGACCTGTACCAACTCGGCATCTCCGTGGGCTGGAGCTGGGGGTACGGTCCCAGCCAGGCGCATGACAACCGCATCGCCTACAACCTCATCCACGATGTCGGCCAGGGCGTCACCAGCGACATCGGCGGCATCTACACCCTCGGCGTGTCGCCCGGCACGGTCATCGAGAACAACGTGATCCATGATGTCTCGTGCGATGAGTACGGCGGACGGGGCCTGTACTCGGACGAAGGCTCAAGCGACATACTCCTGCAGAACAACGTCGTCTACCGCACCGACACCGGGGCGTTCATGCACCACTACGGCCGCGAAAATAGGGTCATCAACAACGTCTTCGCATTGGCGCGCGGCGGGCAGCTCGACCGACTGCGGGAGGAGCCGCACCAGTCATTCACCTTCGAGCGCAACATCGTCTATTATGACCAAACTGGCTATCTCCTCGCGGAGAACTGGTCGAACGAGCACTTCGCGATGGACCATAACCTGTACTGGAACTGCGCCGGACAGCCGGTAAGCTTCGCCGGGCAGACGCTGGCACAGTGGCAGAAGCGCGGGCACGACACGAACTCACGCATCGCCGATCCGCTGTTCGTGGACCCGCAGCACGGCGACTTCGCGCTCAAACCCGGCTCGTCGGCCTTCGACCTGGGCATCAAGCCGATCGACACCAGCACGGTGGGGCGGATCGTGGACGGCCATCGCCGCGCGGAGGAGCCGCTGGCCCCACGCGCCTTCCCGCCCAAGCCGTCCGCGTGGCAGATGCAGATCGATGAGGACTTCGAGGACACCAACGTCGGCGAACCCGCGGCGGGGGCGGTCACCAACGAGGAGAATGGGATCGCTACAATCAGGGTGACGGATGAGACTGCGGCCTCGGGCAAGCACTCGCTGAAGTTCATCGACATGCCGGGCCAGAAGTACAACTACAAACCGCACATGTACTGGACGCCGAACCGGACGGAGGGCCTCGTGCGCGAGCACTTCGACCTTCGGGTCGAGCCGGGCTTCCAGTTCTACCACGAGTGGCGCGATGTGACCGTGTTCTTCCGCTCGGGGCCGACGTTCACCCTCTTCGAGGACGGCTCGCTCACCGTCGGCGGGAAAAAACTGGCGACGCTGCCGCACGGGAAGTGGATGGGATTCGACATCACCTGTGGGCTGGGGAAGCAGGCGACGGGGACGTGGGAGCTGGCGGTGAGTGTACCGGGGCAGGAACCGCTCAAATTCCCGGGGCTGACCTACGACCCGGAGTTCAAGGCGGTCCACTGGCTTCTCTTCGGCGCCCACGGCGACCAGGCGGCGGTGGCGTATCTGGACAATGTGAGGTTGAAGTAGGAGAAGCTACGGGAACGGGTGTTACTGCTCGAGGGGCTCGACGGTGACGGCGCCGTCCCGGACGACCTGTACGGTAAGCAGTTGTTGGTGAAGCAGGTGCATGCCGATCAGCGGGTTCCCCTCCATGCAGTGTACGAGCACGGCGCGCGGCTCACCGTCCCAGATGACCACGGCGTGATGCAGCGGGATCCGTACGGGCGCGTCTCCTGCGAGCCGTGCGTTGGTGAAGTCGGCGAACTCCAGCCCTAACTCCTCAACGATGGCCCCCGGAAGGCTGAGTTCCTCGGTGAAGCCCGTGTCGATGGTTACCATGAGGTCCTTGAGCTGGCCCGTTGGCCCGAGAACCCTGATCGGGACAACGGCTTCGTAACCGCGCGTCACATGGCCCCCGAGCATCAAAGGTACCTCTTCCCCCAACTACCGCCGATCTTCGCCAGGGCCGGGTACCCGACGCGAAGCGCATAGCACACACTCTCGGGGCGTCTGGCCTTCAACCGCGTCAGGGCGTCAAGATGGTTCTCGTCGATCTCGTAGTCGCCTGATTCGATGTCCAGGACGAGGACTTCCCCGAAGTGGTCCTTCTCAACCTTGGCGCGGATGTCTCGCTCGTAGATTTCCTCGCCGAGTCGGCAGGCTTCGTCAATGCTGTACGGCAAGTTCAATGCCGGCATCGTCGTCTCACCTCACTGTCTATGCCCATTGTACCACATTGCGAGGTTCCGACAAACGGCGATGGCGGCGAATCAGGCATCTTCCCAGTACCCCTTCCGCTGCGCCTCGCTGAACCACCTCTCGGCGTCCTCGACCACCTCACGCAGCAGCGCGGAGTAGTGCCGGTAGTTCGCCAGCGACACATCCGGCGGGACGAGGTGGTCCACCTGCGGGAAGAAGCCGCCCTGCTGGCATAGCCACGGCGCCTTCGACAGCACCTCGCGCTCGATGGCCTCCGGCCCCTTCGCGAGGGCCCGCTTGTCGATGCCCCCCTGGATGATGAGATCGCGCCCGTATTCGCGCCGCAGCGCCACCGGGTCGCAGCCCGCCGCAATCTCGAACGGTCGCAGCCCTGTCACTCCCGCCTCCAACCACAGCGGCACCAGCACATCGTTGTTCCCGTCGCTGTCCACGATGATGATGTCCACCCCGTGGCGGTGCAGCATCTCGGTCACGCGCTTCAGTGGCGGCAGCATGAACTCGCGGTAGGTGCGCGGCGAGCACAGAGGCCCGCTCTTGCCGGCCATGTCCTCCCAGATGAAGGCGAAGTCGAACTGGATCGCCTCCACCAGCGGCTCGACCAGCTCAACCGCGAAGTCGGCGATGTGCTCGCACATCTCGTGGACGAGGCTGGGGTCGTCGTAGATGGTATATGACAGCCGCTCGACGCCCATGAGACTGCGCGGCCAGCCGTAGAACGACCCGCACCACAGGCCGAGCGGGTAGTCTCGCCCGGCGGCCTCGCGCACGATGCGGGCCAGCTCCTTGCCCACGGGGTGGCGGCCCGGCACGCGGGGGTCCAGCCGGGGCTTGACGATCTCCTCCCACTCTCGCCGCCCCTTGACCGGGTACTCGAGCCACTCGGGCATCGACCCGAGCGGGTCACTGTCCAGCAGCTTGACGATGCTACCGTCCTCCTCCTGCACGATGCGGTAGCCGTCGCCCTGCGACAGCAGCTTGTCCTCCAGCGGCGGATGCAGATGCAGCCCATAGGGCCCCTGCATCGCGAGCGGGAAGCCGTGCTCGCAGTCAGTCTGGAACTCAGCGCACAGGTCGGCGTCTTCGGGGAGGCCTTCCTGCTGCCAGCGCTCCAGCGTCGCCGCCCACATCCAGGGCTGCAAGAGAAAGGCGCGGTCGGGGTTGTCAAAGCGTGCGGTACGAAGGAAGCGTTCGCGGGGAGTCATCTCTTGACCTATTCACCTCTGCCGGCTCGCGGCTGCGATCTGAGCTTCGTCAACTGCGCCACCTAGCGCTCGCGTACTCAGTGGCGGAGTACGTGACCTCGCCCCTCCGTAGGACCGCGGCAAGCTGGCGCACTCCGAGGAGGAGGAGTTCCATGGTGCGCAGCGGGTCTCCCGGTGTCTGCACACGCTTCATAGCGAGCAGACGTCCCAGGGCATCGCCCACCTCAGGTTTTTTCTCTCTCATGCTGTGCAGCTTCTCCAGCCGCCGCACGCACTGACTTGGGGTCGCGTCAGCCTGTTCAGCCACGTACTCAGCGAACTCGTGGCGCACATCGTCAGACGCGAGTGTAGTGGCGACGTCCGCCCTCGTAAGCCAGGCTTCGAGCAGCTCCTCGCGGGCGAAATTAGCGTCTTCGAATGTCGTGGGCCATACGAGCACCCCGCAGAGCAGGACGTTCGGTCCCAGATCCCCGGGTGCCATCGCCTCCTCTCGCATGCCCTGGGCCCTGGCCAGGCGTTCGACTTCGTCGAATCCCGCGTCGTGATCAATGGTGAAGAAGACAGCCGCGCCGTCACTCTTGGCGTGCTCGATTGCCTTCAGCAGATTCGGGTCTCTGGCGCGGTTGACCCCGTTGATCTGGCTGACCCGTACACTCTCATTGTCCAGACAGATGCCGACCTCGTCGCAGTAGGCTGCAATGAAGGCGGCCTCGGTCTGACCTTCAACGAACCAGTGCACCCGAGGGCGTGTGTCCAGGCCGAACGTGCGTGCTCCGACGCTTTGCCATGCTGCCCTCGGATGGACACCCGTCTCCTCCAGACAGTCAGGTGGCGGCCCCTCACCGACCAGCCCATGGAGGCGGGGTTGCGGCTCACGTGTCAGGTCCTCGAGGAGGCACCCGAGCAGGTCCGAAGCCTCATAGTGGTCCCATGAGAGCGTGGCTGCCCCCTCCAGTTTGGACCGATCCGAGTATGCAAGGGCGCGCACCGCAGGAAGGATATGCCGATTCGGATCGGCCCCGTAGCCTTCCCAGTCGTGCTGAGTGCGAAGTCGCCTGAGGTCGTCGACCGAGAACCCCAGGCTCTCCACGACCGCGCTCCGATCAACGCCCTGGCACCACGCTCGGTACGCTGTGTGGTCCAGATCCTGTGTTCCATGAGCGCTCAGCACGCCGCGTGTGGCCGGCAGATAGAGGTCTTCGACGGCGATCAGCAGAGCTGTCTCCCGAATCCTCTGTGCCGCCGTGCTCCGGAGCGTACCGATGGCCGCACAGGCACGCTGTTTCAGGCCCTCTGCATCGTCAGCGGGGTTGTCCGACTTGGCTAGCGCGACGGCGTCCAACTGGCCGTGGATGAGCGGCCATATCTCGCTGAGTGCCAGCACTTGCCAAGGGTGGTAGTAACACCAGTCGCGCGGCATCGCGAACACCGGGTCGTGCTCCGTAGCGTCAGGCATCGTGGCGGGGTCAAGCCGCTCGGCGTGTTCGCCGATCCACTGCAGCGTGCCGCCCGCGAACCAGAACGCCGCTGGCCGCTCGACGGTGTCGGCGGCACCGTCCTCGTCACAGGGAGCTGGGTCGTACTGAACGACACGTTCACCTTCTCGTCTGATGACGGCGTGGTGGACAACTGGGGCTCGGACGTAGACGACCGGCCAGAGAAGTCCGGCCTGAGCCATCTGGCCCAGATCGCGCGACCAAAGAGTGAAGCCGCGCTTACTCACATACGAGCAAAAGGCGTCCACTGACAGGAAGGACTGCTGGGGCCATGCCTTTCGTACCAGCACTCCGACCAGCAGGTTCTGAGCCTCCAGAGCATCGCCCAGCGGCGCGTCCATGATCGATCCTCCTGGCCCGGGGTCGTCCGGTGGTCACGGGCGGACCTTGCGCCGCCCATCAACCCACGGCCGCACTCCACAACCTATCCCCTGCTGTACTTCCCCATCATCCCCTTGATCCGCGCCGTCATCGCGAGGGCCTCTGCCATCGGGCGCTGCCACATGTTGCGGCCGAAGATCAGGCCGGTCGCGCCGACTTCCAGGCATAGCGCCGCCTTCTCGATCAGGTCGTCGTCGCCCAGTTTCGAGCCGCCGGAGAAGAGCACCAGCGTCTTGCCGGCGGAGCGCACGACCCGCGCCATCGCGGCTTTGATGTCCTCGTTGAGCGTGTTGTAGGGCTTCGGCTGGCCCTCGCCGCCCTCCAGCTTCGGCTCGTTGATCTTCACGATGTCCGCGCCCAACTCACACGCGGTGCGGGCGGCGTAGTCGATGGCGAAGAGGCTGTCACGCCCGCCCTTGGCCTCGATCGCCTCGCCGCGCGGGTAAGCCCACACGATCACGGGCATCCCAAATCGGTCGGCTTCCTGGCGCACTTCCATGAATTGCATGAAGTCCTCATCCTGGCGCGGCGAGCCGACATACAGCGTGTACCCGACGGCGTCCGCGCCGAGAGCCACGGCTTCCTCAACGCTGGCGATCATCGGCGAGATCGGCTCGTCATCCGGCGGGATGGCGGTCTTGCCGTTGAGCTTGAGGACCAGCGGCACCTTGCCCGCATACTTGGGCATGTACTTGCGCGCGATGCCCGCCTGGAAGACGATGCCGGAGTAGCCGCCCTGAAGCGCAAGCTCGAGCTGGAACTCCGGGTCGAGCGCGGGGGGATTGACGAAGAAGTCCACCGGCCCGTGCTCGAGGCCCTGGTCGATGGGCAGGAACAGCAGCGTCCCGTTCGCCGGGCCGAACTGGTAGAGCAGCCGGTGCAGACGCGTCTTCTTGCCGGTGCTGAGGTTCAGATCATCCAACGTGGTGTACAGAGACATGGTTGGCACCCCTTTCGGTGGGTGGTGTGTGGTGATAGTATTCCCCGGCGCGACGGCCCCACCCCGGTTACGGCCCTACCCCGTCTCGCCTGCGGCGAGACACCCCTCCCGTGCCGGGAGGGGAGCGGCTAACGGCGAACGGCCAACGACTAACGGCCACAACGGCTTAGAACTGATACGGCCTGCTCCGGCGGATGAAGCGCTGCTTTGTGCCGTCCGCCAGGGTCATTGTGCCCACTGCGGCGAGGCGGAACACTCCCTCGCGTTTCGGGACAGTCACAGTAACTTTGCCGGGCTGCGCGGGCAGACTGGCGAGGCGACCGAGGCTGCGGCCATCGAGGTCCTGAAGCTCGACTTGCCCCGCCACGGCTGTCGCGCTCGTCTTGCGCGCGCCGAAGGACACCAGGTCCACGCTCACCGAGAGAGCGTCTGTCGTCACCGGCACGACCGGCTCGATGCTGGCGTCCTGGCTGGTGTGGAACTCGATCACCGGCGCGTCGTGCGGCAGCAAGGCTTTGGCCGAGGTCATGGCTATTGAGTATCTCGGCAGGCCCTCCTCGGCCAGCGTCGTGCCCATGTTGAACACGATGAACCCGTCCGCCCCGCAGGCCCGCGATATCTCCATCTGCCCGACAACCTGATCGTCCGGGATGATGAACTGCCCGATGCCGCTGTAGATGGGGCACTTGCCGCCGACATAGCCGACCTGGTTCGATACCAGCGTCTGGAAGCGGACATCACTGTCGGTGTAGTCCATCGGGCAGACGAAATCGAGCCACCCATTCTTCACCCACAGCACCCAGTCCTGACCGACATCGGTGCGACAGGCCGGATAATCGGAGAAGACGGCGGCGGAGATTCTGAGCTGTGGCTTGAACTTGCGGATCTCTTCTGCGGTCGACCTCACGAGGTGCGTGATATTGGTGCAGCGCCAGTCGCTCCACTCCTTTTTCAAGGGGCCGTTCCAGCAATCAGCCGGCCAGTTTTCGACCTTCCGGCCGAGCCACTTCTCAAACCGCTCCCGGCAGCCATCACAGAAGCAGCCGTCGTCATCCGGGTAGCGGATGTAGTCGAAGTGGACGCCGTCGACGTCGTAGTTGCGGGCGACTTCCAACATCGTATCCAGTTCGAGTTGGAAGTTGGCGGGATTGGAGGGGCACAGCCATAGACGGTCTTCGCCCTTATGGCTCTTGAGCAGCCGGCCTTCGGCGCGCATCTTATCGACGAAGTCCTTCGGCGCGTTGGCGAGGTTCCAGTTGACCTTCCACGGGTAGACCTTGATGCCGTACTTCTTCCCCGCCGCCACGGCCAGGGCAATCTGGTCGCCTTTCTCGGCCACCCAGGGAGCCACCGGAAGCAGCTTGCTCTTATAGTATGCCAGCCCGCCCCACAGCATGTTCGGCACCACCGCGTTGAAGTTCGCCGCGGCGAGACGCTTCATCGCCTCATCCCAGGTGCCGCAATCGCCGGTGCCCGAGTGATTCCAGACCGCGCGGAACTCCCCGTCGCGCGGCGTGTGAGCCAGCAAGTAGGCGTCCGACTGTGCCGCACCGGCATCCGCTGCATCGGTGAGGACCTCACGATAGCGCTTCGCGGCAAGCGCAACCGTGGCCTTGGCGACTGCCGCGTCTGCAACGACGAAGCGCTGGTTGACCGCCTCCTGGAACGCCGCCTTCCCCGGTCTTGTGTCCATCCAGGCGATGAAGGCGTCCCGATCGCTGAACGGGCCGACGCGCTTGGCCCGGTCGAGCGCGGCAGTGGCCGCATTCTCCCACGCCGAGGGCACGAAGTGTCCGACCAGGGCGAGGACGAACTCGCGCTTCGCGTCCTCGTCGCCGTCGGTCAGGATGTGCCCGATGTAGGCCCCGTTGTCGCTCAGCACAACGGCCGCGCCCGCCGATTTGCCTGCCTTGTCCTGCCAGACGCCGATCGCTCGAGCGTTGCCCGCGCCGACGTCCGGGATGTTGGCATTCCAGGAGTTCTCACGGATCTTCGCGGGCAGGCCCTCGATGTCGGGTCCGTTGAAGACGATGTCGCCGAGTTGGCCGTCGTAAGTGCTGCGCAGGTAGTTTAGAGTTGGCACGCTTAACAGCTTCGCGATCTTCGGGTGGATGCTGTAGAAGACGATGACCTTGCCGCCCGCGGCGACGAACTTCTCCATCTCATCGGCTGCGGTATCGCTCATCACGGGATCGTAGCTCACGATGGCGATCTTCTTGCCCCGCAGCGACCCCGCCGCCACGTCATCATCGGATAGGGCGCCGTAGGGGACGCCAAGCGATGTGAGATACCCGCCCACCGTCTGGGCGCAGCGCCTGACGGTCTCGGCTTCAGGGCCGGTTTCGCTGCCATAAACGATGGCGACATCCTCACTGCGGGCGCGCAGATTCGCGATGGCGCAGAACGTATTCGCCGACCGACCGCGCCAGGTGGAGATGCGGATGGTATCGACCTTCTGCCAGCCTGCCGGTTTGTCCTCGATCCCGAAGCCCCCCTTGGACAGGACGACGTGGGTCCAGCCCTTGGCGAACGGGAAGCTTTGGGTGTACCAACCGTCCACCGCGTGGAAGTAGATCGACGTGTAGCCGATGGGGGCCGGGTCGTCACAGTAGAAATCGAACGAGATCGAGCCGAAAGCCGACAGGTCGAGTTGCACCTTGCGGTCATAACCCGCTCGCCGGAGGTCTTCCCGCTTGTAGTTGCAGGGGATGCGCATGACCGGCTTGCCGTCGCGCAACATGACCTCAGCCGGATCGGAGCCTTCGATGGGCGTCCAGACCGCGCGCGCCGCGTCGGCGGTCGGGTATGAGAAGTCGTCGATAGTAAGCTCCTCGGCGCAAAAGGCCGCGGTCCGGGCGAAAGTGCCCGCCAACATGGCAATGCCGATGACTGTCAGAGCGATGCGCATGGGGCATTCTCCTACTGTTGCGAAGTCAACAACAAGGATGATCGTCGCCGCGCGGGGAAACGACGGCGAAGTCATATTCACGTTGTTCTCGATGAATCCCTGCTGCCGACGCTTGGTGTTGGCCGTAGTTGCTGGTGTTTGCCGTCCTGCATCGGCAGTGCACCTCATCCCCTGCCCCCTCTCCGGGCCCGCCATAGGCGGGCAACGTGGAGAGGGGATGAACGCACGCCGCCGCTGTCGTTCTCCCCTCTCCGCTTGCGGAGAGGGGCCGGGAGTGAGGTCGCCGTTCTCATCGTTTGAGAATATCGTGAAACGACATGCAGCCGGCACAGAGAGGGAGCGCCCCGTAATGCAAATTTCCGCCACCACCGTGATGATGCCCGAACACGATCTGCGCGAGACGGCCGCGCTTCTGGCCCGCCTGGGCTTCGATGGGGCCGAATGGCGCTGCCGGCATATCCCCGAGAGCCAGCGCGACCAGCCGTATTCGCCCTGGGGGAACGTCAAGAACGACCTGTCGCCGGACAACATCGGCGTTCGAGGCGAGGAACTCGTGGCCGCCAGCGCGGAGTTCGGCTTCGGCATCACGGGCCTCGCGACGAACATGCCCGCGACGGCGCTCGACGATGTGCGCAAAGTCGCCGAAGCCTGCGCAAAATGGGGTATCCCGGTGTTCCGCCTCGGCGCGCCGAGAGGCTACAGCCGCGAGGAGAACTACCGCGTGCTCATCGACGAGACCGTCAAGGCTTTCGAGGAGGCGCTGAAGATCACGCGCGACTTCGGCGTGAAGGTCATCCTGGAGATCCACCGGGGCACCGTGGCCTGCAGCGCCAGCCAGGCGTACCTGGTCGTCCGCAACTTCGACCCAAAGGACGTGGGCGTGATCTTCGACATCGCGAATATGAGCCTCGGCGAAGGCCACGAGCCGTGCAGCATGGGCCTGGACCTGCTGGGCGACTATGTGGCGCATGTCCACGCCGGGGGCGGGCGACCGGCGCAAGGGGAGCGCCGCGAGGACGGCCAGCTCATCTGGAACTGGGAGACATGTGACCTCGCCGACAGCATGATCGACGTGCCGCAGTTCTGCCGCGATTTGGCGGCGAGAGGCTACCAGGGCTTCATCTCGGTGGAGGACTTCCGGGGGATACCGATCGAGGAGAAGCTCGGGCGGCAGCTTGCGTTCCTGCGGTCGGTGGGGGTCTGACGGGCCGGGCTCTTCCTCAATGTGTGTGGGTAGATGCCAGGAACTGGTCCTGGCGAGGGTGGTAGTCGACTGCTGTGGGTAAGCCGTTGCCGTCGCGTCCGCAGGACGCCCGGCGCGAAGCGCCCCTCAGCCGGATGCTTCAGCGTCCGGTTTGTGGCCGGTAGTTAGGGCCGTTTCCGTCCGCAGGACGGGTGGCGGCGCAGCCGCCCAAATCGTCGGGGAC